>Ga0172371_10004283_pt1 | contig 21685 bp, 19 predicted proteins | sample Lak12m_FD_114543 | JGI IMG/M metagenome (GOLD analysis project Ga0172371, IMG submission 114543) | Freshwater microbial communities from Kabuno Bay, South-Kivu, Congo - kab_022012_12m | ecosystem: Environmental > Aquatic > Freshwater > Lake | place: Democratic Republic of the Congo: South-Kivu...
AATTCAACCTTGTAAGGTTCATTTTTGTCTTGGAAAAATTTTATCGCGTCCGCCTTGGACATAAAGCTCTGTTTGAGCTCAGGCTTTTTCTCAATGATCTGACGCATACGCTTTGTAATAGCCTTTAAGTCCTCCGGAGTAAATGGTTCCTTTTTGTCAAAATCATAATAGAACCCATTTTCGATCGACGGGCCAATGGCCACCTTGACCTCAGGCCATAATTCTTTTACCGCCTGGGCCATCACGTGCGAACAGCTGTGACGTAATGTGTCTAAAGAATTTTTATCATTTACCATTTTTATGCTCGTTTAATACTTTTTTATTTGCAACGATCGACGTATAGCATCTGTCTCTTTGCTTCATGTCATTAATATTATCACAAAGCTCTTCTTTAAACAGATCTTGAGCAACCACCAAATAACAATTATCCCGGCTCACGCCTGGATCCATCAAAGCGCAAGCATTAACGTCTCTATGTTCTGGGCCATAAGATCCCCAACATTCATTCCTAGTCTTTGTGTCTTGGATCTTTTGGCAGAAGCTCATGTCTTTTCGAATCAAAGCAACAAAGGTGTAAAACTGTTCTCTTTTTTTATCATCTTTAAAAATTTCCTCACCGCAAGATAAGCAATCTGCAGATAAGTCTATCAAGGTCATTTCACAATCAAACCCGGCGTTAAACGCATCATTTAAGCTTGGCCCCATTGCCAGCCTGCAGACAGAAAGATCTTTCTTTAAAAAAGCCGCAAGACCAAAACACAATCCCGCATCTTCTTCGGATGTTGGCTCTTCGCTTAACCACTTATTACAGCGTCGAGCATCAATGGCGTTGATGCAGGCGGACGGGTCGCTTCCGGCAAGGCACTGCGAAGACAATATTTGCGTGATGCCTAATATTCGATCAAACATTCTGCGGTCGTTTTGATTGCGAACCTCTTCACATCTCTTGTCTTCCAGGCATTTCTTGTCTTCCATTAATTCAGTGAACACCGGATGTAAACCGTCTTGGGTGGTTAGAAAAAATGGAAATTCTTTACGCAAGCATTCCTTTTGTTGGTTTTTTTCCGTAAACATCATACACTGCATCAGTGCAACATTATCTCCGGCATATGTTTCCGGCTCAAAAGAAAAAAAGAGAACAAACAATGTCGCTAAGAAAGAACAATAAAGGATAATTTTCTTATACATGATAAAGTTTAAAATGGGCCTATGAGGACTCGAACCTCAGACCTCTTCCATGTCAAGGAAGCGCTCTAACCAACTGAGCTATAAGCCCACAATATTAATTCAAAAGTCAAAAACCAAAAGTTAAAAATTACTATCCAAAAGTCACGCACTAAAAACCAAGTCAAAAACTAAAAGCCTTCAAAAAATGCTAAAAATCAATATATAACACAAGAGCTTAAAATCATAACACAAAAATCTTTTTACTTTTTCCTTCCGAAACTTCTGTCTTTGTTGGCTTTGATCTTTGCATTTTGATTTTTGCTTTTTTAACGTGGGCAAGGAGGGAGTCGAACCCTCACAGCCTTTCGACCAAAGGATTTTAAGTCCTTCGTGTATACCATTCCACCACTTGCCCGACGAGAAATAGAACTCCGCCTTCGGCGGAGCAAATTCACGCAAATCGCTTGCGCTCCCTTTGGTCGCGCAAACGATGCGTTCATTTGTCGAACCGACGGATAAAGGTTTTGCAGACCTTTTGTTGCTCGTTTTTAAAAAAATTAAAGGCGACGATCGGAATCGAACCGATGGATAAAGGTTTTGCAGACCTCTGCCTTACCACTTGGCTACGTCGCCAGCAAAGACCTTTGAAAACGAACAACAAGCATCTCCAAAAGAACAAGGATGCTGCCTCGCCAACTCTCCTAAAATTTTTAGAGGACGCCGGCACCCCTTGGCTATCGCGCCATATGCTGCTGATATTCTATTTAATTTTCAAAAGAGCGCAAACTTTTTTTACAATGGTATCCACGTCAGCTAAATGCCCTTCGCCGATCGTGCCGCATGCCAAAAGCCCCTTCGTCGGGCTCACAAAATGAACCCCCAGAGTCTGAAGCTTTTTGATGTTTTCCTGAACAATTTTATTGGTATACATACCATCGTTCATCGCCGGGGCAATCACAACAGGCGCCTTTGTTGTCACAACAAGACAGGACAGCAGATCATCAGCCAAGCCGTTAGCTATTTTCCCAATAATGTTTGCCGTCGCTGGGGCAATAAGCACAAGGTCGGCTTGCTTCGCCAGGCTTACGTGTTCAATATCCCAGTCGCTGAAATCTTTAACGAACATCTCGCTATAAACACGATTTCTAGAAAGACTGGCAAACGTAAGCGGTGAAACAAATTGTTTTGATGCTTCCGTCATCACAACCGCAACGTCCAAGCCTTGCCGTTGAAGAGAGCGCACAATATCGCACGCCTTATAAGCGGCGATACTCCCCGTAACTCCTAAAAGAATATGTTTTTTTGAAGACACGACTACTTATCCTTTTTTTCCTTATGAGTTTTTTCCTCTTTTTCAAGGGTTGCCAGCTCTGACTTTTGAAGCTGATCTTCATAACCCTTCATAACAACCTTCCCTTCTAAAATGTCGTCAAGAGCAAGGGTCGTTGTTTTAATCGTTGCTGGACGCTGAACAAGCTTAGGCATGCCTTCGGCAAGCTCGGTGGCCCTTTTCGACGCCAGCAAAACTAATTGATAAATACTTTTTCCTGCTCTTGGTAACAATCTTTCTAACGGCTGATAACTCATTGTATAACCTTTCTCCTTTTATCTCATCCCTAGTTCTTGATTAACAATTCTTTTAATTTCTTGAACAGCCCGCTGAACGTTGTCGTTAACGACAACGTGCGAATACCGCCTCGCCTCTTTCATTTCTCGACGGGCAGTCGCAAGGCGCCGCTCCATGGCTTTTTTCGTCTCCGTTCCCCGTCTCACAAGACGCTGTTTTAACGCCTTGAAAGAGGGGGCCTTGATAAAAATACCGACGGCGCTTTTGAAATTCTTAAAAACAACTTTCGCTCCCTTCACATCAATACATAATAAAATGCTTTTCCCAGATTTCAAAAGTTTTTCCGCCTGAGCTTTTGGTGTCCCATAATAATCAGTGAACACTTTTTGCCATTCGAGAAAATATCCTTTTTTAATACGCTGTAGAAAATCTTTTTCTGTCAAAAACAGATAATGTTTGCCGTGCTCTTCGCCAACACGCTTTTTTCTTGTTGTTGCAGAAACTGTTTTGACCAAAAAATGGCTAAGCTTTTTATCAAGGAGCAGTTTGCGGTGCAGGGTTGTTTTTCCTGATCCCGACGGCCCGGACATCACAAAAATACGGCCAAGGTGCCTTTGCATATCTTTATTCAATGTTTTGCGCTTGCTCGCGCACTTTTTCAATACTACTCTTTAAGGCGATCACCGTGCTCGAAACAACTTTGTCTTGGAGCTTAGAACCTATCGTGTTAGCTTCACGCTGCATTTCTTGTGCAATAAAATCAATCCTTTTCCCAACTGCTTCTTTGTTCTTAAACAAACGTCTCACCTCTTCAATATGATGAGAAAGCCTGGAAAGCTCTTCATTAACATCAATGCTTTTTTGATAAGATTCAAACTCTTCTATAGTTAATTTTTGTTTTTTGTGGGATAAAATCTCTTTTTCCTTGGCGCGTATCATATTAATCCCCAAAGACATGCGGCCAAGCTGTGTTTGGATATCATAAACGATGCTCTTCCCTTCGCGCAACCGCATCACAATCAAAAGGCTTAACGCCTTGGCCATCGCTTTTTCTATCGCAGGCCAAAGCATGCTGGCCTTTGGCTCAACATCCTGAACCTCAACGACCCCCGGTAAGCGAATCAAGTCGCTCAAGATCAAGGTTCCTTTGAGGCCAAATTCTTTTTTGATTTCTTTTTCCCGTCTCAGATAAGCTTTCACAACACTTTTATTAAATGTGATCGTCGGCTCTTGCTTTTTGACAATCTTCATGGAAACGGTAACGCGTCCTCGGGTAATTATTTTCTGGATCAGCTGACGCATCCGATCTTCACATGACGTAAATCCAAGCGGCAAAAAATAAGCAACATCAAGATAGCGATGATTCACGCTGCGAATTTCTAAAACAGCTTTCATCTCTCCGCATGAAATCTCGACGGAACTAAACCCTGTCATTCCTTTGATCATAAATCACCCCGTTGTTAACGAACAATCACTTTAATAATGCGGTCCAGATCATCGTTTGAATAATACTCAATAATGATCTTGCCTCGTTTTTTCTTTGACGAAATGCGCACCTTGGTACCCAAGGCGCGTTGTAAGTCTTCTTCAACGGAGACAACGTAAGGGTCTTTCTTCTCTAGACCAACTTTTCGTCGTCCTTCTTGGGCGCTGTCTTCAGATTTAACAATGTTCTCAAGCTCGCGGACTGAAAAACCTTTGTCGAGTGTTTTTTTCCACAAAAATGATTGCCTGGCTTTATCTTTAACGGACAAAATAGTCCGCGCGTGCCCAACGGAAAAATCACCAGAAGAAATACTTTTTTGAATTTCTTCTGGTAGCGCTAATAGCCGCAACATGTTTGTGACCGTTGTTCTATCTTTCCCAACTGATTGCGCCACATGGTCTTGCGTAAAACTAAAATCTTCAACAAGGCGCCGATACGCCTTGGCTTCTTCTATTGGGTTTAGTTCTTCTCTTTGAATATTTTCAATGAGCGCAAGAATCAAAGATTCTTCATCGGTTGCAGATTTGATAATTGCAGGAACTTTTTCAATGTTAAGCGACTGAGCAGCGCGCAACCTTCGCTCACCAGCAATAAGCTCATACCCGTCATCTTTTCTGCGAAGCAAAAGCGGCTGAAGTACGCCTTTTTCTTTTATTGAAGAAATGAGATCGGAAAGCTTTTCTTCTTTAAATTCTTTACGGGGCTGAAAAGTATTTTTCTTAATTTGCGAAACATGAACATAGGCAATGTTATCATCTTTATCGCTCTTTAAGTTCTCAGGAATTAAAGCAGACAGGCCTTTTCCTAAAGCACTTTTTTCCATGTCGTCGTCCCCTTTTTAATTTATCTAAGAAGCTTTGTCGACTTCTTCTAAAATTTTCTCGCCGAGAAATTCCCTGGCGAACTGTTCATATTTTTTTGCACCAATAGAATTGCGATCATAGACTGAAATTGGTTTTCCAAAACTTGGCGCCTCGCTTAATTTCACATTACGTGGAATAACAGTTTTATAAGCTTTATCTTTAAAAAAATTCTTGATCTCATTAATGACTTCTGTTGTTAAATTTGTCCTAAAATCTGCCATGGTCATCAAAACACCTTCGATACGCAAGGTTGGATTAAGGCCTTCACGGATCAAATTGATTGTGTTTAAAAGTTGCGAAACGCCTTCGAGCGCATAAAACTCACATTGGATTGGAATAATAATAGAGTCGCTCGCAACTAATGAATTTAGCGTAATTAATCCAAGAGATGGCGGCGAGTCGATAAAAATATAATCATAATCATTTTTAATTTCTTCAATACCTTTTTTAAGTCTTGCCTCTCTAGACAAACAGCCAACAAGTTCAATTTCAGCACCGGTTAGATTAATATTACAAGGAGCAACGAATAAATTCTTAAATTCAGTTTGGACAGATATTTCGCTAATTTTTGCTCTGTTCAAAAGAACATCATATATTGACTTTTCTATTTTATTTTTGTTAATTCCTAATCCGCTCGTTGCATTGCCTTGAGGATCCATATCGACAAGAAGTATTTTTTTATCCTTCTCGCTCAAAGAAGCTGCTAAATTTACAGCTGTTGTTGTCTTCCCTGTCCCGCCTTTTTGATTACACAGCGCAATTACTTTTCCCATAATAAATCACCCTCTATGTTGCACGTGGAACTATCACCTTTGATGCTATTTTACTTCTTTTTCTTTAAAGAAGCAATGATTTTTGCTGGCTTTTCACCTTCCATGCCAAAAAGCCCTTTTTTCTCTTCAGAAACAATCTTTATTTTTAATGATTCACGTGGAACATTGAACTCAACAATAGCTTTTTGAATAGCCTCATCAACTGTTCTGCCGTAGAATTCAACGTCTTTTTTAACAACTTCTTCTTTATGCATTTTCAACAACCTTTACTTTGGACATTTTTAATTGCGTAAGAGTTGACAATGTATAAAATACTGTAAAATACAAGTTTAAACCACTGGCAAACTTATAAAATAAAACCCCTAAAAATATTGGAAAAAACCAAGCCATCATCTTTTGCTGCATAAGTTGATTCGGGTCAGTGGTTATCATATTCTTTGTTGATAGCTTTTGTTGAAAAAACATAGCTACCATCATAAATAATGGTAAAATATTGATTTCGTTCCCTATCAGAGGGATATTGTTTGGCAGAATAAATAGCCTATCCGGCATGGATAAATCTTTTATCCATAAAAAACCTTGTCCTTGGAATATCACGGATCTCCACAACGCCTGATAAAGACCTATGAACACCGGCATCTGTAATATAAATGGCAGACATCCACCAAGCGGATTAATTGAATTTTCTTTATATAAATTCATTACTTCTTGGTTTAATTTTTGAGGGTTGCTCTTGTATTGCTCTTTTAATTTGGCCATTTTTGGCTGAAGAGCCTGCATTTTTCTCATTGACATCATACCGCTCATTGTCAATGGATACATTGCACCGTAAATCAAAATACTGACGATAATAAGGCAAAAACCATAGCTCGGAACAAATTTATGTATAAATTGAACAACAGTAACAACCGCTTTCGATATAATATCAAGTATCCAAAATTGGCTAAAAACAACAAAATCGCCTAACCCGTTATTTTTTAATATTTCCTGATCTTGCGGACCAAAATAATAAGTGCTTTTTAAAACAATAGATTCTCCTGGATTTAGTACTAACGGCTTTGACTTAATTAACATATTTAGCTGATTATCAGTGATATATTCAATACGATACCCAACAGAGTCAAATTCTGGTTTAAATACAGCACAGTAAAATTTATCTCTGAAACCGAACCATTTTACAAGCCCACCTTCAGATTTATTTTCGTTCTTTGCAAATTTATAAGCATTTGATTTTCTAAACACTTTCATGTCTGATGCAATACTATACTCATACAATCCATTTTCGCTATCTTTACGATCTTTTATTAATTCAGAATTAATGTGTATGGCGCTTATTTCTAAATCGTTTACATTGGACATTTTGGAAATATTTTTGAACAAAACTTCCTGATTAACCAAATACTCCTGATTGGACAAATCAAATTTTTTTACAATTTCATACTTTTCTGTAATTAACCTATATGTGATTTTGTTTTCGCCATTGCTGATGAGCTCAAAATTTGCATTTTTATACTCATTCATTGAGAAAAGATTATCAACAGGGAGGGTTTCTTTACCTTTGACTTCCGCATGTTTTATTGTGCCGCCGATGTTTGAAAAAATAACTAATAATTTATCGTTCTCAAGCGTTGATGTTTCTTCCTTGACAGAGACTTTAGGAGCAACTTGATCCGTCACAACAACTGTATTTTGTTCTAAAACTATTTCAGCCTTAACTTCTTTGTTTTCAATTGGTTGTAATATTTTTGAACTTATTTGATTGTTTTTCGGAAGCTTGCTAACAACAAGATTCTGATAACCAAATAATACAAATATTGATAATATAATAGCTAAAAATGTTCTTTTTTCCATTTATTTTCCTTTTTACTAATTTAAGGGGTCATACCCTCCGCGAGACAGGGGAGAGCAACGCAAGATACGTTTTGCAGACAAAAATAATCCTTTAAGCAAACCATATTTTTTAAAAGCCAAAAGGCTGTAATCAGAACAGGAAGGATAAAAACGACACGTTGCTGGAAAAACGCTGTGTTTTATCTTCTGATAAAAAACAATCATAAAAGACAAAATTTTGATCATGAATAATGTGTATCGATAAGCTAACCTTTAAACTGTTAACTTTTTTCGTCCTTTTTGGCGGCGTCGCTTAATAGCTTTTCGCCCATCTGCCGTCTTCATTCTCCGACGGAAACCATGTCTCTTTTTACCCTTGATTTTTGTTGGGATATTTAAATGTTTTTTCATCTCTCTTCCTTCAATTAATAAAAAACAATGCCATTAATCAGCATCGTGTTGATAAAAATGTCTCAATATTTGGTTCAGTATATCACGCTCTCTGCGCTAGTCAAGTTTTTTCCTTTAAGCCGAGATAAAAAGTTTTCAAAATAAAAACGTTATGAAAAATTTTGCTTTTCATTGTTGGTAAAATGCATAAAAAATGTTTTTCTTTTTCCCGTAAAGTTTTTCTATTGAAATAAATTTTTCCTTTGTTATAATAAGGTCACTTTTTTCACGGCAGACAACTTGGCGAATAAAATATATTGCTTTATCATCCTGTGGAAAAGCTGTGAAATCTGTGGAAGAGCTGTTAACAAACCTAAAAACAACAAAGATCCCTATATGCAATTATTAGAAATTTGGAAAAAGACTCAAACAGCTCTCCGCGATAAAATAGGGGAGACGTCCTACGAAACATGGTTTTCGTCGCTCAGCGTTAAAGAAAAAAACCCAGAAACATTGCTCATAGAAACTCCGGATGAATTTTTCAAAAACTGGATTATCGAACATTATCTTGACACCATAGAAGCTCTTATCAACGACATTACAACTTCAAACATCAACATTGAATTCGAAGTTAATACGCATATCATTGCAGACAAACCCAAAAAACGATCTTCACCCGCAGAGGAAGACAACCCGTTTGTATTAAAAGAGTCTTCTGTTGTTGCCCCTCGTTTTACGTTTGAAAATTTTGTCATCGGCGCAGGGAACCGTTTTGCGCAAGCCGCAAGCCTAGCCGTCGCAGAATCTCCCGCAAAGGCCTATAATCCCTTGTTTATTTACGGAGGGGTCGGGTTAGGAAAAACACACCTCATGCAATCCATCGCCAATCACATTAAAACAAAACAGCCTAAAACAAAATTTTGCTATCTATCCTCTGAAAGCTTTACCAATGCGTTGATCGACGCTATCCGCCATCGCTCCGCGGCTCAATTTCGCCAACGATTTCGCAGCGTCGATGTTTTGCTGGTGGATGATATTCATTTTATTGCCGGAAAAGAATCAACCCAGGAAGAATTTTTTCACACCTTCAACGAATTGCATGAAAACCATAAACAGATCGTTATTTCGTCGGATAAACCCCCTAAAAGCATCACCAATCTGGAAGAACGCTTGCGTTCGCGTTTCGCCTGGGGGCTAATTACCGACATCCAGCCACCAGACTTTGAAACACGTGTTGCGATTTTACGCAAAAAAATCGAGCGAGAGCCAACAAAAGTTCCTGACGATGTTATTGTTTTTATAGCCGAACAAATAAAGACAAATATCCGCGAGCTCGAAGGTGCCCTTGTCCGCGTGATGGCTTATTCCTTGCTGGAAGAAAAACCGATTTCTTTAGCGATGGCCAAAACAATCTTAAAGGATATGGTGACCGAAACAACCAAAATTATCAACGTCGATATGATTCAAAAGATCGTAGCAAATTATTTTAATATTTCCTTGTTCGATCTCAAGGCTTCTCGTCGGAACAAAAACATTGTTCTTCCTCGGCAAGTCGCGATGTATTTAGCACGCACACTGACAAATCTGTCTTTACCAGAAATTGGGGGGTTTTTTGGCGGTAAAGATCATACGACGGTTTTACATTCATGCAAAAAAATTGAACGAGAATCCCTTATAGATACTCAGTTAAAAAATATTTTAGAACAGTTATCCACAGAAATAAAAGCATAATTTTATTTTATTAAAAGGTTTTTAACATATAATATTTTTATAAACCATTTATTTTGAAACTGTTTTGTGTTTGTTCATTTTATCCACAGGTACTAATATTACTACAACTATTTTCAATCTTATAAAGTCACAAGAAGGTATGAAATTATGAAGATAAAAATTTTTAAAGAAAATCTCTTACAAGGAATCCTAAAAGTTCAAAACGTCGTTTCTCCTAAAACAACACTTCCTATATTAGCCAACATGTTGGTTGAAACAAAAAAGAATTCCTGTGTTCGTCTTTATGCGACAGATCTTGATATTGGTATTTCTTGTGATATTCCGGTACAAATTTTAGAAGAAGGGGCGATTACGATCCCGGCTAAAAAATTTAGCGATATTATAAAAGAATTACCGGCAGGGGATATTATTATTTCAACAAAAAAGAATAATCAAGTGGAAATCGAAGGAGATAAATTTTTATTTAAACTTAATGGATTACCAAAAGAAGAATTTCCAAAATTTCCAGAGTTTAAAAACACGGAGGCTATTATTTTAGATCAAGCCGTTTTAAAAGAAATGCTCCGGATGACATCTTTTGCTGTATCTCATGAGGAATCGCGTTATATTTTAAACGGCGTTTTATTAGAAATTGAGGGGAATAATATTCGTATTGTAGCTACGGATGGACGGCGCCTTGCAAAAATTGAAAGGAAGCTGATCGCGAATATTAAAAAAGAGATTAAACTTATCGTTCCCGTTAAAGCCATTAACGAAATCACACGTAATCTGAAAGATGAAGGAACCACCTCATTTTTAACCGGAACCAACCAAATTTTATTTGACGTGAACAATGTTTTGATCGCGACACGCATTGTTGAAGGAGAGTTTCCTAACTATAACCAAGTGATTCCTGTGGAGCAAAAAACCAAAATTAAAATGAACACGCAGGAATTTCTTTCAGCGATCCGCCGTGCGAATTTGTTAGCGACGCCTGATTTCCAAGCGGTTAAATTCGAAGTGTTTAAGGACAAACTTGTGGTATCAAAAATTACGCCGGATGTTGGAGAATCGCGGGAGGAAGTTACCATTGAATATGGCGGGCCAGAAACCATTGTTGGTTTTAATCCTAGTTTTTTTATTGAGGTCCTGAAAAATATTGCAGAGGAAAAAATTAATCTTGAGCTTCTGGGGCCAGACAAGCCGGGCGTCATTCGCCTGCAAGATTATTTGTATTTAGCCTTGCCGATGCGTATTTAATATGGATAATATTAAAGAAATTATTCAGCTGGTTGTAAAAAATATTTCCGAACAACGACCTCAAAAAGAAAAAGACATTCAATCCGCATGGGAAGAAGCTGTCGGAAAAAAAACAGCCCAGGCAACACATATTATCGGGGTTAAAGAAGGAAGATTGTTGGTTGCCACTGATTCACCAACAAGGCTTTTTGATTTAACATTACACAAGAAAAAATTTTTAAAGCAGATGCAAGAGAAGTGGCCTGAGTTGCGTGATATTTCTTTCAAGATAGGAAAGGGAAAATGAAAAAGAAAAGTGATGTAGAGAAAAACAAAAAAGATATTACTGCAGAGGCAAGAATGCCGAAGAAAAAAGATACCTATGATGCCAACACGATTCAGGTTCTAGAAGGCATGGCGGCTGTGCGCATGCGGCCTGCGATGTATATTGGAGATACAACATCTCGCGGGCTTCATCATATGGTTTATGAGGTCGTTGATAATTCTATTGACGAGGCCATGGGGGGTCATTGTAATAAAATCGAGACGGTCGTTAACGAAAATGACACGGTAAGTGTTATTGACAACGGCCGCGGCATTCCTGTTGATATGCATCCGACAGAAAAAAAGCCTGCCGTAGAAGTCGCTTTGACGTCGTTGCATGCAGGCGGAAAATTTGATCACCGCGTTTATAAAGTCTCCGGCGGGCTGCACGGTGTTGGCGTGAGCGTTGTGAATGCGCTCTCAACGTGGCTTGAAGTTGAAATCAAGCGAGACGGGAAGATTTATCACCAGCGATATGAAAAAGGAAAGACAGCTTCTAAATTAACCGTTATTGGAAAGACAAAAGAAACTGGAACAAAAGTTACCTTTAAGCCGGATCCTCAAATCTTTCAAGAAACGACAACTTTTTCTTATGATGTTTTAGCCAAACGTTTACGGGAGCTTGCTTTTTTGAACAAAGGGATTTGGATTAAACTCGTTGACAAAAGGGCTAAAAAAGAAAAAGAAACGGTTTTTGAATTTAATGGGGGCATTGTCCAGTTCGTACAGCACTTGTCTGCCAACAAGGAGCCGTTGCATGCCAAGGTGATTTATTTTCAAACGCAAAAAGATAACATCGAGCTCGAAGTGGCTCTGCAATATAGCGATAGCTACGCGGAAAACGTTTTTTCTTATGCCAATAATATTAATACCATCGAGGGCGGCGTTCACTTAAGCGGTTTTCGCTCGGCGCTGACAAGGGCAATTAATAATTATGCAAAAAATAAAAACCTTTTAAAAAATGATATTGGTATTTCTGGCGATGATACCCGGGAAGGATTGACGGCGGTCATCAGCGTCAAAGTTCCAAATCCTCAGTTTGAAGGGCAAACAAAAACAAAATTAGGAAATTCAGAGGTTGAAGGATTGGTTGCGTCAGCAACGTTTGAAGCGCTGAACACTTTTTTTGAAGAAAACCCGTCCGTTGCCAATAAAATTATTGACAAGGTCATTGTGGCATCCCGCGCCAGAGAAGCCGCGCGCAAGGCGCGCGAATTGACGCGTCGAAAAGGAGCCTTGGAGAGCGGCGGCCTGCCTGGCAAACTTGCCGATTGTTCTGAAAAAGACCCTACGCTTTGTGAACTTTATCTTGTGGAAGGGGATTCGGCAGGGGGTTCTGCCAAACAGGGGCGCGATCGTACATTTCAAGCCATCTTACCTTTGAAAGGCAAAATCCTTAATGTTGAAAAGGCACGCTTAGACAGAGTTTTAAGCAATGATGAAATTCGAACAATCATTACAGCCATGGGAACAGGCATTGGTGAAGAGTTTACCTTGGAAAAGCTAAGGTATCATAAACTTATTATTATGTGCGATGCTGATGTTGATGGGTCACATATTCGCACCTTGCTTTTAACACTTTTATACAGGCATATGAAGCCGTTGATTGAAGAAGGGCATGTGTATATTGCGCAGCCGCCTTTATATAAAGTTAAAAGGGGGAAAAGAGAAGAATATATTGAAACGGAAGACCAAATGAACAAGCTTGTTCTAGAGCTTGGCTCAGAAGAGCTCCAGTTTTCCCGTATAAAAGGAAAAGATGTTTATAAAGGTGCTGTTTTGGATGAAATCCTGACTTTTTTTGTCAAGCTCGAAGATTTAGTTGAGAGATTGGGTAAAAAGGGAGTGAATTTTAAAGAATATGCATCGAAAATGAACCCAAAGACCAAAAAACTCCCAATTTATATGTTAGAAGTGGAGCATAGTAACCAATTTTTGTATAGTGATAAAGAGCTTGGAGATATCACAAAAGATCAAGAAGATGCTCACTATATTGAAATTTTTGAAGCCGAAGATATTGAAGACATCGAAAAGTCTTTAAACAAGAACGGTTTAAGCATTACAGAATTTTTAAAACCCGAGGAAGGCATTGGCTTTACTTATTCTAAAGACAAAGGAGCCAAAAAAACAGCGAAAAAAGAAGGATTAAAAGCTACCTTTGTTGTTGAAAGCGAAAAAGAAAAGAAGGAGTACTTTTGTTTGCAGGAGATCTTAGGTTTTGTCCGTGACCAAGCAAGCAAAGGTATTCAAATCCAGCGCTATAAAGGCCTTGGAGAGATGAATCCTCAGCAGCTTTGGGATACAACAATGGATCCCGCCAAGCGTACCATGCTCCAGGTTACATTAGAAGATGCGGTTGAAGCTGATAACACATTTTCAACATTGATGGGGGACGCCGTTGAGCCTCGCAGGGAGTTTATTGAAACCAACGCGCATGAAGTAAAAAATTTGGATATTTAATGAACTTAGAAGTGTGAATTAACTCCTGCTGTTTGGCTTTGTTTCGTTTTGTAAAGCAAAACAAAGCAACTAGCGGGAGCAAGTTCAGCCGATAGGCTTATGTTCACTTCGCTCCATAAGGCTAGGCTTCACTTGAGAAAGGTAAATACAAAAACATGAAGGATTTTACAACAAAGGAAAAAATACTTCCGATTAGTATTGAAGAGGAAATGAAAAGCTCGTATCTTTCATATTCCATGAGCGTTATTGTCAGCCGTGCCTTGCCGGATGTCCGCGACGGGCTTAAACCGGTTCACCGACGCATTCTTTATGCCATGCAAGGGCTCGGTATGGAACATAACAAGTCCTATAAAAAAAGCGCGCGTATCGTCGGCGAGGTGTTAGGTAAATATCACCCTCATGGCGACTCAGCTGTTTATGACTCTATCGTTCGCATGGTGCAAACTTTTTCTTTGCGTTATCCGCTGGTAGACGGGCAGGGAAATTTTGGGTCCATTGATGGTGATTCCGCTGCGGCCATGCGCTATACAGAGGTTCGCATGGAGTCGATCGCGGAAGAAATTTTAAAAGACTTAGAGAAAAAGACGGTTGATTTTTCGCCAAACTTCGACAATTCGCTAGAAGAGCCTCTCGTCTTACCTTCTGCTATTCCGAACTTGCTTATTAATGGCTCAAGCGGGATCGCCGTCGGCATGGCAACAAATATGCCACCGCATAATTTAGGCGAGGTTGTTGACGGTCTGGTGAGCGTTCTTGACAATCCCGACGTTGAAATCAAAGAATTATGCCGCCACGTCAAGGGGCCTGATTTTCCAACAGGAGGAATTATTTGCGGGCGCCAAGGGATATTAGATGCCTACAATACCGGCAGAGGGAAGGTCCTTGTGCGGGCAAAGGCGTCGATTGAGAAGCAAAAATCCAATAAAGACAGCATTATCATTACGGAAATTCCTTATCAGGTGAACAAAACCACGCTGATTGAAAACATTGCGGAAATTGCCCAAGAAAAAAGAATCGACGGTATTACAGATATCCGCGATGAAAGCGACAAGGACGGGATCCGCGTTGTCGTTGAGTTGCGCAGGGATGTGGAGCCGCAAATTGTTTTGAACTATTTATTTAAACATACGCAGCTTGAGACAACGTTTGGGATTATCAATTTGGCGCTGGTGAATAATCAGCCGCGCGTTCTCAACTTGAAACAATTGATGACCCATTATGTGGATCATCGACGGGTGATTATTCGCAGGCGCACACAATTTGACCTAGACAAGGCACTACGTCGCGCCCATATTCTTGAAGGGTTAAAAATTGCGATCCAATATATTAATCAAATTATTAAAACGATCAAAGCATCGAAATCGACCGCGGAAGCTAAAATCGCCTTGATGAAAGATTTTGAATTGTCCGAGATTCAAGCCCAGGCGATCTTGGAAATGCAACTTCAGCGCTTAACAGCCTTGGAGCAAGACAAAATCGATGCGGAATACAAAGAGCTTCTCAGCAATATCGAAGAATACCGCGCTATTTTGGCGTCGGAGAAAAAAATTGACGCGCTGATCAAGGAAGAATTGCTTGATACGAAAAAACGTTATGCGGATGAGCGGCGCACGGAAATTGCCGCAAAAGTTGAAGAAATAGAAATAGAAGACCTGATCGTTGAAGAAGATGTGGTGATTACCGTAAGCCATACCGGCTACATTAAACGCTTGGGGGCTGATGCTTATCGCAAACAAAAGCGTGGCGGTAAAGGGGTAACGGCCATGGAAACAAAAGATGAGGATTTTGTTGAACATCTTTTTGTCGCCTCGTCCAAGGATTATCTTCTTATTTTTTCGGATAAAGGGGTTGTCCGATGGCTTAAGGCCTATGAGATTCCTGTTGCCTCGCGTGGCGCCAAAGGGAAAAACATCATCAACCTCCTCTCTATTGATAAAGACGAACGCATTAGCTCGATCGTGGCCGTGAAAGAGTTTAGCGATGATAAGTTTATTGTCGCGGCCACAGCTGCGGGCGTGATCAAAAAAACAAAGCTTTCGGCATTTAGCAATCCTCGTCGAGGAGGCATCGTTGGCATTACGCTGGAAAAAGGGGATTATCTCATTGGAACAAATATTAGTGATGGTAATTGTGAGGTTTTATTGGCGACCAAAGATGGCAAGGCCGTTCGTTTTCATGAAAAACAAATTCGCGACATGGGGCGCGGGGCCAAAGGCGTTCGAGGGATTAATCTTGGGAAAAAAGATACTGTGGTAAGCATGGACGTGCTCGCCCCCGGCATTGAAAAGACCGGTAGCGCGTTTTTAAGCGTGACCTCCAATGGATTTGCCAAGAAAACTCCTTTTAGTGAATATCGCGTACAGTCTCGCGGCGGGAAAGGGATTATCAATCTCAACGTTACTGATAAAAACGGTTTTGTGATCAGGAGCCTTGCGGCCACGCCGGAAGATGAAATTATGACCATTACCAAAAACGGTATGGTGGTTCGCTGTTCTGTCAAAGATATTCGTGAGACAGGACGCAACACCCAGGGCGTGCGGCTGATTTCTTTAGAGAAGGGTGATGAGGTAAGTTCCGTCGCCAGCGTTATTGCGAAAGCCGAAGAAGAAGAGTAAAAAAGGCAAAATTCAAAAATTAAAACTCAAAAGGTAAAAAACGAAACAAAAAAGGGCTGAAGGAAAAAAAGAGTAGGAAATATTTTCAAAATAGATATAATAGAAAATTCGGATTTTTAAAATACGTTAAATTTTATTGTTTCGTTTTTTTTGTTTTGCTTCTAGCTTTTTATTTTTGCATTTTGATTTATGCATTTTGATTTATTTGTGACCCCATCGTCTAGCCTGGTCAGGACACAAGCTTTTCAAGCTTGCAGCACGGGTTCAAATCCCGTTGGGGTCGTTTAATTTTTGAAAACCTCCTGGTCAGGAGGTTTTTTGTTTTGTGCCAAGCGCCGTCTTTTCGTTGCGCGGTAGACAGGGGACATGAACGATGTTATTCTATTACAAAGAAGGAGTTTTCATATGAAAGCAATAAAAATTTGTTTGCGTGAAAAAGATATGCCGCGCAAGTGGTATAACTTAGCTGCCGATTTGCCAACGCCGATGCTGCCGCCGCTAGCGCTCGACGGTAAACCGGTCGACCCCGCCATGATGGCGAAAATTTTCCCCATGAATCTTCTCGAGCAGGAAATGTCCACGAAGCGTTGGATTGACATCCCCGAAGAAATCATCAGTATTTTATATCGTTGGCGCCCCGCGCCGCTTCGCCGCGCGGTTTATCTGGAGCAATATTTAAAAACTCCGGCGAGGATTTATTATAAAGACGAAAGCGTGTCGCCGGCCGGAAGCCACAAACCCAATACGGCTGTTCCTCAGGCGTGGTACAACAAACAATTTGGCATTAAAAAGCTGACAACGGAAACGGGCGCCGGACAATGGGGAAGTGCGCTTGCGTTTGCCTGCAATTTATTAGGCCTGCACTGTAAGGTGTATATGGTGCGCATCAGCTTTGATCAAAAACCTTTACGCAAAGCGTTGATGCAGGCTTGGGGCGGAGAATGTGTTCCCAGCCCAAGTCCCGACACAGAAATAGGGCGGCAAATATTGGAAAAAATGCCAGATACGCCCGGGAGCCTTGGAATTGCGATTAGCGAGGCTATCGAAGACGCCCTGAGCGATGAAACAGGACAAACAAAATATTCTTTAGGAAGCGTGCTGAATCACGTTTTATTGCACCAGACGATCATTGGCCTTGAAGCGAAAAAGCAGTTAGCGATTGCGCGTGAACAAAAAGTTGATGTTGTGATTGGTTGTGTTGGTGGGGGAAGTAATTTTGCCGGGCTAGCCTTTCCTTTTGTCGCGGATAAAATCCACGGGAAAAAGATTAAAATTATTCCTGTGGAACCTGCGGCATGTCCAAAGATGACCAAAGGAAAATTTATGTATGATTTTGGCGATGTCGCCGGAAAGACGCCGCTGTTGCCGATGTTTTCTTTAGGTCATAATTTTATTCCACCGTCGATTCATGCCGGAGGCCTTCGCTATCACGGGATGGCGCCGTTGGTGAGCCAGGCGGCGGTAGAGGGGCTGGTTGAGCCCAAGGCCTATGATCAATTAAAGTGCTATGAAGCGGCCTTTACGTGGGCGAAGACCGAAGGAACTATTTGCGCACCGGAAACAAGCCATGCCATCGCGTGCGTGATCGACGAGGCTAAAAAAGCCAAAGAAGAAGGAAAAGAAAAAGTGATTTTGTTTAATTACAGCGGTCACGGCATGATGGATTTGCTGGGGTATGAAAAATATCTATCGGGCAAACTCGAAGCATTTCATTTATCGCATGATGATGTTAAAAAAGCGTTGAGCAATCTCGAGCATTTTCCGAAAGCTGAGGCACGGAAGACAGGAAAATGGTAAAGGGCGCTAAAAAAGACATTATTTTTTTCGAAGCCTTTGATGAAGAAGAAAGGCTTTTAAAAAAACTTTGCCCAAGCCATATTAATGCCGAATTTACAGCGCAGACAATACAAGAAAGCAAGATTCAAAAACCTTCTTGCTCTTTGATCAGCATCCGAACCCAGTCGCGGATTCCTTTGGATTGGAGCCAGCATCTCGATGGGATTCTGACCCGGAGTACAGGGTTTGAGCATGTGTTAGATTACAAAAAGAAAACACAGTCTTCCCTTGCCCTGGGATACCTTCCGTCGTATTGCGCCAGGGCTGTTGCTGAGCAAGCGTTTTTAATGATTTTAGGCTTGTTGCGTAAAGTGAAAAAACAGCAAGAAAATTTTTTGTCGTTCTGTCGTGACGGTTTGACGGGGCGTGAATGCCAGGATAAGAAAATTCTTGTTGTGGGCGTCGGGAATATTGGCGCGGAGATTGTTGACATCGCCCGCGGGTTTCACATGAAGGTGGCCGGTGTTGATATTGACCGCAAACTTCCGTCTTTAGAATATACGGATCTTGTTTCCGGGCTGGCGTGGGCGGATATTGTGGTGTGTGCGTGCTCGTTCACCCCAGAAACAAAGGGGATGCTCGGGTTTGAGGCGTTAAGGCGCGTTAAAACAGGCACCCTGTTCGTTAATATTGCCCGAGGTGAAATTTCACCTCTCAAGGATTTACAGCGCCTCTTGGATGAAAATATTTTAGGCGGCCTAGGTTTAGATGTTTATGAAGATGAGGATGTTGTGGCGCATGCGCTGCGCTCGCCAAAGAAAGATTTTTCCGGCGAGACGACAGCCATTGTTGTCGACTTAAACAAACGAAACAATGTTCTTTTAACGCCGCACAATGGTTTTAATACCGAAGAAGCGTTGGCGCGGAAAGCACAACAAACCATAGAATCGGTGGTTTCGTTTTTAGCAGAGAAAAGATTTTCTTGCGTTGTGCCTGAAAAAGAAGAGTGAAAATATTTTGGCTTGGGATGCGTTTCAGGAGTCCAAGCCATGTGTCCAGTGAAGGAGAAAAAATGAAAAGAATAAAGGTGGCCGTGACAGGGGCTGCGGGACAGATTGGTTATGCGCTCTTGTTTCGCATTGCCGCCGGAGACATGTTTGGCCCTAAAACAGAAATTGAATTAAGTCTATTGGAACTTCCGGAAGCATTGCCAGCTTTAGCCGGCGTGGTGATGGAGATTGAGGATTGTGCGTTCCCTCTCTTAAAATCTATAAAAACAAGCTCTGTCCTTTCCGAGGCCTTTGCCGACGCTGATTGGGCCTTGTTGGTTGGAAGTATTCCTCGCAAAGCCGGCATGGAACGCAACGAACTTTTAACGATTAACGGAAAAATTTTTATTGCGCAGGGCAAAGCACTTGATACGTATGCAAAAAGAACCTGCAAAGTATTGGTTGTTGGAAATCCTTGCAACACAAATGCTTTAATCGCTAAAAGCGTGTGTAAAAATATCCCGGAAAAGAATTTTTTTGCCATGACCATGCTGGATCAAGGCCGTGCCGTCTTTCAGTTGGCAAAAAAGGCGGGTGTGGATATCGGTGCCGTAAAGAACCTGGCTATTTGGGGTAATCATTCGTCCACGCAATATCCGGATTTTTACAACGCGAAAATTAATAAAAAGTCGCTGCCCGGCGTTCTTAAGGACGAGGCGTGGCTTAAGACTACGTTCATCGAGAAAATTCAAAAACGGGGAGCAGAAATTATTGCTGCTCGCGGAAAATCTTCTGCAGCTTCTGCAGCCGAGGGTGTCGTGCAAACCGTTAAAAGATTAACGACAAAAACACCGCGAGGCGAATTTTTTTCTGTGGCTGTCTCGTCGGACGGAAGCTATGGCATTGCGCAAGGCATTATGTTCAGCTTTCCTGTCGCTAGCAATGGGAAAGATTGGCATATTGTGCAAAAAATTCCTTTATCAGTTTTTGCCAAAGAAAAAATCAAAGTAACGCTAACTGAGCTCCTAGAAGAAAAAGAACAAGCCCAGCAAGCCTTGTCCCGTTAGAGAATTTGATTGGCTGGCAGAAAAGATAACGGGGGATAAGGCTCAATTAAGAAGCGTGTTTAAAATGCAATTAAGGCTTGTGATTCTCTAGCGGGGTAAATAATGACGGATAATATTCCCAGCGAACCCAGCATCGAAGATGTGTTAAAAGAGTTAAAACAAAGCGCGAGTCAGCCTGGTCCTGCTAAAAAGGCAGAGGCCAGTGTTGCCAGCGATAGCGAGTTAAAAAATTTAAAAAATGTTCTTCAACAAGCCGATGCCCAGGCAGGGTTTTCTGCGCCACCGGCTGATATGAAGCCAGAACAGCCGGTCCTGACTGATGAGGAGACAAAGAAAGAACCCGTGTTTAACGAAAATTTTTTAAAACTGGGAAAAATTATCAAAGATCTTAAAAGCCAGTAATAACTTTTGTGTTTAGTGAAAAAAGAAGTTATACTTTATTTAAGGAGACATAATGAAAAAACTTTTTCGCGCCCAGTCCACGCTTGAATTCATGATGATCATTATTTTGGTCCTGGCCGGGATTTTTGTTATGGGCCCTTATGTCATCCGTTCAGTTAATGCCTATCTTCATTCCTGGGAAGTGTCATCTGAGCAGGCCCGGAATCAACCAGCCGACATTCTTTCTTATAACCCGCATGCTCTTTTTTTATGTGAATTTGTTGATTGCCAGAGCAGGATGTCAGAATGGGATTGTAGTGGGAAAGCGGTGAACTTTAATACAGAGGATGCTGGTTGTTGTGTGTGGATTCAGCCATATTATTGCGTTGGCACCGATTGTGTTATAAACAGTTCAGTGAGTTCAAAAAATTGTTATAATGAATATCTCGCCTCTAGCATGTGCACAGGAGGAGAAGAAGAGTGGCCTCTTCCTGGCTCGACCGAATTAGTTCTGGTTAAATGTGATAATAAGAAACCGTGCGTAGATGCGGCTTGTTTGGTGCCATCCGGTGGATGCGAAAGCGTTGATTGTACCACAAAAAGCACGGTAACAGATGAATGTTATAAATGGTCGCAGTTAGGATGTTGTTGCCAGGGAAGAGTGGGAGCGTGTGATGATGCACATATGTGCGCGATGCATCGCTTTTGTAAGAATGGAAAAGTTTTTGAATGCCCTGGTAGTGGTTACAACATGAATTATATATGTGAATCTGATTTTAACAAATGCGCGTGCCCTGATTGCCCATGCTATAATGGTGGGCCTAATGATTGTAATTATTAGCAAGGCGCAGCTCTGTTCAGCCCTCATCGTTGCGGTCTGCCTTTCCATTTTTTTCAGCCATTTTGAAAAAAAACAATAGAAAACCCTTGCGTTCCCCAGAGACCATCTTTATAATAAAATTATTAAATAAAAATTAAGTATATTTAATTTAAAGGAGGAAAAAATGTTGTCAAAGAATTTTTATCTAAGCATGATTTTAATCGTTGG
>Ga0172371_10004286_pt1 | contig 21673 bp, 23 predicted proteins | sample Lak12m_FD_114543 | JGI IMG/M metagenome (GOLD analysis project Ga0172371, IMG submission 114543) | Freshwater microbial communities from Kabuno Bay, South-Kivu, Congo - kab_022012_12m | ecosystem: Environmental > Aquatic > Freshwater > Lake | place: Democratic Republic of the Congo: South-Kivu...
AATTACCCAAGCGACCTACGGTGACGTAGTTGTCATTGGGTGTATAGTGGAAATATGAAAAAGAAGCGTGTGCCGCTTTGGATCTTACCAGCATTCGCATTCTCCGTTTTTTTTAACCTGTTTCTTTTATTCCGTGGGACCTCTCCGGTGCAAGGTGTGAAGGTTATCGGTGTTATTGACGGTGACACAATCGTATTGGAAGGGAAATACCGTGTCCGTTTGCGGTATGTAGATGCGCCGGAAAAAGGCTTGTGCGGGTATGAACAGGCAACAAAAGAATTAGAGAGATTAGCAATGAATAAGTCCGTCCGTATTGAATTGATAGTACCGGACGCATTCGGTCGGGGAATGGCGCTCGTGTATGTAGGGAATACGCTTATTAATAAAGAAATGGTTGCTTCCGGCTGGGTACGGTATCACCACGACAATTCCTTAGTAACAGCAGAGGTGAAAGCCGCAAGCGATTTGGCAAGAAAAGAACAGTATGGTATCTACAAAACGTGCCATGCAACGGAAAATACGAAGAACCCGAAGTGCAATATCAAAGGAAACATCGATAAATCTACAGATACGCATATTTACTATGTTCCCGGTTGTGCGCAATATCAGTTTACCGTCGTTGAAAAGGATATCGGCGAGCAGTGGTTTTGTACGGAAAAAGAGGCAAAGAACGCAGGGTATTCAAAAGCAAAAACCTGCCCCTGAGTCTCGCTAGCTTCCTTATTATCGAATTCCAGTCATATATTCTTCCAGATTTTCTTTATACGAGACGCACTATCTCCATCTCGTATTCCTCTTCTGATTTCATCTCTTTCCCATTGCCCGGTACTCTATCAGTACGAGGGTCCAGAATACATGAGTTCACCACATGCAATCTTGGTGGTCGAGCAGAAAGTATTAATCCGCCAGTAAAGGTTGATTCTTGGGTATCTAAAACCACATATTGACCGTCTCGAGCCCGAACAACGTTTCCGAATTGTAATTTTTTCAATTCTTTCCGTGATAATGTCATGGGATTTTCCGCCTGCTAGGCGGAACAGATTCTCCACCTTTCCGGATTCTTTCTCTCTTTTGGTCGAGTTATATCAAAAAGTTAGAACCGCATTGACGTAAATTGCCGTCAGCGCGGCGCCCCCACCCGCCGCGCTTCCGTTATTTTTTGCGCGCGCGATTTTCTCTCTCCGCCAGCCGGCGGATCGAGTATGGTAGGATTATAGTAACACAAAAGCCAAGTATGCCTTTATTCCGTATCACCCAACCCACCCAAAACAAGTAATGATGGCGGCGACCCCGTCCTCGTTCGCAGGGGCTCCTAGGGTCGCCCTTGCCAAAGTACTGGTGTTTTAGTTTCTCATACAATCTCTTTCGCGCTACGCGATTGTAGTCTTGGTTTATTATGTCCGCTCACTGCGGTGGGATATCCGCTAATTGCCCCCGCCGCGAATATCGTATCCCGTCCAGTACTCGTACCGCTTCGCACCACGTTCGGGAGTTGGATAGCGTCCCGCTAGGAAGCGGGACTTTTGCAAGTAAGTACTCACCGAGGGGAGGCGGGGGCAGCGGAGCCGCCATTCCTTAACATTGAGTTGATTTATATATAAGCTTTCAAAGTTAAGTGGTTAATCTTTATTTACACTTGCACTTAGAGTACGATGGGATTACAATCTTCATAAGATGCAGAAATATACCAAAATTGATATAATTGGGAGCATGCAATGGAATTCACGATTGTTTATTTTACGGCAATCAATGGTAAAGCTTATGCAAGAATTTTTCTTGATGAGCTAGAATTGGAGAATGAAGATCTTTGGAAGATTACCTTGGGATTCATAAAAAGTCTTAAAAATAAGCAGTATCATGTATTGCCATATTCAAAATCTCTTGGGGCTGGGTTATTTGAGTTACGATCGAGGTCAGGAAAACATACATGCAGAATAAACTACTGTTTTGGTAAAGGGCAAAAGATATTTTTACTCAATGGGTTTGTGAAAAACGATAAAAAAACACAACAGCGTGAAATTATGAAGGCAAGAAAATTAATGATGGAGTGTAAAGCAAAGGATGCATAATATGGCTGACCAAAATTTTGACCACTATCTACAAGAAAAAATCATTACAAAACCAGGCTTAGCCGATGATCTGGAAAAGTTCGACCGTGCGCTGGAAATCGCTTTTCAAATTTATTCACTAAGAAAGCATAAAGGGCTAACACAAACCGATCTTGCTAAAAAAATTAAAGTGAGTCAATCAAATATCGCTCGTATCGAAAATGCTGATTATACCCATTACACGTTGAAAACCTTACACAAGGTTGCCAAAGGGCTTGGAGCTGATCTTAACATTTTTATTAACAAGCCGGAGCAAACCGTAAAACTAATCACAGCATTTAAAGGAGAACCAATTTTTCAATCATTTACCATTTCAAAGATTTCAGGAAGATATATTATTTCTGGCGGCTTAACGTTAAATAGTGAGGGGTTGTATGATATACCGCCTTCCAGTGAGTATATTGCGTACTTTGAGAATAAAAGCACAGAAGCCGATACAAATAAATTTTATTATCAAAATTTATGAAAATAAAACATATCTGGTCCGTATTGTGTAAAGAGAGCGTTGTCAATCAAGACGATAATTTAATTTCTATCCATGGGGTTTTGGAAGAGCTTACTGTAAATATTGCACCTATAAATCCAGCAACTGATTCTGTTCCAGAAAGACTTACTATTCCAGTTAATTATGAAATCGTAAGTTTTTGGGTAAAGGATAACCCAAAAGAAGAAATAAAAGTTCAGATTGAATATAACCTTATCGATCCCCAGGGAGAAAGCTTGTTTTCAAGGATTCAAGATTTAGAATTACCTGAAAATATTAAGAGACACAGAAGCAGAATGAGAATAACAGGACTACCAGTTTCTCAATCTGGGGACTACATGTTTGTGATCAAAAAGAAAGAAAACGGAAAATTTGAACACATGATATCCTTGCCACTTGAGGTAAAGCTTTTACTTGAGAAACCAAAAAAATAATTGCTCAGCCAACTTTAATATTTTTTATAGCTATTTTATTTCCCTATTGGTTTGAGCTTAGCTTTTTCGATACGAAGAGAAAAGGATGTTTGACCGTCAGGCATTTTTGTTTCAACCAAATTACCCATAAGTTTTGGTCGCATTGCATGGCCGATTTTGTTTGCTGGCGTTGCGTCAGCAGCTTTTTTAAATAGATTCACTTTTACCCATTCTCCTTGCTTCGGATCATATTCAACTTGCACTTTATTGCCCTCAATCATCTTGTATGATTTTTCTTGTACAGAAAACCCTGATTCTACTCGCATGTTTTTGGATACTTTATATTCCGTTATGACGCCAGTATTTGAATCTGTAGTTTTGTAAACGCGACGATTTTCATCCCATGTACCTCCCGTTACTGTAGTTTCAGAAGCTTTTTTATCATTGCGAAGTAAAAATTCACTCATTGAAATAGTTGCATTCAGTGCTGGTTTAATATGTTTGTCATTGACCAGTTGATTGAATTCATCATTTACACGCAGTGTATCTGACATAAACCCTCCTCAGTTGAGCAGTAATTGCTAGTATAGGGTTATTGTAAAGTACCGGGGGGGGTGAGTCAAGGACGTGCATTTTTTCTACGGAAGTATGTTTTTATTATCTTGTAATTATGGAAATTAGGAGTATATTTTTATCAAATTGAAAAAATTTTTGCGGGGTGTGAAGAAATCATCGGATGATTTCTTTTTCGAGCCGATACGTTTGCGGAAGCGCGGCGGGTGGGGGCGCCGCGCTGACGGCAATTTACGTCAATGCGGTTCTAACTTTTTGATATAACTCGACAAGAATCGAATCAGAAAGTGGTACGGTATCGAGGTCTCGCGCGGTGCGGGCGCGCGAGACGACTGCAAAGCCCTCGCGGAATTCGATGGTGAGCTGCCGGGAAAGAAGGGAAAAAAGAAGCACACCCCGCAAAAATTTTTTAGAAATACACTATGGTGAAGTATATCGCGTATTGCAGAAAATCCAGAGACGAAGCAGACCGTCAGATACTTTCTATAGAAGCTCAAATTGCTGAACTCAAAGAATTTGCGAGCCGAGCAAAGCTGGAAATTATCGAGTTTATCACCGAAGCCAAAACCGCCAAAATGCCGGGACGTGAACAGTTTGCGGAGGTTTTGAAGAAAATAGAAAGAGGAGAAGTAAATGGAATAGTTGCGTGGCACCCTGATCGACTTGCTCGTAATTCTATGGATGGTGGAAAGATTGTCTATCTTTTGGATACTGGCAAACTCCAAGATCTAAAATTTCCAACATTTTGGTTTGATAACACGCCGCAAGGGAAATTCATGCTTTCAATAGCCTTTGGCCAATCAAAGTATTACGTAGACAATCTTTCCGAAAATGTAAAACGAGGCCAACGCCAGAAACTTCGCAATGGTGTCTACCCATTCAAAGCACCGTTCGGGTATGTGAATAATCCAAGGACACGAGGAATAGATATCGATCCGATTACTTACAAGATTGTGCAGGAAATGTATACAAAGTTTTTAAACGAAAAGTGTTCGTTCACCACTATTACTCAGTATCTGAAAGATAGATATGAAATAGCCAAGAAAAATGGTAAATGCTTGCATGTAAGCACCATCAAACATCACTTATCCAACAAATTTTATGTTGGCATCATGACCATCAATGGTGAATATTACGAAGGATCGCATGAGGCAATTGTTAGTAAGGAAGTATTTACAGATGTACAAAAACAAATTACCAGAATCTCGCGTCCACAAAAAGATGGGCACTCGTTTCCGTTTATTGGTTTAGCGCGGTGTGGCTCGTGTGGCGCAGCGATCACGGCTGAAACCCATACAAAACATTACAAGCGTACTGATAGGTCAGCGACCTACACTTACTATCGCTGCACCAGAAAATTAAAACCGTGTGATGAACGACCAGTGACGGAGCTTGAAGTTGAAAATCAGCTTCGATATATTTTGGAAAGCGCCTCACTTCCATTATCGTGGTCGGATCAATGGAATAAATGGGTTGATCGAGATGAGATTACCGAAAAACAATCAGCAGAATCCACTATTCAAAAATTAAAACTAGATTTAGCAACTCTAGATCGAAAAGTAAATATACTCCTAGATAGCTATCTTGATCAGATAATTGACGCTGACACTTTCAAGCAAAAGAAAAATGAATTTTTTGAAGAAAAGATAAAAATTCAGGAGAAAATTGCAACTTTTGAAGAAAGAGGTTCTACTTCGCTCGAACCTCTAAGAGAATTTATAAATATCGCATTACAATGCGACAAAATCGCGCGCGCAAAAAATAATTGCGAAGATCTTGCAATCTTCGCAAAACGTGTCGGCTCGAACTTCTTTTTAAATAATCGGCAGCTCTTGGCAGAATATAAAAAGGGCTTTGCGGCGCTTCGTGCGGGCGGCGGCGCACGGAGTGCCTCCAACTCGACGGACTCCTTCTCTCTTTTGGTCGGGGCAGGCAGACTTGAACTGCCAACCTTTCGCACCCCATGCGAATGCGCTAGCCAATTGCGCCATGCCCCGATATTAACCGCTCATAAAACTCATGGTTCCGTTGTCGTTTAAGAAATCGTTCTCGTTTCAAAGCATCAGTTTTGTTATGTACTCTTTCTTTATATTTAAGAATCCACGGTCCTCTTTTTCGAGTTGAATGATGTAATCCTTCGTTATGACACCGTAAACGATTCTTAATATTCGTTGTACAACCAATGTAATATCTGGTTGTCCTTGTACTTTGGATAATATATACGAAATACATTATCGCACCCCATCCCCGAGTACTCGGGGTAGCCAATTGCGCCACACCCCGTAGTCTTGTATTTTACCATCGATTATGGAAAAATGGCACTAACCTCATCTTCTGTCCACGAAAGGGGAATAGTATGGCACAAGACCAAAAATTACAGGCAATACGCCTTGCCATGGAGCAGATAGAGAAGCAATACGGCAAGGGCTCGATCATGAAGCTTGGTGAACAGATGTCTGGAAAGGGATCAATCGATGTGATTTCTACCGGAATTCTACCGCTTGATCTGGCAATCGGCGTCGGCGGATTGCCGCGCGGAAGAATTGTGGAAATATACGGTCCCGAAGCGTCAGGCAAGACGACCGTGTGCCTTTCTTTAATTGCAGAAGCCCAAAAAGCTGGCGGAGTGGCTGCATTCATTGATGCCGAACACGCAATGGATCCGCAGTGGGCACAACTATTAGGCGTGAAGCTTGATGATATTCTTATTTCCCAGCCGGACACCGGTGAACAGGCGTTGGAGATTGCTGAGACGTTGATCCGAAGCGGCGGGGTGGATGTCATTGTTATCGATTCAGTTGCGGCACTTGTGCCGCGTGCAGAAATTGAAGGTGAAATGGGCGACAGTATTGTCGGTGTACAGGCACGGCTAATGTCCCAAGCACTGCGGAAGCTTACGGCTGTCATTTCAAAGTCAAAGACCGTCGTCGTGTTTACCAACCAGCTGCGTCAAAAAATCGGCGTCATGTTCGGCAATCCCGAAACGACTCCCGGAGGGTTAGCACTGAAATTCTATGCCAGCGTCCGGATGGATTCCCGCAAGATTCAGACGTTAAAAGACGGTGATCAGGTCATAGGGAGCCGTCACAGGGTGCGCATTGTCAAGAACAAGGTTGCTCCGCCGTTCCGGCTTGCAGAATTTGATGTCATGCATGACGGTATTTCCAAAGAGGGGGCGCTTATCGATGTTGGTGTCGAATATACTGTTCTTTCAAAATCAGGTGCATTTATCAAATTCGGACAGCAGATGTTGGGTCAGGGCAGGGAAGCAGCCAAATTACTGCTGAAAGAAAATACAAAGATCGCAAAAGATATTTCTGAAGCCATCTGGAAAGCAGTGAAAAGCGGAAGCATGCATACAAAAGTCACTGCAGGACATGCACAGGAAGACTGATGGAACAAACGACATACGAATGCCTCATGGCTGCTGCTTTGCGGTTTGTATCTATTCGGCCGAGAAGCAGAAAAGAAATTACTGATTTTCTATATAAGACGCTTCGCCGCCATCATACTTCTGCACCGGATATCGTCAGCCAGGTGCTGGATCGGCTGACTCAGATGGGATACGCGAACGACAGCGCGTTTATTGCCTGGTGGGTGCATCAGCGCACGCAAGTAACACCACGGGGAACACAGGCGATTTTTCATGAGCTCGTGGCAAAAGGGATTCCTATTGAAGATGCGAAAGAATATTTTTTGTGCATGCCTACAGATGAGTATGAGAATGCTACGCGTATTCTTCAGAAGAAAATGCGGATATGGAAGCACCTGCCCTCGGAAACAAGGAAAAGAAAGATATTCGGATTTCTTTTCCGGCGCGGGTTTTCGACCATGGTGATCCGCAGTCTCGTTGACGGAATACCTGAGAACAGGTACAATACTTCCAGTGAAGGGGAATAATTTCTCCCCAGGAAGTAAAAGTGCGAAACACAGCAAAGCTCATTTTGTAGGATTATGAATCATTCAGTATCAGAAGTACCTACCTACATTACCGCTTAAACGCGGCCTTCATTGCTGTTTTTTTGGCTTTTACTTCATAAGAAAGGACACATTATGTTGGACGTACTTAAGACGCTGTCAGAGTTAGTGAAGCCAAAACAGGTTCCGGTGCAAAAGACAGCTGGTATTCAGAAACAGTCTCCAAAACAGCCACAAAGACCGAAGAAAGAACAAAAAAGTGAACATATCATCAGGGAAGAAGAGAGTATTCATGCAGATGTTGAAGCGCAAATGAAGCTCGCGCAGGCGCATGCACGGGAAATTGTTTTCGAAGCCAAAGACGAGGCGCTTCATATCCGAAGAGAAGCAGAGGAAGAATCACGGCGTGCTCAGGAAGAAATCCGCAAACGTGAGATAGCAGTAGACAAAAAAGAAGCAGCGATGGAAGTAAGGGAACGTCGTATTGAACAAATTGAGGCTGAAGGATTTGCGCTGCGCCAAAAGTTGGAGGAGAGTAAAAAGGAAATCATTAAGAAACTGGAAAGTACGGCACACCTTACCCGAGATGAAGCAAAAAACCTTATTCTTTCGGAGCTTAAAGATGACCTTGCCCAGGATATGGCCATGCAGATACGGGAGGCAGAAGCGAAGGCAAAAGATGAGGCAGAAGCAAAAGCGAAAGAAGTACTGGTCGAAGCTATGCGACATGGCGCAACGAACTATGTGCCGGAGTATACCGTGTCAGTTATCAAAGTATCGGATGAAGACGTAAAAGGCAGGATTATCGGGAAAGAAGGAAGGAATATCCGTGCGTTTGAAACTGCAACGGGGGTTGATGTGGATCTTGATGAGGAAGGAGTCATCCGTCTCTCAAGCTTTGATCCGGTCAGAAGAGAGATTGCCAGGGTAGCGCTTGAACGCCTTCTTCGGGATGGCAGGGTACAGCCAGGCAGGATTGAGGAGCTTATTGAACAAGTGAAGAAAGAAACGGAACGGATCATGTTTGAAGAAGGTCAGAAGCTTTGTCATGCAGTCGGAGTCTATAATCTCCCGCCGCCGCTTGTTGCCCTTCTGGGCAGATTTAAATTCCGGTATTCATACGGTCAGAACATGATTGCCCATACATTGGAAGAAACGAAAATCGGTATTGCGCTGGCGCATGAGGTCGGTGCAGATGTGAATATCGTACGGTTGGGCTGTCTTTTACACGATATCGGAAAAGTAGTGACGGACAAGGAAGGAAATCATATCACCTTAGGAGTGGAGCTTTGTAAAAAATACGGGTTGCCCCAGCAGGTGACAGATTGTATAGCGCAACATCATGAGGATGTTCCGTTTAGCAGTGTTGAATCAATGATTGTGTATATTTCCGACGCAATCTCAGGCAGCCGACCGGGAGCAAGGTACGAAAATTACGATGAATATGTCAAGCGCCTGAAAGACCTTGAGGATATTGCGAAATCCAAAAACGGAGTTGCAGAAACATTTGCGTTTTCTGCCGGCCGTGAGGTGCGCGTTATTGTCGATCCGGGCAAGGTTACCGATGCACAGGCGACGGTCATGGCAAAAGAAATCCGGGATGAAATCGCCAAAAAAGTCATGGTGCCGGGATCTGTCAAGATAACCGTCATTCGTGAGCTACGCACTACGGAAACAGTGAAGTGATGCGTTTTTCGTAGCACTTCGGTTTTTTCAGAGGATCTGGTAGGGTTTGTTTTACCTGCGGATCGCAATGACAGTCTAATTTTTATATCCTTTTCGATTAAGATTGTTATAGTGCGATGTACAAAAATATATATTGACAGAACGCGCCGCTTCTTCTACAGTGCCTCATAGATCCCGTTAAATCGGGAAGAAAATTTTTTTAGCTTGGTATATTCCTCTGCCCAAGTTTTTTGGAGGTTTGCCTCCCGAAGTTATCCTCAGAGTGCTTTGAACATATAATTCGCTGAGGTGCGGAACTCTCCTTCGCATAAAGCTACGGAGAGCGAAGGGAGGTGAAAAAAATATGACAAAAGCAGATTTGGTAGAAATCGTTGCAAAAAAAGCCAATCTTACGGCAAAAGCGGCTCGTGAAGCAGTCGCCGCTGTATTCGGTTCAATTACCGACGCCCTGAAAAAAGGAGATAAAGTAGTTGTTACCGGTTTTGGTACGTTTATGGTTCGAGGCCGCAAAGCCAGAACAGGCCGGAATCCGCAGACGGGCGCAGCAATAAATATCCCGGCGCGCAAGACTCCTGGTTTCACAGCGGGGAAGGCGTTAAAGAAAGTAGTCCGGTAATAGTTGGGTGTTTTTTCCACAAGAGATCCGTTCCTTGCGGGTCTCTTTTGGTAGACGCTTGCACTTTTTCGTCAAAAGTATATATACTACCCGTAGGATACGTATATGCCGCCAAAGACAAAAAAGAAACGGGCCTCATTAACGCTTGATCCGGACAGCGGACAGATAACGGATTTAGGTTCCGGCAAACAGAAAGAAACGGAAGAACAAAAACCCCAGCCGGTCCGGCAGGTTGTGGAGGTGGTTGAGGAAGATGTGGTATCTGATTCACTTGAAACCATAAAAAAAGACGTAGAAGAGATTGAAGATGCCGTGGAAACAGTAGAAGATGAGTTAGTAATGAACGAGATGCAAAGCAAGGCACAGCCTCAGGATCCGGTCAAACAGGAGAGCGCCGATCAGGACGGGCAAGAGGATACAAAAAGCAATGTTGAATCGCTATTTGTAAAAAGTACAACGCCGGTCACTCCGGACATTACCGTCGTCGGGCGGGGTGATAAGACCCTTGGGGTATGGATCGGCGCCACGCTTGGCGTTGTGATGGCAGTTGGCGTCACATTATTATTTGTAGTGAATGGTCCGCCATCATTCCTGACATTCCCGCCGCCAGCTCCGACGCCCACGCCGACCATGGCTCCGAAACCGACTCCGACAAAAGATGCAACGATAGTGAAACGCGAAGACGTAACAATCTCGGTATTAAACGGAGCTGGTGTTCCCGGGGCAGCCAAAGCAATGAAAGAGTATCTGGAGAGCAAAGGATATGTGGTTGAAAGCGTCGGGAATGCCGATGAGTATACGTATACGGAAACAATGATACTGGTGAAGGATGATGATGATGAAATTGCTGCACTCCTACGGAAAGATTTAGGATCGGATTATACCGTTGCCTCAAAGACAGGAGATCTGGATACGGACGCTACGTTTGATGCTCAGGTTATCGTTGGAGCAGAGTAAGCCCCGCGTTTCTTCATGCGTTACAAAGCAATTATCATGGATGTTGATGGAACGTCTGTTCCCAACGCAGCAGATGCGGTGCCGTCTATCCGGGTACTGGATGCGATTCGTAAAGCTCAACAAAAAGTGCATGTATGTGTTTGTACCAGCAGACCTATTTTTGTAGCGCAAAATGTCATTCGCGCTCTCGAAATTAAGGACCTATGCGGAATTAATGACGCGACTCAGATCTACGACGCAAAAAAAGAAAAGATAATCGAAACTTTCTCTCTTTCACAAAAAGCCGCAAATGCAGTGCGAGCATTTTTCAGAAAAAAGAAGATCAGGTTCATGGTCAATGCGGCAAAGATCGAGAAATATGACGATGGCAGTGATTTCCCTGACGATCTCTGTTCGCTTTGTGTTCCGGAAGTGCCATATGAAAAAGCTATGAAGCTCAAGGAAGAGTTGACTCATATTCCGGATATCGCCGTACAAACCCCGCCGTCATATAAAAAAGGAAACGTTTGGGTTTCAGTAACAAGCGCTACGGCAACAAAGCTGCACAGCGTCCAGGAGATTACCAAACGAATAGGAGTAGACCCAAAAGATACAATCGGTATCGGTGACGGGTACAACGATTATCCCTTGCTTTCTGCGTGCGGATTAAAAATTGCCATGGGCAACGCCGTTCCCGAGCTTAAAGCCATTGCCGATTTTGTGGCTCCCTCTGTAGAAGAAGACGGCGTGGCAGTGGTTATCGAAAAATTTATTTTTTCCTAATTCCCCGAACTCCCCAATCACCCGTATTTCCCGTATAATACTCGTGTGAAATACTTCATTAAAACCTTTGGTTGCGCGGCAAATGAGGCGGACAGTGAGCGCGTGGCGGCGTATTACGAAGCGCCAGAACGCTCCAAATTATCTTTTCACAGCCGTTGTTTTTGAAGCAGTTTTTCCTATAGGTATCTCAATGTGCGGTAACGGTTATCCTCTAACTGATTATCCAATTACTACGATAACATGCTCATTGAGAGAGTCAAGTTTAAGATGATTTTGTTATTATGGCGTTCGTTATGCAACGATTATAGTATTTGCCCATATTTTTGATTTTTCCTTCCCGATTATATTGGATAATTTCAGCAGCTAACTGAGAGCACCAGGAAAAGCCAAGCTTATAGATAGCCCAGCGATGGAATTTTATGGCAGTTTGATCATGTAGCTTTTCAGCTATAAAATTAGCTTGTACTAGTCTGTTTGATTCCATATTTGTCTCCCAATAAAGTGGTTTTCATGTTTTGTACCCTGTTTATACCCTCGCAGTTAATATAATCGGTCGTTTCTTTTTCGATATTTTGTCCTGATCGATGATTAACACTCTTTATAGTTTCTAAAGTCTTTGATGTGTTCATTGGTGGTTCATTGCTTGCTCGTAGGTTGTTCATTTTTATTAACTGTTCATAGTTTAAGAGCGTTACGATGGAATAATTTTTTGTCCTTTGCATGTTCACAAGTCCATATTCCTTATCAAGTTTTATAAGTGCTCTATCTACTGTGCTTGCGGTCCATTGGAGGTAATCGGAATATTTATTTCTGCCATAAATGGTCTGGCCACGTTTTATTTCGACTAGAACATTTCCGAAACGTAATGTAGCTGTCTCTTTATTACAGGCGTGTAAAATGAGTTGCTCGTACAAACGCTGACATCGATAGTCTTCGCCGAATACGACGTTAAGATTGGTCGGTATAGGTTGTTTCCAGCAGCCTACGAGGAAAGCAAATACGTTATGATCGTTTGTGATCAGTTCGTCCATAAGTCCCTCCATCCATCCCCGTAGGCACGATTATGTATCCCTTGCCTACACATCCTTGACAGGTAATTGTGCCGTATTTGAGTGTGCCGAAGCCATGACAGACTGGGCACTCTTGGGCATAGTACCGCGGTACAATTTCCTTAACGATGATTTTTGTGGGTTGGTAGTCCATCAGTCCATCCTTTTTGCCACAAAAAAAGCCCTCGTTCAATCGGGCTTCTTGGCCTCATAGCATTTTATTAACTTGTAGAAAAATTATATCATTTTTGTCAATTTTTTGATACTGGCAACTGGGCTTCTGCCTTGCCATCGTTCGTTGGGTGATACTGTTGGTAGCGGAGAAAGTCACGGAACTTATCATTAAAGCTCTGGCGTTCCTCAAAGGTGTACGAGAGTGCATTTTTGTCCGTAGCCTCGGTTTCCCTTTGTTTTGCGGCAAGGAGTATCGCTACGAGGCGATCAGCAGCCATGAGGCGGACTTTATGGTCAGGCACACCATCTGATTCAGCTTGGAGTGCCTTGAGGTAGACATCCAGCGCTTTGTCCAGTGCGGACATATGGAATAGACGCTGTGCCTTGGCGTCCAGCGTGTCGAGGTATTCGTGTACCCCGCGCCGATCCATGAGGTTTTGCTTCGGGTTCTCCGAGGATTTGGCGCTGTAGCCCGCATCCCGCATGGCCTTGCCGACGTTGGCCTCACCAGCCACGATAGCGTGGATAGCTTTAACCTGTTTCTCTGTTGGCTTTACCTCGTAGGTGTCAGACATATTGAGGTGATTTTAGCTCGGGGTGAATAAGTCCGCAAGGAAATTTATAGCGTAGGCGATGCCACCCCGCCAGATGCTCACACCCATCACAAACAGGACAACAGTTTTGACCGCTTCTACGACAAGGAAGCCTACAAGAAATGCGCCGAGAAAATATAGAGCAACAAATCCGATATGACCTTTGGATACTGTATAGCGCTGGATGGTGTATGTTGTTGCTTCTTTATCCCACAGCGATTCAATTGGAAGTTTTTCTCCTGGCTGTACAGTCGGCCTTGTGAGGGTATAGCATCCCTGACGAAGCATTTTATCCTCTTTGCTGCCATTGGTCAGATCATACTCGTAAATGTCGTTTCTTGATAGATTTATGGTTTTACCGTTTGAACATACCGCATTGGTAAGCTTCGGGTCTTGCTCCTTGTGCGGCCATTGTTCTAAGGAAGCCAAGGCAGCCAAAAAGGCTACATAGAGGTACACACCAGCATACAACACGATAAGTAAGCGCCAAATCCATGATTTTTCCAGTTTAAATGCCATACGATTGAATACTAGGTAATTCTTAATCAATCATACGCTCCAAACATAAAGAAATGCAAGATATATCTGGTAAAGATTTGTCTTGTGAGCGGCTACGCTTATCGTAGCTATGAATTATGACCATCTCTATCGCAAGTTTGGCGAGAGGGTAGAGCGCTTACGACGGCGGAAGGGGATAACGCAGGAGGAGCTAACAGAGAAAGCTGGGCTTCATAGGGCGTACTTTTGGGACATAGAAAACGGAAGGAATATAAGCATCAAAACAGCGCACAAGATAGCTCGCGCTCTAGACGTGGGGCTCCCTGAATTATTCGATTTTTAGCTTCATAAGTTGCAATCCCAATGCTGCGGATTATAATAAGCTCCAAGTTGCTATGAAGTTACCTGATTTACCTTGTTGGAGATTAGACGGAACAGAACAGCTGCAATGTGAAAATCTTCGCCACGGTCATAAAGTACCCAAACCAAGCCTCGCTCAGGAAGCGGTTGGAGATAAGCAAACGCGGCAAGGAGTAAGGAGGGGGAAACGGTTTTTATTTTGTAAACCCGCCTTGGCTTTTAGGGGGGGGTAATATGTCACCACAAGAAATGATTGACGAGCAAAAGATGTGCGATCGGTATATTCAACGTCCATAATAACGTCGCACAATCGATCATTTATGACGTGGTTTTGAGGCTAAAATTTGATTGTTGGGAGAGAAGTAAGCCTATAATCGTATAAAGAGGTTGTTATAAGGTCTTATTTTGCCTTTTCTATATTGCATTTCAACGGAGAAATGTTAGTATTCGCTTAATATGGCAGGAAGAAAGCCAGTTCGCCCCAAGAGAGAAGGAAAAAGCGATTTACAGAAAATCCTCGACGCTCACACGAGAGAAGGAGATGACGCGGGGGGGGAGTCAGCGTTTATCAGGGCACTTTATAGTGGTGCGATTCGTTTGCCAGAAGGCGCACGAGTACCAGGTAATATCGCTGTCGGCCTCATTCAACTAGACGCTGCTTCACCACGACCGTTACTTACAAGCAACAAGAAAGAAAAAGGAAAATAGCCTCATTTCCGCTTCAAAGCCATCAGCAGGTTTATCAGTTGCTCCTTCGATAAGAATACCAGGCCGATTTCGTTAGGCGAAACTATCGGCAAGCGTTTCATGATGTCTTGGATCAGCTGGGCGCGGTTACGTTTGTAAATGTCGCCAGTTGCTCCACTTGGCTTTTCGTTTGGGTTGTGTCCGATATGCGCCGCCCGTGAATGGTACGACATGATTATCACCTCCAATCTCGGATAATAATTGCTGCGGATTCGTTGTCGTAAATGTGGGGTTATAAAGATTTACGATGGTTTGCGGTTTTGTTTCCCTTGGTTTGCGTTTTCGTATAAGCGGATGCTTTGCGAGTGCGGTTTTCAAGTCTTCTACCACAAGGTCGGCGTACACCTGAGTGCTTGTGATGCGTTTATGGCGCATGAGGCGTTGGACTTTGAGCATGGATACGTCCTGCTTAAGAAGCTCAGTACAGAAGCTATGCCGCAGGAGATGGGGATAGATACGGCGGTTTATCCCCGCCCATCTTGCACGCGCTTGGATAGCAAAGCGGATACTTTCTCGGTCAAGGATACGTCCCTCACGTCCGATGAAAACGAGGTCATCGGGTACTAATTCTCGTTCGTCAAACCACCGTTTGATCCTCTCGGCCATGTCAGGCGGGATAAGCGTGTAGGTTTCGCGTCTGCCCTTGCTGTGCCGCACGTGCAGTGTGCCGTCCTCGAAGTTAAAGTCCTTACGGGTTAGAAATCGCGACTCGGTTTTCCGTAGTCCAGTTTTAGCAAGAAGCTCAAAATAGAAGTTGTAGGTTATGGTTATCCGCTTACAGTTGGTGGGGAAGTGTGGCATTGAGTATAGCTTCTTTATTTCGGAAACGGGAATGGTTTTAGGGAGAAGCTGCGGAAGCTTCGGGCGCTGGATACGGTAGCCGTAGTCTTCTGAGGTAATCCCCGTGAAGTAAAGATATTTGGTCAGCACTTTGATGTGGGTAATGGCATCGCTTACGGATACAGGGAGCCATTTACGCTCTTGGGCGAGGTAGCGCAGGAAATTTCGGATGAGGTTGGTTGATAGCGGGGTTGTCCCCGCGTATTTGAGAAAGAACGCGAGTAATTTTTGTCTCCCCTCGATGGTGTACGGCGAAAAGTTCCGTTCGTAAGTGATGTAGCCAAGGTATTGCCTTATCCAGCGCCCCAGCGGTGGTGTTTCTGTCCGTCCATACGGTTTTGTCTGGTATAATCCGAATGTCAGGTAACGAACCGTACATAGTGAGAAACCTATAAGCTATGAAATACTTTATCAAAACCTTCGGTTGCGCCCAGAATGAAGCGGATAGCGAGCGGATAGCGGTCTTGTATGAATCACGAGGATACACACGGGCAAACACACAGGTACAAGCGGACGATATAGTGATCAATACCTGCATGATCCGGCAATCTGCAGAAAACCGTGTGTACGGCCTGGTGCGCAATTTGACGCTGGAAAAGAAGAAAGGGCGTAATGTGAAAATTATCCTGACCGGCTGCATGGTTGGAATGGCAGTGCGTGAGAAAACCGGCAGCATGCTGGCTTCACTCACAAAAAAAATGCCCGGGGTTGATGAGTTTTTGCCGATTGAAGAGGTTGGGTTTGATTATGCGCCGGTGCGGACTGATACGCACCATGCATGGATACCGATTACGAACGGATGCAACAACTTTTGTTCGTATTGCGTTGTACCCTATACACGCGGCAGGGAAGTAAGCCGGCCTATTGAGGATATCCTGAAAGAAGTACGTGATCTATCAAAGCGCAACATAACCCATGTGACGCTTGTAGGACAGAATGTGAACTCATATGGCGCTGACCTTCAGGCATCCGGAAGAAAGATTACGTATGTAAAACATCTGGGCAGAATGCGGATTCCGACATTGTTTCCTGCGCTCCTTCGTGAAGTGTGTGCAGTGAGAGGCATTCGCTGTGTCGATTTCATTTCGGCAAACCCATGGGATTTTTCCGACGATCTTATTGCCGTGATGAAAAAATCCCCAAAGATATCCAGGCATGTGCATCTTCCGGTTCAGTCAGGAGATGATGACGTGTTGCGGCGTATGAACCGATGGTATACAAGAGACGAATATCTTGCACTGGTGGAAGCACTGAGAGCGAATATACCGGATATTACAATAAGCACAGATATCATTGTTGGTTTTCCCGGAGAAACGAACGGTCAGTTTGACCATACAGTTGACCTGGTAAAGCGTGCACGATTTACCAAGGCATATATTGCACGGTACTCGGATCGGCCAATGACACTAGCGCACAAAACGCTTCCGGATAATGTGCCGGAATCCGAAAAAAAGCGAAGGTGGCAAAAGCTGGAGGATCTTATTAATAAGACGAATCTAAAAAAAGGGACATACGTAAAAAGCATCAGGTATGCAGCATAAATTGTGTATAGTCTGCGGACCGACCGCAACAGGCAAGACGACGCTTGCCGTGCATCTTGCCAAAAAATTTCATGGGGAGCTGGTCAGCGCTGATTCTCGCCATGTATACAAGGGAATAGATATTCTTACCGGAAAAGATACGCAGGAATTTCATGACGTGCCGATACACATGATTGATATTCTTTCCCCGGGAGAAAGATACAGCGTTTCACAGTATCACAGGCATGCATTGCACAGTATTCAGGATATATATGCACGTAAAAAATTGCCGATTCTTGTCGGCGGAACCGGATTATATATCAAAGCAATCGTACAGCCGTTTGAAACGATGCATATCCCTCCGGATCAATCACTGCGCAAACAGCTTGAAGCGCGCTCCGTTGCCGAATTGAAAAAGGAGCTTGGATCACAGGATAAAAGCAGATATACCCGCATGAATGCGTCTGACAGGAACAATCCAAGGCGTCTTATTCGGGCGTTAGAAATTGTTGCATGGAACAAGTCAAAACAGTTCCGGCACGCGCAGACATTGCCGTTTGATATCTATTGGATCGGCATCACCCGTTCTCTGGACGGATTACGGGAGCGTATAGCCAAACGCGTCCGGATTCGTTGGCAAGAAGGTGCGATCGCAGAAGCATCACGGAATCCGCACGCTGTGGCGACCGGTATCATTCCGATCCAAAAATACCTGCAGGGTATATGTACGAAAGAACAGGCGATTGATCAGTGGATCCGTGAGGAAATTGCGTATGCAAAACGGCAGATGACCTGGTTTAAAAAAGAGAAGAATATCCGGTGGTATGACGCCGGAAACGGGGATATCAGATACCGGGTGGAGAAGGATGTTGGCGTCTGGTATACTGGTCGGTAGGTTTCTCGTATGCAAAACAAGGTTGAAATATCCCACAAGTCTATTTTGTTCACGTTCCTGTTTCTGGCAATCGCCTGGCTTGTTCTGCAGATACGCGATATTCTTCTTTTGTTATTTTTGTCGTTTATCCTTATGTCTGCACTGCGACCTATCGTGGAATGGCTACACGAACGGCGGGTTCCGAAAATACTTGCGATATTTTTGATCTATGCGGTTGTATTCGGCGGGATAGGATTCTCGATTGCCGGCATGGTGCCTACGCTTGCAGTACAGCTAAAAAAACTATCTGCGGAAATCCCGGTATTTATTGAAAGAATGCTGCCGTATGTGTCCTTGGATGCTCAAATGCTTTCAAGACAGATAGCCCCGGTCGGTGAAAATATACTGAAAGTAACCGTCGGCGTCTTTTCAAACATCGTTGCGGTTCTGACCGTCATGACGTTTACGTTTTATTTCTTGCTTGAACGGTCCAATCTGAAGGTTATGCTTTCCAGGCTTTTGGGACAAGCGTTTGGATTACAGGTGTTTGCCGTCATGCAGAATGTGGAACGGCGGTTGGGCTCATGGGTCCTTGGGCAATTACTGCTCATGGTGGTCATAGGATCACTGTCATACGTCGGTTTGTATTTTCTTCGTGTTGAATTCGCATTGCCGCTTGCCATTATTGCCGGTGTTCTTGAGATTGTGCCGACGATCGGCCCGATACTGTCCGGTGTGCCTGCTGTGCTTGTGGCATTTGCACATTCTCCGGTTTTGGCTTTAACGGTAATTGCGTTATATATTGTAGTTCAGCAGGTGGAGAACAATATTATTGTGCCGTTGGTTATGCGCAAAAGCGTCGGGCTTCCGCCGGTTATGACCATTTTGGCGCTTATGGTCGGTGCGCGCTTTGCAGGTGTGGCAGGGGCAATACTTGCTGTACCGGTATTATTGACAATAGAGGAGATAATTGCAGCTTCAACCGGCCGGCAGAAGCAGGAATAACCGGTATAATACACATTAGGATCCTCGTAAGCCAGATTCTGTTTTTAGATTCTCATTTCTCTATGCCCGCAGACTTCTGACCTCGGGAATGCGTCCTTAAACGGTCAATTCGTCGGTTGCAGCGGGTGGGATTGCCAGCGTTTCATACCTCCGGCGTGCTCAAATCAAGTCATTTAAAAAAATGGCTCGCCTTGAGTGTAGCAGAAGGGTCGTCTCTGTGGTTCTCTCACCCTGTTATTTCAGGGTTCGTCCCTGCCTTCTTTCGTTGGCAGGGCACCAGCAGTTACCTGTAACGGCTTACGCCGATTCCCCTGCATTCTGCTGTCTGGACTTTCCTCCCTAAAAATTTTTGTTTTGCATAGCAAAACGCTTACGCGTTTCAAAAATTTTCAGGGCGAGAATCCGGGCTCCCAATGTGCGTCTGATAGTATATCTTTTTTTGGTACGTTCGTCCATTATCCGTTATCTCTTGATCGACTATAATGCATAGTATTGTATGCGCCCACGTTTTTTATTTGGAATAATTACAGCTTGTATCGGGCTGAGTGTGTTATATCTATTGCCACAAATGCAATTTTCTCAACCAAGCATATTGGATGTCGCGGAAACATGGTCATTCGGCAAGGATTATATTCAAAACATATATTTAGAGCTATCTAACCCTGCACGTTTTCGGCCACTGTATGTTTTTGAACGGTCATGTATGAATATGTTATTTTCCTACCATCCACAAGGGTATTTTTTATTTTTTTCTTTTTTGTTAGCTGCAACAATCTATCTTGGATTTCGTATCGTGTATCGATCAGAAAAATACAGCGTACTATACACAGGTATCATTGCATTGTTTCTTGTGTCCCCGGTGACCATTGACGCATATTGGCGCCTTGGTGTTGCTGAAAATCTATTTGTTTTAGCAATGATTGGCAGTATATACACACTTATAAATGCTCGTTATATGCAATTATTGGTATGGTTATTTGTTTTGATGGGTTCGAAAGAAACCGCAATTTTTGTTGTGCCTGTTTTTTTTGGTCATTTGATATATAAGAAGCAGTATTGGGTAAGTATGGTTTTGATAGGTACGTATATAATATATGCATATAGAATATTTTCATTGACACAGTATGCTTTGGATCATACCGATTCATATACTGCTCTATTCTCCGCACGAATTGGTTCTTTGGTAGATATGTTTTGGTATTATCTGACATCGTATGGGTTGTATACGATGATGTGTATATTTTGTATTGGATTATGTATATACCGACTATGGTTCAGCAGGAAAAAATCATATCAACGCCGATATGATATAAGTTATCTTTATATCGCATTGATTATTGTTAATATTTTTTCTCTTTTATTCTTCCGTAACAAATATCAGCCATACTATTATTTTCCTGTACTAAGTGTATTGTTATTGTTTTTCGGAAGAGAAATACTTCATGCGGGTAGAACGGTAGCTATAGCAGGTTGGTTATATGTTTTTTTTCTGTTTATTCTTTTTGAAACACCGGGACAAACATGGAATCGGATGTTGTATTGGCAGAAAGAGTATGCCGCTGATGGCGCTTTATTCAGGTATATCGAAAACGCAGAAACTGATCAGACTTTTCGTTTTATCAACCCGTATAGACCGGAGATCACGAATGTTCTTCCTGTTTGGTACAGTATTTATCAAATGCCTGAAGGGGAAAAAACGCAATTATTCATTGCGTTATTAAATACGCAAGTTTCTTCATCAGGATTACGGTTATGTGGGTTGACATTCACGCATGATATGTCATGCAAGTGGCAGATACTGTCAGCATTGGAGTAGTCGGATATGAGAATACGCTTAGTAATATTTTTTTTAATGCTATTTGGATTGCTTTGGTATTATTTTGGTATTGCACGGTCTTTACCCTGCCAGTACTATGATGAATTCTGGTGGGTTGGGGATAGTTTCTTTTTTGATCTTGTTCTTCACGACAAAGATAATCCTGTTTGGCAGAGTGTCTATGCGTATGATCAGCCGAAACTTACTCACTATTTTTTTGGCATGATTTTGTATCCTTTATATATTGCTGAGAAAAAAAATGACACAAGTCTTACATATCTGCAGTTTTTAAGCAATCGTCGGCTGTTATGCCGTGAATGTATAGGTGCATCATATCTTCCAAAAAATATTACCGTTACCAGCCGTAAGGAATTTGAGAACAATACTATATCCTCCGGATTCGCACAAGCCCGCAGCCTTGTTACACAGGTTCGGTATGGTAACGCGATAGTCGCTGGTGTAACAATTATCGCTGTTTATGTTTTGGGGCTTGCTTTCTGGAGGCCATGGTGGGCTATGGCATTTACTGTATTGTACGGACTGAATAATCTTATGATCCGGTCAGTTCTTGTAGCCCACGCTGAAGCATTATTATTAATGTTTTGGAGTATTGCTATAACTTTTTTATATTGGTTTATACGGAAAAGATCGATGAAAGCGCTTCTTTTATTTAGTGTCGC
>Ga0172371_10004287_pt1 | contig 21671 bp, 13 predicted proteins | sample Lak12m_FD_114543 | JGI IMG/M metagenome (GOLD analysis project Ga0172371, IMG submission 114543) | Freshwater microbial communities from Kabuno Bay, South-Kivu, Congo - kab_022012_12m | ecosystem: Environmental > Aquatic > Freshwater > Lake | place: Democratic Republic of the Congo: South-Kivu...
GCTGAACTACACCGGTGACGATCCGGCGCTCTGGGTGGCCTTTTCCACGGCGACGGGCTGGTCTGTGCCCGCGCAGGTGGTGTCCCGGCCCGGGATGCGTGAACCCCAACTGGCCTTCACGGGCGCCGGGGTGCTGGTGGCCATGTGGGAGGAGGACGAGGCCCTCGACGAGGAGACCAGTCTGGCGCGTATCGTGTACGCCTGCCACACGGACGCGGGTTGGGGCGCGCTGCAGCCATTCGCCCCTCCCATCCCGGCCCCGTCTTCCCGTGCGGTATCCGCAGACTCCACCGATGCGCGAGCCGGCGCGAAGCTCTCGCTCCTGCCCACTCCGCCCGACGAGTGCTGTGAGGATGAGGAGGACGACGAGGACGAGAGCAACGACACCCAGCCTGATCCGCCCCCGCCCCCGCCGCCGCCCGGGCCCGATGGCAACGGCCGGAACCTGGTCAGCGAGGACCCCAACGATAAGGATGCCCCCGTCGGCTACGGCAGCGTCAGCGGTGGGCGCTACGTCCTCCCGGACCAGGAGTTCACCTTCGTCATCCACTTCGAGAACCTGGCCACCGCGGCGACGGCCGCCCAGGAGGTCCGCATCGCGGACCAGCTCCCGACGGGCATGGACTGGGGCAGTTTCGCCCTCGGCGCCGTGGGCGTTGGCGACCAGGTGCGGGACGACCTCGACGGGCTGGCCGCCGGGATCCTGACCTTCCACCAGGCGTCCACCGGACTGGACGTGCGCGTCGAGGCGCAGAGCCACCCCGCGACCGGCGCGGTGAGCTGGTACCTCCGCTGCCTCGACCCCAACTCGGCCGACGGCTGGCCGGCGGACCCGTATGCCGGCTTCCTGCCGCCCAATGTGCACCCGCCCGAGGGTGAGGGCTGGGTAAGCTATCGGCTGCGGCCTGCGGCGCCCCTGCCCGATGGCACGGTGGTCAGTGGCCCGCGGGCTACGATCACCTTCGACCACAACCCACCCATCGAGACCAACGCGACGGCCCACACGGTCGACGCCTCGGTTCCCGTCTCGGCTGTCCTTGGCGTGCGGAAGACGGGCCTCGGCAACTCCGTCCGCCTGCAGGTCCACGTCGACGACGGCGCAGGTGCCGGTCTTGGCCGGGTGGAGCTCCTGGCTGCAACCGGCGAGCGGACGGCGGTCCTGGCGACCTCGCTGGGCGGCGACCTCGAGATGACAGGTGACTGGGGGGCAAGCTACGACTTGCGGGTCCGCGCGGTCGACGGCGTTGGCAACGCGGAGCCCATCCCTGCGGCGCCCTCGGCCACGGTGCGGATTCCACAGTGGGCCTTCCGCATGGGGGTCAGCGGCGACGGTACCGACGAGCTCTTCGTGGGGCTGGCCGCCGCGGCCGGCGAGGGCTGGGATGCGGGGCTGGATGAGGAGACGACCGCAGTTCGCCGCTCGGAGAGCGCCTCCCACATTGCGCTTGCGGGTCCGGCCGGGCACGCGGCGCTGCGGTACGACGTGCGACCGCCGGCAGCGGTCGTGCGCTGGCAGGCCGTGGTGCCCCCGGCGGGCGATGGGCGTAGAGACGTCGCGACGTTGAGCTGGGATCCCGGCCGGGTCCCGGCAGGCAGGTTCATGTGGTGGGTCCACCTGGACGCCGCCGGGGTCCCGGTCCCCGACACCTTCGTGGACGCGGCGTCGGCCTCGACGCTCACGGCGGCTGCCGGGCGCTGGGAGCTGACCCTGGCCGACAACCCGCCGCTCACCGCCACGCTGCGTCGCGGCTGGAACCTGCTAAGTCTGCCGGTTGAGCCCTCGACGCCGGCGGTCGGCGCCCTGTTCGGCAGCCGGGCAGCCGGGGGTCTTGCCTGGGTCTGGGGCGCCGGCGGAGGCCGGGACGGAGCGGCTGCCTGGACCCCGTCGACAGAGGTGGTCTTCGGCCAGGGCGTCGCGATCTTCGCGGGGGTAACCGGGCAGGTGCTGGTCAGGGGCACGCCACCGGTTCTGAACGCCGTGGCCCTGCAGCCCGGGTGGAACCTCGTCGGGGTGGCCGCGCCCTGCCGTCTGCCGGCCGACCCGCGCCTGGGGACCGCCGCCTTCCTCTGGGTCAGCGACACCAGCCCACCGGCCTACCAGGAGGTAGATATCCTGTTGCCCTGGAATGCTTACTGGCTCTACTGGGGCGGCGACCAGGCCGAGGTGGTCGAGTTCCCCGAAGGCCCGCCCTGAGGCCGGTCCGGCGCGGGTTGTGCCTCCGAGTCGGTCAGGCTACGTTGGGCTGCAGGGCGGGGCGGTCCCGCCCGCCCGCCCGTCCCCAACGTGGAGCCTAGGCGATGGTGTTGCGTTGCGGTCTGACCATGCTCCTGATGGCCCTCAGTGCCACGGCGGCCGAGGCCGGCTGGACACCTCCGGCCATCGAGTTGCCGACGCCCCTGCGCTATCCCCTGATCGCCTGCACCCCGGCCGAGCGGGAGCGGCTGCGGGCAGCCTGGCGCGGCCCGGGCCCGGCGCACGACGCCGTGGCCGCCGTCGTCCAGCGTGCCGGCGGCGCCCTCGCACAGCCCCTCGAGTTCCCGCCCCGCGGCGGCCAGCACAACCAGTGGTACCAGTGCGACCGCTGCCAGGTCGCCCTGGAGACTGTCGACGCCACGCACCACCGCTGTCCCCAGTGCGCGACGGTCTACTCGGGTCCGCCTTACGACGACGTGCTGTTCGCCGCCCGGCACCACCAGAACCTGCAGGCGATGCTGGACGCGGCCTGGGCCTGGACGGTCACTGACGAGGCGAAGTACGCGGACTTCGCGAAATCCGTGCTGCTCGGGTATGCCGACCGGTACCAGGACTACCCCTACCACGCCAACACTCAGTGGAACCTGCTTTGGCGCTGGATCTCCGGGGGCCGCCTCTTCGAGCAGACCCTCGGCGAGGCCAGCAGCCTGGCCACCCGCATCGCGCCGGCCTACGACCTCGTCCACGACAGCGGCCGGCTGAGTGCCGACGACCAGCGGCGTATCCGCGAAGGCCTCATCCTGCCCATGCTGGAGAGCATCGACAAGTACAAGGCCGGTGTCAACAACTGGCAGAGCTGGCACAACGCGGCCTTCTTCGCCGGTGGCGCGGTGCTCGGCGATGTCGCCTGGATGCGCAAGGCCGTCCTGGGCGGCGGCGAGTCGGCCAAGGACCGGCTCATCAGCCAGGCGGCCAATGTCGAGGCCATGGGCCTGGCCAGGCCGGGCGACAGCTTCCTCTTCCAACTGGAGCACTCGGTGAGCCCGGACGGGATGTGGTACGAGAGCAGTTGGGGGTACCACTTCTACGCCCTGCAGGCTCTGATGGCCCTGGCCGATGCCGCCCGGCGCACGGGGACGGACCTCTGGCACACCCCCGGTTTCGCGAACCTCTTCACGCTGCCGGCCCGCTACACCATGCCGGACGGCACCTTGCCGCGCTTCGGCGACGACGTGAGTTCGTCGGCGCAGGGGCACGGGGACCTCTTCGAGCCGGCCTATGCTGCCCTCGGGGCGCCGGAGTTGCTTCCCATGCTGCCGTCGACGCCCACCTGGGAGAGTGTGCTCTATGGCCGTGGTCCGGCCCCGGCCCAGGCACGGGCCACGGCCTTGGGCAGCGAGGTGTTCCGCGGCGCCGGTCACGCCATCCTGCGCACCGGGGGGCCGGCCGGCCTGGCCACCGCCTTCGTCTTCGGGCCCTATGGCGGCTACCACGGTCACCTCGACAAGCTCTCGTTCGTCCTGTTCGGGTTCGGCCAGGAACTCGGCGTCGACCCGGGACGGGCCCGCAGCCAGGCCTACCGGCTGCCGGTGCACGGGGGTTGGTACAAGGCGACTCTCTCGCACAACACGGTCCTCGTCGACGGGGCTTCGCAGGCTGGGGTGGCCGGTCGTTTGACCCTCTTCCACGGCGAACCGCACCTGGCCGTGGCCGCCGCCGAGTGCGACCAGGCCTATCCCGGGGTCCGGCACCGCCGGGCGGTGCTGCAGACTGAACGGTACCTGCTGGTGGTGGACGAACTGAGCGCCCACGAAAGCCACCGCTTCGACTGGCTCTACCACCACCGTGGCGACGCCGTCACCTGCGCCGCGGCGACCGAGGAGGCGACCCTCGGGAAGCGCCTCGACGGCAGCGAGTATATCCAGGGCGCCAGGTCGGGTGCCAGCGTTGATGCTCTACGGGTCCTCTTCGGCGGGCCGGCGGTCGCGTTGCACCTGACCCTCGCCGGCGCGCCGGGCACCCGGGTCACCACCGGCACCGGCGTCGGCGCCAGCATGACCGAGCGCGTGCCGCTCGTGGACCTCTCGCGCGAGGGAACCCGGGTGCGGTTCGTCGCCGTGCTCGAACCGGTGCCCGCCGGGCAGGCTGCCGCCGTAGGGGCGCTGACCTGCCGGGAAGGAGACCTCGAGATCGAGATCACCGTCGCCGCTGCCGACGGCCCCGGCGACGCCTACCGCATCGTCTGGGGGACCCGGGTCGACGCGGCGTTGGCGGGCCGGGCCCCTGCCGGGCTGCCCTTCCCGACGAAGTGAGGGCGCGCCCGGAAGATCGGTCGGATCGGTCAGATCGGTCGGATCGGTCAGGTCCCCTTGCCCCAGGCCCCAGCCGGGCGGGGCCTGCAACTGGGGGCCGACCAACAGCCCACGGTTACGCCGGCGCCTGCAGCCGCCGCGCGGCCCGGGCAGCGACGAGCTGGCAGGGCAGGCAGTAGGCAGCCCGCGGCTTGCCGGGCGGGAAGGTGACCTGTTCGTAGGCGGTGAGGTGTTCCCGGGCCTGGTGGTAGGCCACGTGCCCGTAGAGGCTGAGCAGGAAGTCGTCGCGCCGTCCGAGAGCCCAGAGGCCCGCCAGGTACTCGGCCAGGGGCCAGTCATCGAGCCAGTCCATGAAGCGGGTCATGCCGCAGAACTGGCCGCCGCCGTTGAGGCGCGCCTCGACCAGGCGGTTGGCCAGGTCGGCTGGCAGGATACCGCTGGAGAGCAGCTCGGGCCAGTAGCGGTAGTTGGCATAGGAGCCGATGCGGTTGGCACAGACGCGGCCCTGCGGTCGCTCGACGGGCTCGACCTGCGGCGGCAGCCACCCGTCGGCGGGGTCGGCGGGCCAGGCCTGGCGGACGGCAACAAGGGTGTCCTGGGCCAGGCGGGACGCGGCCTTGTGGAGCCGTTCGCTGCCGGCAGCGGTGCGAATGCTACAGCGGGCCGCCAGGTCGGCCCAGCGCTGCAGGCCGCGGCTGGCCCAGGCGCTGTTGTGGAAGTAGCGTCCCGGCTTGTCCTTCTCGTCGTCCTCGGGGACGCCGCGCAGCAGTCCCTCGGGGCCGACCTGGTCGCGCCGGTGCAGCAGCGCGCCGGCGATGCGGTCGAGGGCCGGGGCGCACTCGTTCAGCCAGCCATCCGGGCCGGCTCGCTCGGCCAGGATGGCCGCGGTGTTGAGCAACTGCCCGAGCTCGCTGACCGACGTGCCACGGTAGCGGACCCAGCCATCCTCGCGCACCCGGTTCAGCAGCCAGTAGCGCCAGAGCTGGGCGGCCCTGCCATGGAGGCCCCAGGCGCTCAGCGCGTCGACGGTGGCGATGATCACCGGCGGGAAGCCATCGTGGCAGCTCCGGCCATACTCGCCGACGCCGTACTTGGGGTGGTCGGCCTGGAAGGTGGCATCGATGTGGGCCAGGCCGGCCCGGACGGCCAGGTCGAGGAACGGGTGACCCGTGCTGACGTCGGGCGTAGTCCTGAGCCGTTCGACGTTGCCGGCGATGATGTTCCGGTCGAAGGCCGGGTCGCCGGAGGGGGACTCGAAGAGATCGAGGATGCGGCCGAGGTCGGGCTTCTCACCAGCCCGGCCCAGGGCATCGCGAACGGGGTCCGTCAGTGCCTCGAGCCAGGCGCTCTGAGGGCCGCGGGAGAGGTCCGGGTCAGTCATGGTCGTCGGGCTTCCGGGGAGTTGGCGGCGCAAGGGCTTGCAGCAGGTCCCCCGGCGCCTTGGGGCTGAGACCGAAGATGGCCGTCTGCCCCGGGGAGAATGGACCATTGAGCTCGACGTTCTCGAAGGCGATGCCGCCGGGAATGGGGAGGCGCGAGAGCCAGTAGTGGCGCCGGGCGTTGACCGTCAGCCGCAGACGGTCGCCGGAGGTGCCCGGGGGCTTGCGCCAGTACTGGGTGAGCTTCGTGCCGGGATACCACCAGTACCACGGCCGGGCCGGGTCCGGGTGCACCGCGGCGGGGTCGGCCTCATCGGTGCTGACTGCGGCCAGCACGCTGCCATCGGCGGCCCGGGGCAGTTCCGCCAGGCCGAAATGCCGGTGCGGCGCGAACTCCTCTCCAGTCCAGTCGCGGTAGAGGTCGGCGGCGCTGACCTGGCGGCCGGCGAGGTGCAGGACGCGCAGGCGTTCCAGGTTGCCCATGGTGGCCGTGAGGATGCAGGCAGCGAGGGGCCGGCTGTCCTCGTGGGCGAAGGCCTGCAGGGCGAGTTCCCCGGGCCGGTCTGTGCGCAGGGATGCCAGGATCCACACGTGCGCGCCGGAGCCGAAACGCTCGACCTCCACACGCACGCTCAGGGACTGAACGCCGTCGGCGAGGGCCTCGACGTGGCCGGCGTAGAGCGCCGTGGGAGAATCGGGTTGCCATCCGGTGCCCGCGGGAGGGCCGGCCTTCAGGAGCTTGCCAGGCTTGCCGTCGGCCCCATTCTCCAGTTCGCTGAAGGCCCGCCCCGACTCCCCGGACAGGATCGGCTCCACGGCGATGAAGTTCACCAGCTCGTCGGCCCCGTTGGGACCGATGGGGTACCCGACCCGGATCAGGCCGCGGGGGCCGCCGTCGCCGCCGCGCTCATCGACGGCCGCCGGCCAGACGGCGAAGCGCAGCCCGCCGCGGACCCCCCAGGCAGCGCGATCCAGTTCCACGCCGGCCCGTTCGAAGGCCGGCTCGGCCGCCTGGGCGGCACCGACGAGAACCGCCCCGGCCAGCAGAAAGGCACTTGTGTCGGCATCGAGCTTCATTGGCACAAGTGTGCTTCTCGCTGTGGCGGGTGTCAAGTGGAGCGCCGCAGTTCACCTGCCCCCGTGCGGTGCCGGGGCCAGGCGCGCACGCTCAGCCGCGAGGGGTTCGTCGTAGCGCCTGCCGGCGTCTCCCGGCCCCGGAAAGGGCTGAAGCCCTCACGACGAGCCTCCCCTGCCGGAGTCGCCGGGGTACGCCGGCGCGTTGCGTCCGCGGCGGTTGCCAACAGGAGGCAGGGCAGACACCCGCAACGAACCCGCGCGGCAGCAACGCTTACGGAACGGGCCTGTGCCCGGCCCGAGGGTTCGCGTTTGACAGCATGTGTCACGCGTGTCACATTGGCGCCACCATGAAGACGATCTCCATCCGGGAACTGCATGCGGCCACGGGCAAGCATGTGCGTTCGGCCCTGCACGAGCCCCTGGTTGTCACCGAACGCGGCAGGCGTCTGGCCGTGATCAAGCCCTACTCTGAGGCGGAGGCCGTGGGAGTACCGTTCCCGGCCCGGCAGGCGGACCGTCTGCCCAAGGTCGGCGTGGACAGCACCGCGCTCATCCGCGCCGACCGGGACGGCCGATGATCTACCTCGACACGTCCTACGTGGTGAAATGCTATCTCCAGGAGCCCGGTACGGAGCGGATTCTCGCCTGGCTGCACGGACAGACAGGCCTCACGTGCTGCCTCTACGGACGCCTGGAGTTCACGGCGGCGGTGCAACGGCATGTCCGCGAGAAGCGGCTCAGCGTCTGCGAGGCCCACGCCGCCGCCCGGCAACTGGAGCTTGACGAGCGTGCTGGCCTCTGGCGCTGGATCGGCGTGACCGAGGCGCTGCTGCGCTTGGCCTGCCAGCGCCTGGAGGCGTTGCCGCCGACGGTCTTGCTGCGGGCCGGAGACGCGCTGCACCTCACGTGCGCGCTCGAACACGGCTTCGACACCGTCTACAGCCACGACCAGCACCTGCTGGCGGCCGCGCCCGCGTTCGGTCTGCAGGGCGTTGACATCCTGACCTCGTGAGCCGGGTTCTCCGCAACCCGGCGGCGGGATACGGGGATCCCGCGTTCCACGCCTGGACCGGCTACCGTAGCCGGAACAGGCGCGTCTGGCGATCGGCGAAGTCCGCCGGGAAGGAGCGCGCGGACGCCGCCGCCGGCTTGCCTGTGTAGACGTCCGTCACCACGGCCTCGCGCGGGAGGTGGATCGTGCGCGTGCCGGGGTCTTTGACGCTCACGGCCACCAGGTCCCGCGAGGCCCAGACGACGTCCTCGGTATCGACATAGAAGTGGACGCCGGCCTGCCGGGCCAGGCGCCGCCAGAGGGCCGCTGGCAGCAGGGGCGCCGCCGAGTAGACCGCGGTCCAGTCGGGGTACTGTTTCACCACCAGGCCAGGCCGGCCGTCCGGCAGCGTGCCCAGATCCACCGCGTCAGGGTCGTCGGCATAGAACCAGGTGTCGACCGTGTCGCCGGGGCCGTAGCGCAGTCCCTCGAGGCCTTCGGTCAGGGCGTGTCCGGCCTTCACGGTGGTCGTCAGGGCGGCTGGTGCCGGGCCCTGAGCCAGCCGGATTCCGGTCAGCTCCGCCATGGCTTCAGTAGTCCACTTTCCATCGCGATAAGCTCCTGATGCCCAAAGGTATACGATGACTCTTCCATGGCTCTTGAGGCGCTCGATGGCGGTACGGTCGGCCGCGGTCGGGGCGATGGAGGTCGGGAGGATGAGCAGGCGGGGGTCGGCCAGGCGCGGCAGGTCGCTGACCAGGTAGTGCCCGACCGGTGCCCCCAGGCGCTGCAGCGCGGGCAGTTGTCCCACCAGCAGGCGGGCCCCCCAGGGGTCGCCGACACGCAGGAACGACAGGCTCTGTTCATCGACGGCGAAGGCCACCTGATCCAGCGGTGACCGGTCGCACTCCAGCGCTTCTCCGGCGCAGGTGGTGAGGCGGGCGATGCGGCCCATGAGGTCCGCGTGGTCATACCGGTTGCTGCCGACGTCGAACCACCACTGGGCGGAGCCATTGGCGATGCAGCAGGCGAGCTCCTTGTCCTGCTGGACGAGGTCGCCCGCGAGGTCCGTGGGCCGGCCCCACTCGCCGGGCTTGCCGCCCGAGATCGAGGTGCGCACGTCGTTCTCGTCGAACCAGAGCTTGCCGTGGAGCTTGACGCTGTCGAAGAGGGACATGAAGTGGCAGGTCCCCTCGCCGCCGAGTTGCCGGAAGGCATAGCTGGTGGGACTGCAGAGGAAGTCGACGTCGGGCGAGGCCAGCACCTGTTGGAGGGCCAGGTGCCCACCGTTCTGCTGGCGTTGCTCGCCGCACAACTGCAGGAGGTAGCCGTAGAAGACGCCGACGATCTTGCGCTGGCCGGTCGCCTCCTTCATGGCGTGCGAGAAGGTGCAGATGGTATCTGCCACCAGTTCCGAGTTGTAGCGGTAGAAGTCGATGATGTCCTGTTCGGTGGCCGGGTCGCGCAGGGCCCCGTGCCCGCAGGCCTGGCGTCGGGCCTTGGTGGGGATGGCGGCCTGGTCGAAGGTGGCGTCGGGCTGATGCCAGGCGCCGCGCAGGGCCTCCTCGGTGCGGTAGGTGTGCCGGAGCCACTGGCGGAAGTGGGCCAGGTTCGCCGGCGAGTAGTCTACCCACTCATTCTCGTTGCCGCCCCACATCATCCACTCCTCGGTTGTCCCCGAGGCGAGGTGATAGCCCACGACGCGGTCGGCGTAGGGGGACGACTCGATGTGGTCGACCAGGCGCCGGAGGCCCTCGATCGTGTCGCGGCGCCAGGCCTCCGAGGCCCAGCTCGGCGCAGGCTTGCCGCCCGAGTGGACGAAGGGCACCGGCTTGCCGTCGCCCGGGTCCATGAGCACGATGTCATCGGGGTGCTCTTTGCTCCACCAGGGCGGCGCGTGGAGGTACAGGCGTGGGAAGAAGTGGGCGTCCGGGCAGGCCTGCAGCAGCATCTGCACGCGCTCGTCGAACTGGGAGTAGTCGTAGGTGTCGCGGGCGGTCCACGTCGTCTTGGAGAGCCCGTAACCCGCCTCCGTGGGCGTGCCGCTGAACGTGAACAGCCTCACCCCGGCCTCGGCAAAGTCGCCGAACACCTCCACCGTCGGGTGGTAGGTCGCCCAGCACATGCCGTTGTGCGGGACGCCATCGATGAACAGGGTCGGGGTGCCGTGGTGGCTTCGTACTTCGGCCGTCGTCCTGCCTGTCTTCCTGGCCTTGATGCTCACGCGGGTGGCCTCCTGCTCTCTGCCGGACGGATCCTGCACGCGGGCTTCGCCGAGTTGCACCCGGACGTTGTGCTCGCCGCCCCAGGTGTACGGCGGCAGAGCCAACCGTGCCCCGGAGACGCGCACGCTGGCGCCAGCCGCCTGGCCGGACAGTGGCCCCGGCAACGGCAGCGGCAGACGCACGGCCGCCCCACCGTCGCGCTGGAACACCAGCCAGCCCGTCGCCTCCTCGGTGGGCCGGTCCAGGCTGAACGCCAGCGACACCTCAAAGGGCTCTCCGGCCCGCAACCTCTGCGGCAGGCGGAACTCGCTGACCGTCGCCAGGGGCGGCGTCGGACGCTCTGCCTCGAGGCGCTGGACCCGGAGGTTGTACTCGGCTCCGGGACGGATGTCGAAGGCAATCAAGGTGACACACGCCAGCGGGAAGTCCAGTTTGCCATCGGCGTCGTGCGACCACGACGCGGCATGCCAGGCGGACCAGGGGAAGTCGACCCACTGCCAGTCGCCGCCCGCCGGCAGCACGGCCCCGTCGGCAGTCCACTCCGCGCCGTCGGCCCCCCGGACCTTGGCCGCCAGCCGAAAGCCCTCCCCGTCATTCCTGACCAGGGCGCGGAGGCGGTCGAAGCGGCGCGCCACGGGCTGCACGAGGAACAGGTCGTTGAAGGCCACCCCCCTGGAGACGAAGCGCCAGCGCAGGGCGGGCGGGTCGGCCGCCAGGCCCACTTCACTCGCCGCGAACTCCGCCCGCAGCCGCTCCGGGTCTCGGCACGTGGACCAGTCCTTGGTGTCCAGGCCGGCGAAGAGGACCTCGGTCTCGGTGCCGTGCAGCGCGCCGGCGCAGAGGAGGGCCCCGGTCGTCAGGAGGTGCCGGACGGTGAAGAGGTGCCGGTGCATGCCCATGATCATCTCCCGCTGGTGGCCGCCGTGGGGCCGCATGCCGGCCCTGGCCACCAGGCCATACCGTAGCCCGCATCCGGGCCGGGACCACTGGCGCCGGTGGGCGTGTGGGCCGGCCTGGCGGGTCTGACAGATCCGACGGATCCGACGGATCGGGCGGATCGGCCGACGCTGGCTGCCGGCTTGTGTCTCCGGGTGCCGGCCCGTACGGTATCTGCGGTCCCGGCACCTACTGAGGAGACGCTGTATGAGATCTGCCGCTGTTGCCCTGCTGGCACTCGTGACCACCGCGGCTTCGGTTCCGGCCGCCGAGATCGCCCTCACCCGGGACGGCCAGCCCGTGGCCACGGTGGTGCTGGCCAGCCAGCCGTCAACGGCCGCCCGCTTCGCCGCCGCCGAGTTCGTGGACCACGTCCGCCGCATCACGGGCGCCGCCCTGCCGGTGGTCACCGATGCCACCGCCGTCAGCGGCCCCCGCGTGCTGGTCGGGCAGAGCACGGCCACCGCCGCCCTGGGCCTCGACACGGCTTCGTTCCAGACCCAGGAGTACATGGTCCGCTACCTGCCCGACACGCTGGTCTTCATGGGGCGGGATGCGGCGACCACCGCAGCCCCACAGGAGACCTACCGGCGGGTCGAGGGCAGGCATGGGCGCGCCCTCGGTTTCGACGGCGAGAAGGATGCCTTCATCGTCCCCGACTGCGGTTTCAGTGATGCTGCCGGGACGCTGGAGGCCTGGGTCTGGCTGCCGGCCGAGGTCCCGACCCGCTGCCATGGGACCATCCTGCGCCTGGATGGCGCCGACCCGTGGACCTACCACATCATCCAGCGCGACCAGAATACCAGCGCCATCAGCTACACGACCTACGACGGCACCAACGGCCACAGCCTGCGCTCACAGGACCTCGCCGAGGGCTGGCACCATATCGCCGGCACGTACAGCGCCACCACTGGCAAGATGGCCCTCTGGATCGACGGGGTCTGTCTCGGCGAGACTGCCTACGTGAGGACGACCTGCAAGGGGGCCGTCCTCGGCATCGGCGCCGTCGGCGTGCAGGTTGGCAACACCTTCCGCGGCCGCATCGACGAAGTGCGCGTTTCGACGACCGTCCGCGAGGTGCCACGGGAGGCCGCCGGAGGACCCTATACGATGGATGGCAATACCGCCTGCCTCTACCCCTTCGACGAACCGGGAGGCCTGCCTGTCGACAGCGCTGGCGGGGCCCACAGCGCGCCGCTGCCCGAGCTGTTCGGTGAGAACGGCACTCTGTACGCGGTGTACGACATGCTGGAACGGTCCTGCGGGGTACGCTGGTATGCCCCGACGGACCTGGGGACTGTCTGTCCGCAGCGGCCGACGCTGACGGTGAGCGGCCCGGACATCCGTCGTGCCCCGGCCATGCTGCACCGCTGGGTGACCCCCACCGCGTTCTACCTGCCAGGTCCCCCGGACCGCGTTTCCGCCAGGGACCTGCACCTGTGGAAGCTGCGCCAGCGCATCGGCGGCCAGGCGTTCTGGGTCTGCCACTCGTTCCAGGGCTACTACGACCGGTTCCTCAAGGACCATCCGGACTGGTTCGCGCAGGGCTATCCCGGCCAGCCGCCGCAGTTGTGCTACACCCACCCGGACCTCATCCGACAGGTGGTGCAGGACGCCCGGGACTACTTCGACGGCAAGGGCAAGCAGGCAGGGGCCACGGCGGAAGGCGAGGTGTTCGGGCTGGTTCCCATGGACAATAACCAGTGGTGCCAGTGCCCGCGCTGTCAGGCGGAGATGAACGCGGCGCAGAGGGCCAACCCGCAGTTCAACAACGGCAAGGCCAGCAACTACGTCTGGGGCTTCGTCTGCAAGGTCGCCGAAGAAGTGCGCAAGTCACACCCCAACAAATGGATCGGGGCCCTGGCCTACTCCGACTATGCCTACGTCCCCGACACCGTGGCGCCGGGACCGAACGTGGTGGTGCAGCTCTGCCTGCACACCCGCAACTGGTGGTGCCCGTCCATGGAGGCCAATGATGTGAAGGTCCTGGACGACTGGCGCCGGCAGGACGGGACGCGGCCACTTTACCTTTGGCTTTACTACTGCTTCCCGGCGCTGAACGCGCAGTCCGGCGATTTCGCCTACTTCCCGGGGTTCTTCGCCCACCACGTCGTGGGCCAGATGAAGCGCTATCACGAGGCCCGAATCCAAGGCCTCTTCATGGAACACTCCAGCGAGTTCGGGCAGACGATGCTGATGGACCAGCTCGAGTTCTACGTCACGCTGAAGCTAGCCGACGATCCCGGGCTCGATGGCAACACCCTGATCGAGGAGTTCTTCAGGGGTTACTACGGGGTTGCCGGCGGGCCCATGGCGGAGCTGTACGGGCGCCTCGAGGGGACCTTCTGGACTCCGGCCAACTACCCGGACGCCATCCGCACCTCGCCGGCGCACCAGCACCAGACCGAGGACCTGGCCTGGGGCTCCCTCGGCACCCCGGAACGCATGGCGACGTTTGCCGGCCTCATGGCCCAGGCAGAGGCCGCCGCCAGGACGCCTGAGGAGAAGGCCCGCGTGGCCGCCTTCCGCACCGGCATCTGGGAGCCCATGGTCGCCGGACAGCAACGCTACGAGGCCCGCCTGCTCAAGCGCGCCGAGGGCACCCGCAGTGTACGCGTGCCGAAGGCCGCCGACGCCGGTGGAGATCCCGGACGGGTCGACTTCGCCACGGTGCCGGCGCTGCCGGGCTGGGGGAGCCTCGGGGGCGAGCCGACGCCGCGCCGCCTCGAACTCCGGGCTGTCCACGATGGCCGCACTCTGTACCTGCAGTTCACCGAGTGGACTGAGACCGCCCGGTTGGGTCGCGGCGGCATGGTCTGGGATGGCGACGACTGGGAGCTCTTCGTGGCCGCTGAGCGCGGGAGCGCCTACCGGCAGTTCTGCGTGGCGCCGGACGGCCGCTCCGTCCGCCTCCTGCACCCGCAGGACGTGGCTGCCTGGGACCTGGGGGAGAAGGTCGCCTCGGACACGGCAGCGGACCGCTGGACCGTACGCCTGGCTCTGCCTCTGGACCGCCTGCTGGGAACGCCCCTGACCAGTGGCTCGGCGTTCTACGCCAACGTCTACCGCGCATCGCCAGGCGCCAGCAACCTGCTCGCCTGGGCCCCCATCTTCGCCAGTGGCTTCCACCACACCGACCGGCTGCCGCAGTGGATCCTGGAGTAAGGCCCCGGCAGGCCGCACGGCGGCGCGCCCTCCCGCGCGGGACTGTGCTTGCCCTCCAGGCCGTCGACACCCGCCTGGGGCTGGCGGGCCAGGGCAGGCTGCGCCTGACCGGGGGCCTACGCCTCGAAGGTGCCGTACTCACGGCACGCCTCGAACAGCGCGTCGATGTTGGTCAGCGGGACCTCGGGCTCCAGCACGTGGGTGGGGGAGATGATCAGGCCGCCGTTCCGGCCGTACTTGTCGATCACCTCACGGACGCGCCGCCGGACGTCGTCGGGGCTGCCAAAGGGCATCGTCGTCTGGGTCCCGATGGTCCCATCGAAGGTCAGGCGATGCCCATAGCGCCGGTAGAGTTCGTCGGTATCCACGCACTCGGGTTGTACCGGGTTGAGGATGTCCAGGCCGGCACCGATCATCTCGGGGATGATGTCGGTGATGTTGCCGTCACTGTGGTACCAGATGCGCGCCCCGGGGTGGATGCGCTTGATCTCCGCCCAGACCTTGGACCAGCGCGAGTAGATCATCCGCCGCCAGATGTCCTTGGAGAAGATCAGGGCCGTCTGGCTGGCCACGTCGTCACCGGTGGTAATCAGGTCAGCCCCGGCCTGGGCCGCCGCGCGCGCCTTGATCAGGTTCTCCTGGAAGAGCCGCTCCAGCAGGCACTCGGCCCAGGCCGGCCGCTCGATAAGGTCCATGAGGAACTCTTCATAACCTCTTATCTGCCAGGCACTTTCGTACATATGGCCGACCCATGCCTGAGCATAGCGTCCAGCCGTGTGCGCCTCCTGCACCTGGGCGGCCATGCCGGAGAAGTCCCAGCGGCTGTAGTCTTCCAGGGGATACTCCTCGATGTCGCGGAGGCAGGTGGCGCGACGCAGCGGCGAGATGTAACCCCAGAAGTGGTAGTACCCGCTCGGGACCATGGCCACGCCGCCGCTGAAGGTGGTGCCGGGGGGCAGATCTTCGCCGTTCCAGTAGTGCTCGTAGTTCAGGGGGGGCAGTTCGGGTGGTCGGCGCGGGCCGATGCCCGCGGTCTGGGAGAATCCGTAGTGGCCGCCGATGTCGGTGGTGCCGATGTGCTCCACCACCCGTTTGTGCAGGTCCGCCACGAACGATCCGTGGAACAGGATGCGACCAGGGCGCTGGTGCGCCGTGGTCGCCCGGAAGTTCTCGAGGTCGCTGCGCATGGGGGAGCTCCTGGCATATCGTTCCAGCCGAACAAGACGCAGACCATACCCCACCTTCGGCATCCTGCCACGCGCCGGGGCAGGCGAGTGGCAGGGCAGCCTCGCCGCCAGCCGCCGCGCGGGTCTGGAGAGCCGCGCGCCTCCTGGCTGCTGGGAGCTCCCGGCGGTCAGGGATGGTGCAGCGCGAACTGCAGCTCGAGGCGCCGCGTGCCGGGTGGCAGGCGGACCTCGCCCTCCGGGGATACCCTCGTTGGCTGGCCGTCGACCGTCGCCGCGCCGGACCGTGCCGCGGGCAGGGGCAGCACGAAGCCCTCCGGGGGCTCGGCGCCCGACAGGGCCAGGCGGCCAATGGCCCCATCCCGGCGGTAGCTCAGGGTCAGCCTCCCGAAGGTCGTCGGCAACCCGGCGATGCAGAGCGGGCGGTCAGCCGCGAACCAGGCCGGCGGGACCCCTGCCAGAAGGACGAGGCGGCCCTCGTCCTCAAACGCCAGGCAGTCGCGTATGAGCAGCCACAGTTCGGCCACGGCCCAGCCATGCGGCATGGCCACGCTGCCATCCCATGTTGTGCGGGCGTGATGCCAGCCGCCGGCGCCGCTCTTGCCGCCCTCGTCGAGCACGTACCAGCCACGCATCTGTGGATGGTCGAGGTGGTTCCGGACCGTCTGCCAGGCGACGTCACGGTCCCCCGCCAGCAAGGCCTGATGCGCCGTGGCCAGCGGGAAGTAGCGCCAATCACGGGAGTGGAATGCGGCCAGGCCTCGGAAACGCTTGGCGACCGTGCTGTCGGACCGGGGAAACAGCCGGCACGGCCACAGCACACAGTAGCTGCCGTACCCCTTCCCGGGGTCTTCGCCGAAACGGGCCCGGTACGCTGCCACGAACTGCGTCGCATCGGCCTCATAGCCATTGGCCGCGTCGGTCTCTCCGGCGGCCCTGGCCAGCTCGGCCGCGGCCCGCAGCCCGGCGATGTCGAAGGCGTCCGTATACTCGGGGTGGTAGCCGTCGCAGGATCCTGGCTCGAGGACCTGGCGGAGCTGGGCCGGAGGCGCGTCGGGCCTGTCCGGCGGCAGACGCTCGCCGAACTCCAGACTGGAGGCCTGGACCCAGTGTGGGCCGGGCCCGGTGCGGCAGTAGCGGATCAGCGCGGCAAGCTCGAGGGCTGAGGGCACGACGCGGCCAAGCCAGGCGCGGTCGCGGGTCAGGCGCCAGTGCTCGCCCATGACCCAGAGGATCTGGCCCGGGTTGTCCGCTTCGACACGGACCCGTCCGTTGAACGGGTGACGAAGGAAGTAGTCGAAGGCCGCCGCGGCGAGATCCCACACGCCGGCCTTCTGCAGGATGTTGGTGGTGTAGACCCCATCGCGGTTGAAGACATTGTAGTTCGCTACGGCGACGTCGGGGGCGCCCTCGTTCATGGCCATCGCGACGTGGCCCAGGATGGCCCGGAGGGCCTCGGTCCAGCGCACGTCTGGGAGGTCCAGGGAGAGCCCCGCCGCGAACTGCCGCCACAGACCGGTGGCCGCGGCGATCACGTGGTCGGGATCGAGTTGCCGGAAGGCCCCCGGACCGGGGTCGGGCTGCCGGGCGCCCTTGGCGGGGTCCCCCGGGACCGCCCGATCGAGCTGCGCCCAGCCGCTGCAACCGTCCCAGTGGTGCCGCACGGCATACCTACCCGCGAGGACCGGGCAGAGCACGGCGATGTCCTGACGTCCGCCGGGCCCAAGCGTCACGTCGTAGAAGAGCGCCCCGGAACACTCGCCCGTCGGACTGACGGCGACGCGGGCCTGATCGTTCCCTCCGGCCCCGGCCTCGGCCATCGCCCCGACCGAGTCCGTGGGAAACACCATGGCCCCGGCCACCGGCTGCGGACTGACGAGGGCCGTGTGACCGTCTGCCAGGAGCGCCGCGGGTTCTGTGCCGACCTCCAGCCTGTGCACCGCGCCTCCGGCCGGCCCGAGCGGTCGCAGGGCGAGGTACAGCCTGCACTTCCGGGCCTCGACGTCGGCCGAGGTCAGGGAGATCCGGGCCGCGACCACGTGGGAGAGTTCCCCTGCCACGGGCACCCGGGCCTGGCCAAGGACCAGCCGCACCCGGAGGCCGCCAGCATCCCAGCAACTCCAGGGCACCAGAACGCCCTCCGGCTCCAAGCCGTGGCATACCACCCGGCCGTCTGTGGCGGCATGGAGCGTGCGGGACCGTTCCTGCCAGAGCCAGACGTAGACCCCCCACGTGGCAAACCCGGGTGAGAAGCACCCCTCAGGCTCAACGAACGTCTTCAGCGCGTCCAGCGAGTCGGGCACGCCGATGGGCAGATGGATGTGGGCTCTCGGGTCGAGCATGCGGACTCCCCTCTGATACCACTTGGACGTCAGCCCTAGAGCATTGCTGGACCGGCCGCGGCCACAGGGGCGAACGCCCCCGCGGCCATGCCCACGAGGCCGTGGGCGCTCCAGCCGGATGACCGGGGACTGTGCGACCGCAGGGCGCGGTACCGGCCAATGCTCTACGACGGACGTACAACCGGTATGACAGCTCGCGGGAGAACCACTGCACTGCCGTGCCCGGCGGAGGACGGGTCGGCTGCCATCGCCAGGGCGGGCCCGACGGCGGCGGCGCGACCTCTGCCGGTCACGGGTCCTCGCCCCGGCTCGGCCCGCGCTACGGGGCCGCGGGGGCGGGTCCCGTGGGCAGGGCTGCGGCCCGGACGTTGCGGAACTCGACCTTCATCTTGAGGCCGGGGTGCACCTGGAGGCCGATGGGGCCCGGTCCGGCATAGTTGGGGTCTTCGTAGTCGACCACCTGCGTACCGTTCAGCCAGATGGTGAAGCGTGGGCCCTTGGCCTGCAGCCGGAGCGTGTTCCAGTCGTTGGGCTTGAGCCGTTCGCCGGCCTGCTTGGCCTGGGCCGCCTCGGGGTACTTGCCGATGTAGATGGAGCCCGTCATGTCGCGCTTCAGGCTGCGTGACACGCCGATCTGGACCTGCAGTTCCGGCTTACGCACCATGATGCCGCTGTCGATCTCTCCGGACCAACGCACCTCCGCCTCGACGATCACGTCCCCGTAGCTGGCCTCGGTCCGCAGCATGCTCCCCTTGAGCGCCTCGTCGTTTTGGCCTACCAGGATGCCATCCACAGCCTGCCACCACAGGTTGGGCGCCGGTACCTTCCAGCCCGAAAGGTCCTTGCCGTTGAAGATGGGCTGCAGCTCAGGGGCTTCCCCCGCACACACAGCCAGTGCCCCCGCCGCCAGGGACAACGCCAGCACCGAGCGGACCCGTGTCGTGTTCATCAGCGCTCCTCCGCAGGCTGCGGACCCTTGGTGAGGGTGTCCACAGCCCAGACCGCAGGTAAAGTACCACGTAACGTCCGCAATGCCTGCCTACGGGGTCCGACCATGTGCAGACCGACGCCGGCGACCGCCACACCACGCTGACCTGGAGGCCTTTCAGGAGCTGCGCCGCACGCGCCTCGACGCCGGCTTCAAACGCACTGGCCCCGACCTGCGTCTGCCCCTGGCATTGCACCATCTGCGGCGGACCCTGACCGGTGCCGAGGCCGGCCCGCGGCTGGGTGGCGTGGCGGCCAGGCTCGCTGCCGGGGACCTGGCACCGGCGCGAGCGGACCTGGAGGCCATGGCGCGGAAGCCCTAGGCAGGGGCCGCCCGCATCCGGCGCTGGTCCTCCAGGTTGGCCATCACGTCCTCGTACTCCCTGCAGGCCAGGGAGAAGAAGGCGGCCGTTGCGGCCGGGTCGTTCTTCACCAGGAAGCGCCCCCGGATGGCCTCGAAGGCCAGGATCGGGTGGGCCCGGTTGAGCACGACGAGGTCCACCTTATCCGTAACTCGGACTGCATCGCACAGTCGGGAGTAGAAGTCCAGAAACGCCTCCGGGGCGGGCAGCGCCCGGAACAGCACGGCCACGTCCACATCACCGCCGTCGGGCAGAACGCCGCCCTGCGCCGAGCCGAAGAGCGTAGCACAGACGACGTCCGTCTCACCCCGCAGACAGCGTCGAAGCGCGGGCAGGTCGAGCCGGGTAGCCTCAGGCATGGGCCTGGACCTCCTGCACGAACTGATCGAGGTCGACCAGGTGGTCTGCCAGGACATGCGCCAGGACGGCTGGGTCGATGTCCTCGTACCGGTGCACCACGAGGTTCCGGAAACGCACCATATCGCGGTATCGCGAAGCGTCCTTGATGAAGCCAAGGTCCTGGAGGCGTACCAGGGCGGCGTAGGAGTCGCTGGCAGCGGGCTGGTCGGCCAGGCAGAGGAGCCGATTGGCGACGTCGACGACCGCCTCGATGCAGACCTGGAGGGTCCGTTCGATGGCGCTCTTCAGGAAGTAGTCACTGGCGATCTGGGCCGCATCCAGTGGCAGCCTCGAGCGCAGTTTGGCGGCACGGTCTGCGATCAGTTCGAGCTTGCGTTGGATGACGCCATTGTGCTTCATGGTTCCCTCGACACCGCCATCCGCCTGCGGGGCAGGGACTCGCGCCCGCGCGGACATCCCTACTATCGGCCTGCGTCTCTCGCCGCGCAAGGGGGACGACCCGGGGGCGGTATCGGTGGCCTGCGAGCGCGCGGCAGTGTCAGGGCGTGCCGCCGTCAGGGCCGGCGGAACGCGTAGAGGGTCGTCGCCGTGGAGACGAAGAGGGTACCGTTGGCGGCCACCGGCGAGCAACTGCTGGCGCCGTCGAGTCGGGTCTGCGACAGAAGCCGCTTCTCCCGCGCGGCGGCCAGGATGGTGAGGGTCCCACCGCGGTCGGCGACATAGACACGGCCATCGGCCACCAGCGCGCCGTTCCAGACCTCCGCGGGCAGATCCTGCGACCAGAGCTCCTGGCCCGTCGTCACGTCGATGGCGTGCAAGGCCCGACCAAGATCGGCCACAAACAGCAGGCCATCGTGGACCGCCACCGTCGCCATGCAGTGCCGGCGCAGCGGACTGGACCACCGCAGGGCCGTGGCCGTGACCTCGCCGGAACCGCCGGCGTCGAGGCACTTGACCCACGCCTCCGGCTTGCCCCACCAAGGGTCGCCGCCGCCGGTGACGTAGACCCGGTCGTCGAGGAACACCGGCATGCTCAGGATGTCGCTGGGACCCTCCTTCCGGTTGCCGTTCCAGGTGCAGGGGTCCTGCCGCGGCGCCGCGGGGTCGCAGTCGAACCACCAGGCGGTCTTGAGCACGGCGACCGCCCCGGGCGGAGGCGGTTCCTTCAAGGCCTCGAAGGCATACACCACGCCGTCGCCGCCGCCCATGACGACGAGCCGGCGGCCGCCGACCTCCCCGAGGGCGGGTGACGACCACTGGCAGTGCACGATGCGGGGGCTGATGCCGGCACCGTCCCTGGCGACCAGCGTGCCGGTGGCCTTGTCCAGGGCGATGAGGCTGGGCGCATCCGGTCGGCGGATCGTGCGGTGGGTGTTGTCCACCCCATTGCCGGTGTTGAGGTAGAGGATGGGCCCATCGATGAGGATGGAGCTGTGCGCAGCGTCGTGGGTCCAGATGCCGAGGGTCTGCACCAGGTCCGTCACCCAGATCACGTCGGCGTCCTGCGGACCTGCCTCGACCGCAGGACCCTCTGACGCCGAGAACAGCGCTGCCTCGTCACGGCAGGGGCCATCGTTGCCATCCGCCATCCCATCCGCATCCAGGCACATGACTTGCGCCCGGTTGCTGACCACGTAGACGCGATCGCCTTCGACCGTGGCGGGCGAGGACATGCCGCTGTTGGGCCAGTCGAGGTAGATGTCGCCGCCGAGCTTCAGGGTGGCGAGCTGCCAGAGGAAGGCCCCGTCCCGTTCGGCGAAGCACATCAGCACGCCGCGGTCCCCGGGGCGGGCCGGGTCCCGCGGACGGCCGTTGTTCGTGCCGATGTAGACGTGACCGCCTGCCACGATAGGGGTAGCGTAGCTGTCCGTTCCCAGGTCGGCCTTCCAGCGCAGGTTCCGGCCGGTCGCCGCGTCAACGGCATCCGGGAGCCCCGTCTCCGTGGACACTTGGTTGCGCGAGAAGCGCTCGCCCCACTGCGGCCGGTCGCCGGCGCGGGCGGACGCCGCCATTGCCCCTGTCAGGGCCATGGCGACGGTCCGCAGCACGGCGCTTCTCGCGGAAGACGCTATTGGCATCAGGTGACTCGTGACATGGACCTTCGTTGTCGGACTCCTTGCACCTGCCGCCCCGAGCCCGCGACGGGTGTCCCTCTGA
>Ga0172371_10004289_pt1 | contig 21664 bp, 27 predicted proteins | sample Lak12m_FD_114543 | JGI IMG/M metagenome (GOLD analysis project Ga0172371, IMG submission 114543) | Freshwater microbial communities from Kabuno Bay, South-Kivu, Congo - kab_022012_12m | ecosystem: Environmental > Aquatic > Freshwater > Lake | place: Democratic Republic of the Congo: South-Kivu...
CAAAGTCCTGATAATATACAAAAGGCCTTTGGAACAACTGATATGCTTAGTGTTTGTTATAAAATTATTCAAGATGGGGAAGTTCAATTAACTACTGAACAAAGAAGAGCAATGCTTGAGAAAAAAAGAGCTGAAATTATTTCGTTTATATCAAGAAATGCGATGAATCCTCAAACAAAAACTCCTCACCCTCCTATTCGTATAGAAAATTCTATTGAGCAAGCGAAAGTACATATTGATGCATTCAAAAGTGCTGAAGAACAAGTTAGTGATATTGTTAGTGCAATAAGACACATTATTCCAATATCTATGGAAAAAGTTCATTTTGCAATAAAAGTTCCTGCACAATTTTCAGGAAAAGCTTCTGCTATAATTCACAAATTTGAAGTAAAAAAAGAAGATTGGTTAAATGACGGTTCAATGGCTGCAGAATTTTTTCTTCCTGTTGGGATGAAAATGGATTTAATAAATGAATTAAGTTCAGCAACGCATGGAGAAGTTGTAGTAAAAATTATTGAGTGAAAATAGTTAAATGAAAATAAATGAAAATAATTAAAAAAATTTTATTGTTATAAGAAGGTGAATAAATGAGTAAAAAAGTAGTTGTTCCGGGGGAATTAATTTCTTCGGAAAGAAAAAAACTCGGTGGTAACGTTTATGTTGCTAACGGGAAGATTTACTCCAAAGTTCTTGGAGTATCAGATACAGAAGGTGACTCAGCTAGTGTTGTTCCTTTGGAAGGAAAATATTCTCCAAAAGTGGATGATGTTATTTTGGGTGTAGTAACAAGAGTAGTGTTTGCTGGTTATGGAATAAACCTTAATGCAGCGACAGAATCATTCATTTCAACTAAAGCAATGAGAGATCAATTAAGAGTTGGAGACGTAATAATGGCGAAAGTAGAAAGTGTTGATGAACTAAAAGAAGCGGATTTAATGTTTCCAAGAAGATTAATTGGTGGAGATGTTATGGAAATTGTTCCTGTTCGTTCTCCAAGATTGATAGGAAAAAATGGTTCAATGCTTGAATTACTTCGACAAGGAACAGGTTGTGAACTTGTTGTTGGAAAGAATGGAAGAATTTGGGCAAGAAACGGAAATATTGAGTTACTAAGAAAAATGGTTGCATTTATTGAAGACAATGCATACAAGAGTAACTTGACTAATGCTGTTCAGGATTATTTTGGAATAAAATTACCTGAAAAAAATATGCCTATGCGTAATGCTCAAGAAAATGAAGTTATGCAAGAAGAAAGTGAAGTAATAGATTATTCTAATGAAGGTGAATCACATGAGTAAGGAAATGAAAGAAGAAGTACCTGACTATAAAAAGTCAAAGAAAAGACTTGATGGAAGAAAAATGGAGGAATTGCGACCTTTAAGTATTAAGGTTGGTGTTATACCAAATGCTGATGGTTCTGCATATCTTGAATGGGGACAGAATAAAGTTTATGCTGCTGTTTACGGACCAAGAGAAGCATTACCAAAACATACACAAAATCCTTACAAAGCTGTAATCAAAGCTGTTTACAGAATGGCGGGGTTCTCTGTGCCTGATAGAAAAAGACCAGGACCAAATAGAAGAGATCATGAAATTTCAAAAGTTTTGTCTGAAGCACTTGATAAAGTTGTTTTCACAGAACAATTCCCTAACACAGAAATAAGTGTTATTGTTGAAGTTGCTGACTCTAATGCTGGTTCAAGAGTTGCATGTCTTTCAGCTGCTGCTTGTGCTTTAGCTGATGCAGGAATACCAATGAAAGATTTAGTATCTGCTGTTGGTGTAGGAAAAGCTTTCAACGAAATTGTTCTTGATTTGAACAAAGACGAAGAAGATGCTCCTGATGCAGTTGATGTACCTTTTGCAATAATGCCAAACAGTGAAGAAATAGTTTTACTTCAAATGGATGGTTTATTGACTCCAAAAGAATGGGAAGCTGTTTCAAAACTTGGTCTTGCTGGATGTAAACAAGTTTATGAAGTTCAAAAGAAAGCTTTGACTGAAAGATTCCAAATTAAAGAACTAACAAAAGCTGATGTTGCGAAAGAAGTTTCAAATGGTGTTGAAGAAAAAAAGGAATCAAAAAAAGAAGTTAAAGAAGTCAAAGAAGAAAAGAAAGATGACAAAAAAGGTAAAGAAGACAAAAGCAAGAAGGTGAGAAAATGAGATCAACTGTATTAGAATATGATATTTCAAAAGTAGTTGAACTTGCAAGAAACGGAAAAAGAGTTGATGGTAGAGCTCTTGACGAGATGCGAGATTTCAGCGTGGTAAAAAACAAGTTCAAAAATGCTGAAGGATCAGCTATTGTAAAACTTGGTGACACAGAAGTAATGGGTGGAATCAAAGTTTTAGTAGACAAACCATATCCTGATAGTCCTGATGAAGGTGCTATTAGTGTGGGTGCAGAACTTTTACCTCTTGCTCACGGTGATTACGAATTTGGTCCTCCATCAATGGACGAAATTGAAGTAGCTAGAGTTGTTGATAGAGGATTAAGAGAAAGTAAAGCAATTGATTTCGCACAACTTTGTGTAAAAGAAGGAGAAGCAGTTAGAGTTGCTTTTTTCGATTTTTATGCAATAAATAGTGATGGAAATCTTTTCGATGCTGGAAGCATTGCTGCACTTGCCTCTTTTATGGATGCAAAACTTCCAAAACTTGATGAAAAATTTAAAGTAATCAAGCACGAGTATGATGGAAAAATTCAACTAAAAAGACTTCCACTTTTAACAACTTTTGTTAAAGTTGGCGGAAAAATAATGGTTGATCCAACATATATTGAAGAGAAAGCTGCTGAAGCAAGATTTTCTGTAGCAACTACCGATGATGGGTACATGAGTGCTATGCAGAAAGGAATGGGCGGTTCTTTCACTTTGGAAGAAGTTAACTATATGATAGAAACTGGCTTTAAAGTAGCTGGGGAAGTTAGAAAAAAACTTCAAAAAATGTAAATTAAAAAAGAAGAGGGTACAAAAATGCCCTCTTTTTTTATTTTTACGAACGAAGGACAGACGTTTAAAAAGGTTTGTATTGGAGTATTATTTATTGACTTGGTGAGTTTTTATGAGTACAAAAAAAGTTGGTTCTACAGGAAGATATAAGGGAAGATACGGAGTAGGTATCAAGAAAAGAGTGCTTAAGGTTGAAGAAAAGCAAAACAAACCAATGGTTTGTCCTTTTTGCAGTTTTGCTAAAATATCAAGAGAAGCAGCAGGTTTATTTAATTGTAAAAAATGTGGTGCTAAATTTACTGGCGGAGCTTACGAAGCAGAAACACTTATAGGTAGGACAATCAAAAAGATGGTTGCTCAGAAAACTTTTGCGACAGATTCTGCAGTTCTAATTAAAGCTAGAGAGGGTTTTGAAGGAATGGAAGAAGAAGTTTCAAAATCAATACAAAAAGAATAATTTGTTTGGTTAGGTTAATTAGTATTAGTAATGTGTGGGTATAGAATTTTGTGTGGTGGATGATATGGTTTACAAATGTGCAAAATGTGGAACTGAAATTCAAAATGTATATGAAGGGCTTGTAAGATGTAGTTCTTGCGGGCATAGAATTCTTTACAAACAAAGAGAACCAATATCAAAAACAGTAAAAGCCGACTAAACGGATTATTTTTTCCGTGAGTTTAATGTACTTTTTAGAAATAACAATTGATTTTGTTTCAAGCAAGAAAGCAAAAGACTTTTTTGCATCAATTAAACCCGAACTTGATGAAGAGTTTTTGCGGAGCAAAACAAAGATTTCTCTTAGTTCATCAAAAATGAATATTGAGTTATCAGCTTCAGACAAAACAGCTTTAAGAGCTTCGTTTAATGCTTTAATTAAGCCTTTAAATTTATTTATGCAATTGGAGGAATTTTGATGAATCAGGAAGAAAAGAGAGCTCTAATTATGGAGTTTGAAAAAAATAGACAAATGCTTGCAGGTGTTGCTCAACAAAAGCACCAACTTTCAGTACAACTTGAAGTAATGAAATTATCAGTTGAAGAACTTGACAAAACTACTGAAAAACAAGTTTACAAAGCAGTTGGTAACGTTCTTATTCCCAAATCTACTGAAGAAATGAAAAAAGAATTACAAGAAAAAATTGAAAGCACTGATTTGAGAGTAAAAACTGTTGAAAAACAAGAAGAATCTTTACTAAAGAAACTTAATTCAATAAAATCAAAAGTTGAAGGATCAGAAAAAGAAGAAAGTGAAGATGAAGATAAGAAAGATAAAAAATCAAAAAAGTGATTTCTAATTAATTAGCTCTGTAACTGCTTTGTTGTAGTTACAGATTTTATTTTTTTAATTTATATCTTTTTAATTTACATTTTTTCAACTTATATTATTTAAATTCGTTTCAATTCACCTTTTTTTAAGTAGAACTAGTTTTTCTATAATACTAAGTTTTAATAACAAGTTTTTCTATTTTTAGTTCATGGTTGTTAAACCTAGATTTGATTTTTCTTCTTTAAAGAAAAAAAAGATTTTACTGTTGTGTCATGATAATGCTGATCTTGATTCTTTTGCTTCAGCTTCAATTTTTCATTTAATCCTAAAAAAGAAAGGGGTTAATTCAAATATTGGGGTTCCTTCTCATATTAATGAGCAGTCTTTGAATTTTTCTTTTAAAGAAAGAATTTCTTTTACAAAGAATCCAAACATCAACCTGTTTGATACTGTTTTTTTATTTGACTTTAATGACTTTGATCAGTTGGGTAAATTTAAATCTTCTTTTATTTGTGCCCTAAATTCAAAAAATATTAGTGTGATTTCTTTTGACCATCACGTTCCTGAAAAAGGTAGTATTGATTCAAAAGCAAGGTTTGTAGGTAAGGCTTTTTCAACAACTCAATTATTGTATCACTTTTTTAAGAAAGAATTCTCTCCAATAATGTATTTTTATGCTTGCATTGGGATGCTTGAAGATACTGGGCATTTTATTGTGGGTGATAATAGTTTGTTTGAGGATTTTTCTTTTTGTCTTTCTAAAAGTAAAAAAGAATTTTTAGATGTTCTTTCATTTTCAAAAACTATCGTGCCAAGAGATGAAAGAATTGCTTTTCTTAAAGCAGCACAGCGCGCTAAAATTATTTCTATAAAAGATTTTGTTATAGTTACTAGTGAGCTTTCTTTTTATCAATCTCCTGCTGCTTCTAAGCTTTTAGATTTTGGGGCTGATGTTTCTCTTGTTGCGGGAAGGGAAGAAAAAACTGGTATTACTACGCTTTCTTGTCGTGCTGATTCTGTTTTTAAGGGTAAAAATAATTTTAATTTAGTTAAAGATTTACTTAGTCCTCTACAAAAAAACCTTGGTGGTGAAATTGGTGGGCATAGTGGGGCTGCTCAGTGGAAAGGTAATGTTGATCCTCAAAAAGTATTATCTTTGTGTGTTTTAATTATTGAAAAAAGAATTTAATTTTTAGAGAGTATTATTTCTAATTTTGGGAAATTATTTTTAATTTTTAACCCAATTACTTTAAGTAAACTATAGTGTTTCCTTTTTTGATTTTTGTTCTTTCAGCATATTTTAGTAAGTAGTGTATTGTTGACTTTGGAACATCAGTAATTCTTTCAATATCTCTTATGCTTTGATAATCTTTTCTAAGTTCAATTATTTCTTTTATTTTTTCAATAGGGAGATCAATTGGTCTTCCTCTTCTTTTTTCAATACTTATTCCTACTCCTTTTTCTTTAATCTTTTTTTGTGCTTTTTTTGGTAATCTTTTAAGACAGGACGCTGATAGGGTTATTTTTGATATTGCTCTATTGTTTAGTAGCCAATCAAGTTTTTCTTTTTTTATGGGTCTTACTAAATGTATTTCTGTTGTGTCTTTTGGTGTGTTTTGAACATTTGTTTCATCAGTTACTGCACATTTCACGATAATACCTTCTTTTTAAGTTTTATAACAATTTTTCGTCCGGGCAGTTTCTTGGCCAGATTTTTTATTGTTTTTCCATTAATCTTTGGTTTTACCTGCTTAATAATCTTTTTTGTTATGGTTTTTCGTAGTTTTTTTGTGTTAATCTTTTTTTGGATTTGTTTTTGGGTCATGTATTTTAGTCCTTCTAAGAGTTCTTTTCGAGGTAAGTGTTCTATTGGTTCTTTTAAGTACACGTTAGGTCCTGCCCCTATTATTTCTTTTTTTCTTATTTTTTCTAAGAATTCTTCTTCATTTTTTGGTTTATTTTTTAGTTGAATTACTGAACTTCCTATTGTGTGGGGGTAGTGTGCGTCACTTCCTACTGTAATAAAATCTGCATTTTGGGAAAATGTCATTGCTTTACGAACACGGTTTAGTGTTTCTATTGCTAGTTGTTCTAGTTGTGTTTTTATTTTTGTACTTTTGTTTAAAGTTAGTATTCTTGTTGCTCTGTTACTGTCAAGAAAGTTAAACAAAGTGTAAAATCTTTTCACCCACACACTTCCAAACATTAGTCCGTTTGCCGAACCTAGCATTCCGTTATAATATTCAGTTCCTGTGTGGAATTTTTTTAGTAATTTTTTTGTTTTCTTTTCTCCTATTACGAGGCATGTGGAATCCGTTTTGTAGCCGTAAGGGTGAGCAAAGCTTGCTGTTAAGTTATTTTCTTTAATAATTTTTAATGCGTCCTCTATTTTTACATTTATTTTTTGTAGTTTTTTAAGTTTGTATATTTCATCATTTTTTCCATAAATCAATAAGTGTCCCGCGCTTGTTTTTGCTTCCATTCCGGGGATTAGAATTATTTCTTTTGGTTGTATTGCTTTTAGTTTTCTGTATGCTGTTTCGGGTTTGTATTCTGCGTGTTCAGTTATTGCTATTATGCTAAGTTTTTTTTCAAGAACTGCATTCCACCAATCTTTTGGTTTTATTTTTTTTTCATTTAAGTGGGTGTGCATATCCGCAAGAATTACTTTTTTTGCCATGATAAATTATTGTTCTTTGTTATTTAAAAAACCCGTTCTTTTTGGGACATTTCAAAAGCCAATGCTTTTTCTGTTATGCCAGATTAATAAGTATTATATATATCAAAAAATTGGTTATTAGTGATGAAAAAAAGTTTAGTTTCTGTCTTGCCAGATTTTTCTGGTTTATCTGTTATTGAGGGTAGGATATTACTTTTTGTTTTTGAAAAGTGGCCTACTACTCCTGTTGAGATAGCTGAAGCATTAAATGAGGATATTTCTTCAAGGGAAAATAAACGCAGGATGAGTACTAAGTATTCTTATTATTTAAAAAAATTGATAAAAAAACAACTTATTGTTTCTAAGAGGGCTGGTAATAGTATTATTGTGTGGCCTCTTGTTGTTGAAAAATATCGTACTATTCATAATATTTTGCAGGATTATGAAAAAGAATCTTCACACATTATTTCAAAAGGTGATGTTGTTGCTTAATTCTTTTTTTGATAAATATATTTTTACTGGGACTTTGAAGTACACACATAGTAATTTTTTTCTTGTTGATGTTCCTTTTGTAATTGCTCCAACAAATATATTGATTGGTTTATCCTCTGATGACAACTCTGAGTTTCAAAAAAAGATTTACTCTGAAGTAAAAAAAGGTACTGCTGATTATTTTTTGCAAAAAATTGTGGAACTTGGTATTGATAATCAACGTCAGTTAAAGTTTGTTCAGGATTTTTTTATTGGATCAGGGTGGGGTAATATTCAGGTAATTGATTTGAATTATGATTCTAAGCGTGCAATTGTTGTGGTTGAGAATTCTCCTTTTTCTTTTTCTCTTAAAGGTAAAACAAAAGTTGAGTGTGATGTTTTCATTAGGGGTGTTTTTGCAGGGTTATTCTCAAAAATATTTAATACTGATATTGATTGTGTAGAGGTAGAGTGTTTTGTTCTTAATGCGGAGAGGTGTAAATTTATAGTTAAACCAAAGAGTGAATTTGATTTTTCAAATGAAATAGTCCAGAGGCAATTGCCCCTGGAAGATTAATTTTTCTTTAACCTTTTAGTTTTAATCCTTTTTATTAATCATCTTATTTTACTTCTTATTTTTTTAATGAAATCTCTGTTTTTCCTAGCATATATGGTTGTAATGCTTTTGGTATTGTTATTGTGCCTTCTTTTGTTTGATGATTTTCAAGAATCGCTCTTAGCATTCTTGGTATTGCTACTTCTGTTGCGTTAAGAGTGTGTATGTATTCTTTTTCCCCGTTTGCTTTTTTGTACTTTATATTGAGTCTTGTTGCTTGATATGTGGTGCAGTTACTTAGAGAGTGTGTTTCAAAATATTTTCCTTCTCTTGGTGACCAGCATTCTATATCATATTTTTTTGCAGCAACAGTACCAATATCTCCCGTACATATTAGCACTACTCTGTGTGGTATTTCAAAGTCTCTGCATAATTCTTCCGCGTTTTTCACAATTTCTTCATGCCATTTATTGCTTTCTTCTGGTTTGCATAGAATTATTTGTTCTACCTTGTCGAATTGATGTAATCTAAATAATCCTCTTTCATCAAGTCCGTGTTTTCCTATTTCTTTTCTGAAGTTTGTAGAATAACCCACTTCTACTTTTGGTATTTCTTTTTCTTCAAAAGTTTCATCCATGTACATTGAAGTAAGGGGGTGTTCTGCTGTAGCTATCATGTAGTGGTCTTCTCCTTCTATTTTGTACATTACACTTTCAAAATCTCCAAGGTCAGTTACTCCTTCGTAAGATTTTTTATTCATCATTGCGGGAGGAATAACTAAAGAGAATCCTTTTTTTGATAAGTTTTCAATAGCATAATTAACTATTGCCATGTTCAATAAAGCCAGATCTCCTTTTAGTGCATAAAATCCTTCACCTGAAATTTTTACTGCTCTTTCAAATTCTGCAATACCTAATTTTGCTGCAAGTTCTCCGTGGTGGATAAGATCAAATCCTTTTTCTTTTGAAGTCTTTGCTTCTCCCCAAGTTCTTACAATAACATTTTCATCCCCATCTTTTCCATAAGGAACATCTTCTTGTAGTAAGTTTGGTATTGTCATTAGTAGTTTTTTGTTTTCTTCTTCAAGGATTTTTATTCTTGCTTCTTTTTCTTTTAGTTCTTCTGGAATCTTTTTTGCTTTTTCAAGTAAGGGTGCAATATCTTCTCCTTTTGCTTTTGCATTTTTAATATCTTCAGTGATTCTGTTTCTTGCGCCTCTTAAGTCATCAACTTGTTGTTTTAATTCGCGCCATTCTTTGTCGGAGGATACCCATTTTTCCAGTCTTTCTAACACTTCTGGTTGTTGTCTTCGCGATAAGTTATTTTTCACTTCACTATAGTTTTCTCTTATTATTTTTGGGTCAATCATTCTTCATCTCCTCCATAAATATGTTTTTACTCTATTCTTTAAAATCTCTCTATTTTGGTGGAAAAAAGGAATTTCTTCCTTTTTTCGCATTTTTTTATTTTCTTTCTTAAGGTCTTTTTTTTGATTTTCATTTTTTGCTTTTATGTTAGGGGTAACCAGTATAGGTACCTTGGTTGGATTTCTCCTCTGATTTTCATATATTTCTCCATTTCTCCAACAAGAGTGAATCCACTTTTTTCTAGCACTTTTTGGCTGGGATAGTTCTTTGGGTGGGTGGTTGCTCTTATTCCAATGAGTCCTAGTTCTTTTGCTTTTTCTATTCCTTTTTGAGTAGCTAGGGTTGCTATTCCTTTTCCTTGGAATTCTTTTCCTACAAAGTAACCTATTTCTCCGAGGCTTTTTTCATGGGATGCGATTTTTAGTCCAATGCCTCCAGCTATTTCTCCTTTGTAAAAAATTGTGTATTGGTGTTCGAGTCCGGATTTTATTTTTTCTTGTAAGGACTTAAGATATGATTTTTCTTCTTCAACGGTTTTAGCACCGATTGGCAAAATAATTAGAATCAGATACGCTAGAGACTTGCCTAAAGAGGCCTTGTGCATGTTCTTCCGTTTGATACTTTAATTCAATTTCTTCATACTTTACTTTTTCCATAAAATAATCCTCCCTTTGGATAGAATACCTTGTGTGGGGCTTATTAATAAGAAAAAGTGGTTTTTTGATGTAACAAAATTTACATATTATTTTTGATTAATTTTTTTATTTAAGAATTTTCCAATATATTTCTCGGTCTAAGTATTTTTCTTTTTCGTAGTAATAATCCTTTAATGTTCCTGCTAAGTAGAATCCATTTTTTTCAAGGACTTTTTTGCTTGCAATATTTTTTGGATCCGCAGTCGCTTCTATCGTGTGGATTTTTTTTGTTTTTAAAAATTTGAGAGCTTCTTTTACTGCACTTGTTGCTATTCCTTTTCTCCAAAATTCTTTATTAATCCCATATCCTATGCAGCATCTTTTGTCTTCTTTACTTATTTTATAAATATCTAAAATTCCTGATTTTTCTTTTCCAAAGTATATTACAAAGTAATATTGTAATCCTTTTTTTGAAAGAGAATTAAATCGATCTATATTTCTTTTTTCTTCTTCAATAGATTTTGATATTAATCTGTCAAGGTAATATTTTTGGTAGTCTTTATTTTGCATCATTTTGTAAATAAATTCTGCGTCTTCCTCTTTTGCCTCTTTTAGTGTTATTTTCATAAATATCTTTTGGAAGCAAGGATTTATTTTGTTTAGTATTATTGCATTCTTGGTATTATTAGGGGGAGTAGGCATATTTTTTTCTGGCAATCAATTTCTTCTGAAGATATTTGTTTTAGGATGGTGTGGAGTTCTTCTGATTTGAATATTGTTTGTATGGGGACAATATCTTCTTTTTTGTAGAATTCATCAAGAGCTATTTTGTATCTGTCGTGGTCAAAGTTTTTTTCAATTAAATTTTTTTGAATAATTCCCCAATTTCTTTTCACAAAATTTTCTAGTTTTTTTGTCTGGAAGAATTCAATTTTTTCATCTTTGCTTATTACCATTGTCCAATCTGAGAGATTAATTAGTCTGCGATTTTTTGTTCTAATTACTATTGCATTATCTCCAAGGTCCCCAAAAGAAAATTTTTGATCAATTGAACATTTTGAAGTAATAATCAATCCCTGTTTTATTGTCATCTACACTTTTTAGTGTGGTGGGTATTATTTGTCTTAATCTTTTTCTTATTTCGTTTTGTATTAAACAATTAGGGTTTATTTTTCTTGCTTTTATTGCGTAAGATTTTTTGCGTGAGTTCTTTCTTTTTTCATCTAATCTTAGAAGTTCTTCATAATACTGGTAAGGCATTTCGGCAATCATTTACCTCGATTTAGGTATGTTTTTTAGAGTTTAAATATTTTTGCTTAATTAGTGTTGAAATTATTTGTGCCTTTGTGTGGGTCTTGGGATAAAAAATCCATTTGGTTTATTTGATTGAACACTTACTTTTGGGGTTGAACCATTTGTTTTTCCAAATCTAATTTGTTTCTCTTTAGGAATTGACATAGAACCTCTTTTTGGTTTTGTATTTCCAACTGGTTTTGGTTGTTTTTTTGGAGGGTGTTGTATTTGTGCTATTTTTTCTAGAGCTTGTGCTATTGATTCAAGTCTAAGTGTTGCTCTTATGGGGGTTATTCTCATTTTTGCGTAAAGATCAGTCAAACTTACTGCAGATTCTGAATACGTTCCTTTATTTATTATATTTTTTGATATTGTTCCGTAATTTCTTTTTATATATTCATCTAGGGCCTTGATTGGAAAGAATTCTATTTCTTTGTTTCGTCCTACAGCCATTGCCCAATCAGCATTGTTTAGCAATCTTCTTTTAAGTAGTCTTACTTTAATTACGTGATCTCCTAATTGTCCGTAAGAAAATTTTAGATCAAAGCGTGTAGTAAATCTTTCTTTTCCTCTAAAAAAGTTGTGGACAAAATCTACTCCTGTTCCGATTTCTCTTACTGCTTTTAGGGATAATCTTGATTTCATGGATTCAAAGTATCCTCTTGCTCTTTTTTGTTTTATTACATCAGGACTTAGTTTTACTCCATTTGTTGTTCTTTTTTTTGTGTAAGGTACTTTTTGTGGCTTTCTTGCTTCTTGACGTAGCATTCTGTTTCCATTAAATCGAGGCATAATATCACTATTTCTTTTATTCTATTTTAATCTTTCCTATTGATTTTTTTGCTTCTTGGAATTTTTCATCAAATTCTTTAAAGAATTTTTTTGCATAAGGTATTCCATATTTTGCTTTGCATTCTCCGCAAAGGTTTTTTCCTGATAAACATTCTTCCATCATTTGTGTTAAAATTTTGTCCTCTTTAATAAAGTGATTTCTACAGTATTCATAAACAACACAAATATTTATTTGTCCGCCTTTTGCTTTTTGTTCTTCGCGTGTAGGTCTTCCTCCAGTGAATGTTTTGTTTATTTTTTTCTCAAGTTCTTTTTCATCTTTTTCAGGAATTTCAATTTTTCCCACTCCTTCACTTTTACTCATTTTAAATGATCCATCAAGTGCGCTTGTATATTTGTTGTATAATGCTGCTGGGGGGAAGAAACCATATTCTTCTTTTAATCTTCTTGCAATATCTCGTGACATTCTAATATGGGGTGCTTGATCAATTCCTACGGGGATTACTCCGGGCATTGCTTCTTCTAGTTGGGGGTGTAAGATATCTCCCATTTGAGTAAATGCACTTATTACTTTTGCGGGATGGACTGACCCATAAATTGCTCTGAATTCATTTTCTGTAACTTTTTGTGCACAAATAGCAGCAAGATTACTCACGGTTTTATTTTTGCTTTGGAAATAAAAAATTGTTTTTTTTGGATCAAGTCCTAGTGCAAGGTATGCGGGTATGTGAAAATTTAGTGCTCTTTTTTGTCCCTCTTCTAAACTTATTCCTCTTGTAGCTTGGCTTTCCACATCAGCGATTAATACAAATGTTTTTGCTCCTTGTTCTTGAAAGTATTTAACGTTTTGAATAACACTTTCGGTTCCTAAATGTATTTTTTCACTTGAAGGCATGATTCCTGTTAAACAATAAAATGGTTTTTTTTCTTCAATGCATTTTCCTATTATTGAAAGGTCTTGTCCTCCAAAATTTACTCCTCTTCGCATTAAGTGGTTTGGATTTGGGAATAAGCCTATATCAAATTCTTGCATTCCAAATTCTTTGATTAATCTTGAATAATCTTCCACAAGATCTTTTCCCCACGGGTCTATTATTACTTTTTGAGAATCTTTAGTATCTTTTTCTTTTACCATCATTTCACGTTCTTCTTTCATATAACCAAGTCCTTTTTCTCTTTAAAACCTTTTCAATTTCAATTTTTTACTGCTCCGCTCATTTCTTCGCAGAATTTGTTTATTTTTTTTAGCATTTGCTCGTTATCATTAATATTTTCTTCTATTATTTTACAAAATGCACTTCCACATATTGCCCCATCCGCCCCAAGTGCGAGAACGTTTTTTACATGTTCAGGTTTGCTTATTCCAAATCCTACATAAACAGGCAGTTTCATTTCATTTTTTGCTAGCTTGATTAGGTCAGGAAGTCTTGTGCTTAGTTGTGTTCGTTCTCCAGTTGTTCCAAGTAAAGAAACAAGGTAAATATAACCTGTGCATACTTTATTCAATTTTTTCATTCTTTCTTTTGTTGTAGTTGGGGATATTAAAAATACTTGTGCTATTTTATATTTTTTTGAGTATTTTACAAGTTCTTCTGATTCTTCAAGAGGAACATCAGGGCATAATATTGCATCAATTTTTAGTTCTTTTGATTTATTATAAAATTTTTCTGTTCCATATTTGTAAACAAGATTATAACTTAACATGAGACTTATTGGGATGTTTGATTCTTTTCTTATTTCTTCAATTATTTCGAATGCTTTTTCAGTTGTTATTCCGTTTGTAAGTGCTCTATTATCTGCTTTTTGAATAACAGGTCCGTCAGCGATTGGATCACTAAATGCAAAACCAAGTTCGAGTGCTCCTGCTCCGTTTTTTATTAGTCCTTTAATTATTTTTATTGAATCTTCTATAGTTGGATCTCCAAGAACTGTAAAAGGCATAAATATATTTTTTCCAAACATTATTCCACCTCTATTAATTGATTTACATCTTTATCTCCTCTTCCTGAGAGACAAATAATTACAATATCATTTTTCTTGAAAATATTTTTGTTTCGAATAACGTGTGCTATTGCGTGTGCTGATTCAAGTGCTGGAAGTATTCCTTCCATTTTACTTAAATATTTTATTGCACTAATTGCTTCATTATCAGTTGCACTTACATATGTTGCTCTGTTTGTGTCTTTCAAAAAGGAATGTATTGGTCCTACTCCAGGATAATCAAGTCCTGCTGATATGCTGTGGGCTTCTTCGATTTGTCCATCTTTTGTTTGTAACACATAGGATTTACTTCCTTGAAATATTCCTACACTTCCTTCGCCTAAAGTTTTTCCGTGTTTAATATTATTTCCTCCAGCTTCTACTCCAATTAATTGTACTTTTTTGTCTTTTAGGAATGCATCAAATATCCCTATTGAATTACTTCCCCCTCCAACGCAAGCAACTATTGCTGTTGGAAGTTTTTTTTCTTTTTGAAGTATTTGTTCTTTTGTTTCTTTTCCAATTATTTTTTGGAAGTGTTGTACTATTTTTGGGTATGGTGCTGGACCCACAACGCTTCCAATTAGATAATAACAAGTTTCTACATTCGCAAGATAATATCTAAGCGCTTCATTTACAGCGTCTTTTAGTGTTCTTGATCCGCTTTTTACTGGGATTACTTCTGCTCCAAATAATTTCATTCGGTATACGTTTAGTTTTTGTCTTTCAACATCAATTTCTCCCATAAATATTTTTGTTGGGATTTTTAGTAGTGCTCCTACTATTGCTGTAGCAACTCCATGTTGTCCTGCTCCTGTTTCAGCAATTATTTCTTTTTTTCCAATTTTTTTTGCGAGTAGTCCTTGTCCGAGTGTGTTATTAATTTTGTGTGCGCCACTATGAAGAAGATCTTCTCTTTTCAAATAAACTTTAAACCCTAAATCTTTTGACATATTTTCGGCATAATATAATCTTGTGGGTCGTCCTGCAAATTCATCAAGTAAGTAGTTAAGTTCTTTTTTGAATTCTTTGGTGTGTGCAAATTTTTCGAATGCTTCATTTAATTCTTTTTGTGCAGGCACCATCATTTCAGGAACAAACATGCCTCCAAATTGACCAAATTTTGTATCATTTTTATTTTTCATAATATTCCTTTTCATAAATAATCTCTCCCGTTTCTCTTTTTAATACTCGCCATGATGCTTGGATTTTAAAATCCAAGCACTTTTTCATATGAACTTAGATCAAGTACTCCGTTTCCGCTGAGATTGAATACTATTGTTTTTTCATTATTTTTCTTAGCATGTTCGATTGCAGCTTTTAGGGCGTGACTTGATTCTGGTGCTACAATTATTCCTTCTGTTTCTGCAAACAATTTCGCTGCTTTGAAACATTCTTCTTGTCCGTAGCTTTCTGCTTTAACTAAATTATTTTCTATTAGTGCAGAAATTATTGGTGCTACTCCGTGGTAACGTAGTCCTCCTGCGTATATTGCTTGTGGGACAAAGTCACTTCCGAGAGTGTGCATTTTTAACAGAGGGGTTTGTTTTCCTGTGTCTCCATAATCATATTTGTATTCTCCCTTTGTCATGCTTGGTACTTCTTTTGGTTCTACTCCTATTATTTCTATTTCTTTTCCACTTATTTTGTCTGGAATAAATGGGAGTGCGATTCCTCCAAAATTACTTCCTCCGCCTACGCATCCAATTACAACATCTGCTTTTTCTCCGATTTTTTCAAGTTGTATTTTTGTTTCTTGCCCAATTATTGTTTGGTGCATTAGTACGTGATTAAGTACGCTTCCAAGTGAGTATACTGTGTCTTCTTTTTCTTTTGCAATTTCTACTGCTTCTGCAATAGCCATTCCTAAAGATCCAGGAGTGTTAGGGAATTTTTCTTGCATACTTTTTCCTATCTTTGTGGTATCACTTGGGCTTGCAATTACTTTTGCTCCGTAAAGTTTCATGATTGTTCTTCTTGCGGGTTTTTGTTCATAACTGCATTTCACTTGGTATACTGTGCAATTTAAATCAAATAATTTGCAAGCAAGTGATAGTGCGCTTCCCCATTGTCCTGCCCCTGTTTCGGTTGTAACATTTTTGTAACCTGCTTTTTTTATGTAATATGCTTGTGCAAGGGCGGTATTAATTTTGTGACTTCCTTGTAGGGTAGTGTCTTCTCTTTTGAAAAATATTTTACAATTTGTCCCGAGAGCTTTTTCTAAATTATTTGCTCGCTGAAGCGGAGTGGGTCTTCCTATTTTTGCATAAAGTTCTCTCACTTCATCCGGTATTGGTACATATTTTTCTGAGCTCATTTCTTGTTCTAGTATTTCTTTTGGAAATATTTTTCCTAAAATACTTAAATCGCCCGTAGGGGGATCAAGTTTGAAAGGAAGATCAGCAAGCACATTATAGTAATGCGTTGGAATTTCTTCTTTTGAAAGCATTACTACATTTTTGTTTATCTTCTCATTCACTAGTTCTTTATTTATTATGTTGTTTCCAGGCTAAATCCCTTCTTTCAATTTCTTTATTTTCATTATTTTTATTTTCCATTTAATCATCTCCGAGTGTTTTTTACACATGGGGTTAGAAGGAATCTAACGCTGTACCTGAAGGGTACATCCCCAAAACCCATAATGTTTTTACACATGGGGTTAGAAGGAATCGAACCTTCGCAAAAAAATATTTTTTGTTCTACCATTAAACTATAACCCTAAAAGTGTTTTTTGGTTATAGTCCTCGCCAGAAAAAGTTTTGTTCTGTTCGTGAAATAATTTCTCTTAAAGAAAAGAATTTGATTAAAAAAGAAAAGTTTTGTCGGGCCCGCGAATGAGGTGAGCTACAATTAGTATCGCGGACTCCAGACAAATAAACTTGATTTCATAAATAATTAGTGTTCTGGCTTATTAATAAGAAAAGCTTGCTCTTTAGTGTGACATTTTGTACAGGTGTTGGGGTTAATTTTATTAAACTAAACAAGCTAGATATTATTATGCGTAAGCGTATTGTTGGTCCTGCTCCTGCTACTCTTAATGAAGTTGTTAATTTGACTGCACGTCAATTAAAGCAGGGTCAGCGAGGGTATTCTGATAAATATTTCAAAAAAGGGTCTAGTAATAAAGATTGGATGAATCCAAGAGTTAAGCGTGTTCTTGGGATGTATGCAAATAGGCATCTTTTTTCAAACCCTTTATCTTCAAGGGCAGCTTTTGAAACTTTTGTTACAGATGCTGGGATTATTGCAATGAAAGAATCTAAATCACAAGAAGCAATGGATGCTGCTTTGAAGAGACACTTGTTGGGTTTTACATTTGGGATAAAAACAGATAGAAGGATGTCTACTGGAGAAAAAATTAAGCTTGTTAGAATTTCTCTTGAAAGTCTTTCTAAGAAGTTGTCTTCTTTTTCTGAGATGGGTAGGGGTGATTGGTCTAGAGCTCAAATTCACAATAATCCAAAAAAGCAAGTGGATGCTAAGGATAAGGCATATTATATTGGTAATGCTCGTGACGCTATGGGGCATATTATGTTTGAGCATGTGCTTGGGACAAAAGATGGTGTTACGGAATTAATTCGCTGTGCGAGAAGCCTTGAGGCTACCCTTTTGCGTTAGTAATAAAGCTTTTAATTAATTCATAGGACTTATTTTTTATGGAAAATGATTTAGTAAAGTCAAAGAAGGAGAATTTGCGAAAACTTCGTGATCTTAATATTAGTCCTTATCCTTACAAGTTTGAGATTTCTGATACTACTCTTGATTTACAAAGTGAGTTTAAGGATTTAAAAAATGAAGAATTTGGGAAAGAAGTTTCTCTTGCTGGAAGAGTAATGGCTGCTCGTTCTTTTGGAGCAATTGCTTTTTTCAAAGTAGCTGATTCAATTGGAAAAATTCAGTTCTTTATGAGAAAAGGCGAAACTCCTCAGGAAGTTTTTGACTTAATGCAGTATATTGATTTAGGGGATATTGTTGGAGCTAAAGGAAAAATGTATCGTACCCAAAAAGGGGAACTAAGTGTGATGGTTTCTTCTCTTGAAATTTTGTGCAAAAGCGTATTGCCTTTGCCTGAAAAATTTCATGGATTACAAGATATTGAAACACGTCAAAGGAAAAGATATTTGGATTTAATTGTTAATCCTGAAGTTAAAGAAACTTTCATAAAAAGATCGAAAATTATTTCTGCTTGGAGAGAATTTTTAGATTCTAAAGGATTTTTGGAAGTAGAAATTCCTGTTCTTCAACCAATTTATGGTGGAGCAAGTGCAAGACCTTATGTTACTGAATCAAATGCATGGAAATCAAAATTTTATTTAAGCATTTCTCCTGAACTTTATTTGAAAAGATTACTTGTGGGTGGATTTGATAAAGTTTATACTGTTTGTAAGAATTTTAGAAACGAAGATGTGGATAAAACTCATAACCCAGAATTCACTATGAGTGAATATTACTCTTCATACTCTGATTTGAATGATATGATTAATTTAACCGAACAAATGATTGAATTTATTGCACTAAAAGTTTTAGGAACAACCGCAGTAACTTATCAAGGAAAAGAAATTGATGTTAAAGCTCCTTGGAAGAGAATGAAAATGGTTGATTCTTTAACACAAAAAATTGGAGTAAATCCTCTTTCACTTTCTGAAGGAGAACTTTATGAGATGTGTAAAAAAGAAGGAATCGAAATTAATAATGATGAAAAAAAGAAAGGTTTAATGATTGCAGAATTATTTGAACATTATTTCGAAGCTGATTTAATTCAACCAACATGGGTTATTGAGTATCCTAAAGAAACAACTCCTCTTTGTAAACCTTCAAGAGAAAATCCTACTGATTTAATTGAAAGAACCGAGGCGTACATGTTTGGTTTTGAACTTTGTAATGGTTATTCAGAATTAAATGACCCGATCTTACAGAGAAGATTTTTTGAAGAACAAAAAGAACAAGGTCGAGCAAAAGGAGAAAATCATCCTCTTGATGAAGATTTCTTAGAAGCTGTAGGTTACGGGATGCCTCCTGCTGGTGGAATGGGTTTAGGGATTGACAGAATTGTAATGTTCTTAACAGACTCAGCAACAATAAGAGATGTCATTTTCTTTCCGCAAATGAGACCAGAAAAGAAAAATGAATAAACTTTTCATATGACGATTGACGAAAAATGAATTTTCTTTAAATACTCTTAACTAATTTTTTTAGGGATGGATAATTCTTTTAGACAATTTAAATATTTTATTGATTATAAAAATGAAAATCAAATTTTTATTAGATTTGAATATAATTCTGATTTCTCTATGAAAGCTTTTGTTATTGTTTATTTGACAAAAATTAATGAGGTTTTCAAGGAAGTTGTAAAATATGATTATTCTCAAAGAGAACAATTGCATGTTCATTATTTTTTTAAGAAACACCCAAGAAAAGAATATTTGAACTTGCCCCCCACAATTGACACATTATTTGAACTAAAAAACAGGTTAGAATTAAAATGGCAAAAATATTTGATCAAGTTTAATGAAGAATAAATATATATAACCTTGTGTGTTATATTTATGTGGTTATTATGAAAAAGTTAATTATTAAAATTGGCGGGGACCTAGATAAGGATTTGCGGGAAGCTTGGTTTAATCCATCCAAAAGATTAATGGGTACCACTACTTTTTATGCTAAAAATGCTTTTCAGGTGCACCAGATTCTTTCAGAAGAGCGGCTTGATTTAATGAGACACATAATGAATTATTCTTCCCCTGTGTGTGTTTCTGATTTAGTGAAGTCAACTGGAAGAAAGCAAGAAGCAATTAGTAGAGACATCTCAATTCTTGAATCTCACCAAGTGATTGAAAAGAGCAAAAAAGGAACAAAAGTTTTTATCAAACCAAAAATAGACGAAATAAGCATAAAATTCAAATGAAATTATTTGAAATTATCTTTTTTCCCGAAGTAGGGTAATATTTTTCTCCAGTATTGTTTTACTAAACTACTATTTTTTACAATCGTTACTTTTATACAGGTTTTTTCCCTGAGAATGGTTTCTATAATGTCTTTGTTTATTGCATCAGCCAGATTTGCATTTGAATATAGTTCATTTATTTTTTTCTTTAGTTTTGGTTCAAAAAATACATAAATTAAATAATCTCCAACAATCGCAAGATCATCTTCAATTTTATAATCTGCTCCGAGTAGAATTCCTTTAAATCCAGTTTTTTCATAGTATGGTTTCAACCATTCATCCACTTTACTTTTTGAAGGTACAAGTAGGTATGAATCATGAGCTGAGCCCATGTGTTTGAATTTTTGGTATCCTTTGTCATCAAAAGATAAAGGCCACCATAAGTGAGTAAGTATTCCTCCACCATAATTATGATCGCAATCTTTGTATAATAAATCTGAAGAGAACAATTGTAACATGCTTTCAAGAAAAGTATATAATTTATCAAATTCAATTGTTTGTTCTGCGTCTTGAGTGGTTATTTTTGCTTCTGCCTTTTGTTCAAACCTTTCTGCAAAATTTTTTAGGTTATTTATCCATGCTGGATTTATTTTATAATTTGATTGATTTTTTATTAAAATGTGCTGTGTTGCATAACTCTATATTTTGGTTTACACAGCTAACCCTTTAACTGGTTAAAAGTTTGAAATTCAAAGAAGAAAGTTTGGTTTTCAGTATTTGGCGTCATTAAAAAGTTCGAGAAGCATAATTATGCAACACAGCAGACTAATTTGGCTTTGCGTCTGTTTTAAATACTAGTTTTTAGCTCTAAATATACGGATAGTATGTTTGATGCACAAAACTTAAGAACAAAAACTGGTATTCAAGGTTTAGATGTTGCTCTAAATGGGGGATTTCCTCAAGGAAATTTAGTGTTAGTTTCTGGTGGAGCAGGAACTGGTAAATCAACTTTTTGTTTACAATTTTTAATAAACGGAGCAACTCTTTTTGGTGAAAAAGGATTATATGTTTCAACCGAACAAAACAAAACAGAACTTTATAGGCAAGCTAGTGGATTTAATTGGAAACTTCAAGAACTTGAACAAAGAAATTTAATAAAAATAGTTTACTTTGATATTACTAGGGGAGATAGTTTTCCAGAAAAACTAAACGCTCTAATAACAGATTTTCAACCAAAAAGAATAATTATAGATTCACTAACTACCCTTACAGATTCCTTAATTGTATCCGGAATATCAGATGATAAAGGATTCTCAATGGTTCAAATAGCAGAAACAGTAAACCCAATTCCAAGAACAGATGTAATAGTTCAAAAAAACATTTTATACAGATTATTTAAAGAAATAAAAAAATTCGGAATAACAACACTACTAACAACAGAACTACCCGAAGATGAAAAAACACTAAGTGCTGATGGTGTAAGTGAATTCATTGCTGATGGGGTTTTAGCTCTTCATTATGTTGGAGTGGGGTCAGTTGATTTTAGGAGTATGCTAATCAGAAAAATGCGTTACACTGATCATGTAAAGCTTACTATTCCCTATGCATTAGAAAAAGGGGGAATAGTAATTAAAGAATCTGAAATTTAATTATTTTGTCTTCGTTGCATATTTTTTTTGACTTGTTATAGACTCTGGGACAAAAGTATATAAAGGGTCTATTTTTTGGGTTTTGGAATGATGATGTAAACTGTTTTTCCTAAATGTTCTTTTGGGCAATCTATTTTTGCGCCTGTCCCGTATTTG
>Ga0172371_10004292_pt1 | contig 21655 bp, 22 predicted proteins | sample Lak12m_FD_114543 | JGI IMG/M metagenome (GOLD analysis project Ga0172371, IMG submission 114543) | Freshwater microbial communities from Kabuno Bay, South-Kivu, Congo - kab_022012_12m | ecosystem: Environmental > Aquatic > Freshwater > Lake | place: Democratic Republic of the Congo: South-Kivu...
AATCCTTTTCAATTACGAAAAGCTATCGATGCTAAACTTAAGAAAATTTTTGCTATCGCAACCCTTAAAAAAACATAACCTAGCGAAACCCGTATGGTTAGGTTTTAATGTGAGTCAACGGGTTTTTTCCGGGTATACAGCCGGTTGAATTTTATTTAGCTTCGGGCTTAGGTAAAGTTTCTGGTACGCTATTCTCTTGCTGCGTTGTTGTATCTTTATACCTGTCTACCAGAGATTTACCGCGTTGCTTGGAAAGATACGCCAAAGATATGGTAGTTAAGAAAAAGAGTATTGCAAGGACCACCGTTATCTTGACGAAGAAAGAGCTGGTTTTTGTTCCAAATATAGACTCAACTCCTCCTAACGCTTCAATAAGTCCGCCGCTTCTTCCGCGTTGTATTAATATAACACTGATTAACCCAATTACCACAAAAACATGGAATAATAAAATTAAAGTATACAGCATAGGTTTATATTGAGTTTTTAACTATTTCAACAAATGAAGAAGCTTCAAGAGAAGCCCCTCCTACTAATGCACCGTCGACATCTTCCTCGCTCATCAACTCTTTTGTGTTAGCCGGTTTAACGCTTCCGCCGTAAAGAATTCTAACAGCATTTGCAACTCCTTGTGATAAATTTTCAGAAATCCAAGTCCGTATAAATTTATGGACTTCCTCGGCCTGAGCGGCAGTTGCATTTTTTCCTGTTCCTATTGCCCATACCGGCTCATACGCGATAACCAAATTAAGAGCGTCTCCTATCTCTATCCCGGCTAAACACCCGGTAAGCTGCGTTTTTACAACATCAATGGTTTTACCGGCTTCTCTTTCTTCGAGAGTTTCGCCGATACAGCAAATAGGCTTAAGCCCTACTTCCAGGGCAGCTTTTACTTTTTTATTAATAATTCCGTCTGTCTCTGCAAAATATTTTCTTCTCTCGGAGTGCCCCAGAATAACAAATTCGCATCCGCAGTCTTTAAGCATAATGGGGGAAATTTCTCCGGTGAACGCTCCTTCTTTTTCAAAATATAAATCCTGTCCGCCAAGCTGGATGTCGCAATCGCTTATGACATTATAAACCGTCGAAAGAACAGTGAAAGGCGGACAAAGAACAATATCGGCGCTTTCAAAATCTTTAAGGGCAGCCTTTATTGCGGCGGTTAATTTAACAGCCTGGTCGCTTGTCTTATACATTTTCCAGTTACCCGCAATGAGTGGTTTACGCATATTCAACTCCTAAGTTTGCTTTACCCCGTTAGAGAACGAAGCTTTCTAACGGGGTTTATTATTTTTTATCCGGTATAATCGCAATCCCGGGAAGAGCTTTTCCTTCCAGAAATTCAAGAGATGCGCCTCCGCCGGTTGAAACATGAGACAACTTATCCGCAACTTTAAATTTTTTCGCGGCGGATGCCGAATCTCCTCCGCCGACAATTACTGTAGCTTGTTTTAAATTAGCCAGGCACTCGGCTAAAGCTTTCGTGCCTATTGCATAATCGTCTTTTTCGAAAATACCTACGGGACCGTTCCAGAGAACAGTTTTTGCGTCACTTAATTCCTTCTTAAAAAGCTCGATAGTCTTCGGACCTATATCAACACCCAGAAAGCCCGCAGGTATCGTATCAACTGTTTTTTTAACTTTTGGGTTTTCCAAATTATCAATAACCAGGTGGTCTATAGGTAAAACTATTTTTACTTTTCTTGATTCAGCTTTCTTTAAAATATCTCTCGCTACGTCAAGCTTATCCGCCTCAACACGGGAATTGCCTACATCTTCGCCCTTACTTTTAATAAAGGTGTAGGCCATTGCTCCGCCGATTAATATTTTATCTGCCTTTTGCATCAAATTACTTATCACATCAATCTTGTCGGAAACTTTCGCTCCGCCTAAAATTACAACGTAAGGCTTCTTGGGCGATAATGCTGAAGATAAATATTTAACTTCTTTTTCAATCAATAGGCCCAGGCATGCGGGCAAAAATTTTGCAATAATAGTTGTGGATGCGTGGGCTCGATGCGCTGTGCCGAAAGCATCATTAACATAAATATCTGCCAATGAGGCAAGTTGTTTGGCAAATTTTTCATCGCCTGTTTCTTCTTCTGCGTGGAACCTTAAGTTCTCAAGAAGAATAACTCTTTTAGAGCTTGCATTTATTTTCTTTTTTATTTCATCACCAACGCAATCATCGAGTTTCTCAACGTCTTCGGCTAAAAGCTGCGACAATTTTTTCGCAATCGGATTCATGCGAAGACCATCTACTACTTTACCATCCGGTCTGCCCAAATGGCTCATAAGAATAAGTTTCTTTGCGCCTTTTTCAAGAACGTATTTAATCGTAGGCAATGCTTCTTTTATGCGCGTATCATCAGTAATGTCCCCTGTTTTTTTATCTAAAGGCACATTAAAATCAACACGCATGATTACAATTTTCCCCTTAAAATCCATATCTTTTACGGTTAATTTAGCCATGTTCTGTCCTTTCTTATCTACGCTATGCGCTATAACCCTTTCTTAACCATCATTTCAATGAGGTCAACTACCCTGCAGGAATAACCCCATTCGTTATCATACCAGGCGATAACCTTAACGAAATTACCTCCGATGACTTTTGTCATTTTTGAATCAACGGTAGCTGATGCAGGATAATGATTAAAATCTACTGACACTACGGGCTCGTCCGTGTATTCCAAAATGCCTTTCATTTTTCCTTCAGATGCTGCCTTAAGTGCATTATTTACTTCTTCAACTGTCGCATCTTTCTTCAACGTGCAAGAAAGATCAACGACAGAAACATTTGCTACAGGCACTCTCATGGAAAAGCCATCAAGCTTGCCTTTTAATTCAGGAATAACCAGCCCTATTGCTTTTGCTGCGCCTGTTGAAGTTGGGATCATTGAAATTGCAGCTGCGCGCGCGCGGCGTATATCGGGATGGGGCAAATCCTGAACTCTTTGATCATTAGTGTAAGCATGTATTGTAGTCATCAAACCTTTCTCGATTCCCCAGGTATCATTTAATACTTTTGCAACAGGGCCGAGGCAGTTTGTGGTGCAAGATGCGTTGGAAACTACATTATGATTTTTTGGGTCATACTTATCGTCATTTACGCCTATAACTATAGTTAAATCTTCTCCTTCAGCCGGAGCCGATATAATAACTTTTTTCGCTCCGCCTTTTGTAATATGATTAACTGCGCCTTTAACTTCTTTTCCTTTTTTATTGACGCCATCATTTTTTATGGTAAAAAGCCCGGTTGATTCAACAACGATATCAACGCCGAGCTCTTTCCAGGGAAGTTCGCTTGGGTCTTTTTTTGCAAGAACTTTTATTTCCTTGCCGTTTACAATTATAGAATCTGCGCCTGCTTTAACCTGGCCTCCGGGAAAACGGCCATGCACAGAGTCATATTTTAAAAGATGGGCGAGCGTCTTAGCGTCAGTGATGTCGTTTACGGCAACTAGCTCTATATTTTTGGAATTTTTTTCCAAAATTGCACGTCCAACCATTCTTCCGATTCTTCCGAAACCATTAATACCAACCTTAACTGCCATGTTAACCTCCTATCAGATATATTGTGAATATTTTTATGGTGGTTATGCAGCTTCCCGCAAAAGTTTTGCTGCTAATTCAGGCGGAGTTCCTACCACATAAAACCCGCTTCCCCATTCAAAACCTGCAACACGCGATAATTTAGGCATTATTTCTATGTGCCAATGATACGAAAAATGTGCATCTGTATTTACCGGTGAAGTGTGTATTATATAATTATACGGATGCTCTCCCAAAACTTTTTTAAGGCGGATAAGGGAGTCTTTCAAGATAAGAGACAATTTTTTGATACGCTCGTCATTTATTTCGCCAAAGTCCATGGAATGTTCTTTGGGTATAACCCAAACTTCAAAAGAAAATCTGCTGGAAAGAGGGCAGAACGAAACAAAATCTTCATTTTCGGATACAATTCTTTCTTTTCCGTTCTCTTCTTCATAGGCAATCATGTCGCAAAAAATACACCTTTCTCTGTATTCATAAAAATGCCGGGCACCTTTTACCTCATCCAAAACATTTTTTGGCACCATCGGAAGAGCTATAAGCTGCGAATGGCCGTGCTCTAATGATGCACCTGCTTCCGCGCCTACATTTTTGAATATTAAAAGATATTTAAAACGCTTGTCTTTTCTTAAATCAAGCGTGCGAGAGCGATAGACTTTTAACATATACTGGACTTCAACATCCGTAAGCTCTGCTATAGTCTTAAAATGATGGGGGCTGTCGACAATTACTTCGTGGGCGCCCACGCCGTTAGATACGTCGTAAATACCTATCGCACGCTTATCCAGTTCTCCTTCGATTTTTAAGGCCGGGAATTTGTTGGGAACAACTCTTACCTTCCATCCGGGAGTGTTAGGCGCACGCCAGGTCTCCGATAAAGCCTCTATCTCCGGAGGGGTCAAATGCTCGTTACCGTAGCAAAAAACACAGTCTTTTTCGCCTTTCCATTTAAAAGGCGTAAGCCCGTAATCTTTCGGCAATATGGGTTGTTCAGCATTTACCACAACCCAACGGTTAACAATAGGGTCTTTTCTTAAATCAGGCATAATTTTAAAAAATTAAAAACCAAAAATCAAATATCAAAACGATAATGCAAAATGCAAATTTTTAAAACATTTTTAATTTTGATATGTAATTTTGATTTTTGCATTTTGATTTTTGATATTTTGTTATACATTCGTTTCCGCCAAAAATTTCGCTGCTTCTTCCGGAAGTGTCGGGCAAATATAAAACCCGCTTCCCCATTCAAAACCTGCAACGCGCGTTAAACGGGGAGTAATTTCTATATGCCAATGGTAGTCTTCTTCAATTGTTGACCAATAACCCGGATAAGGCCTTCTAAAAGGCGCTGTATGCACAACATAATTATAGGGAGGGTCGTTTAGCAAAACTTTTAACTTAAGGAGAACTTTTTTAAATACTCTCGCGAGGCCGCCGATATTTTTATCGCAAACGTTATAAAAATCAGGAGAATGCTCTTTGGGAAGTATCCATACCTCGAAGGGAAAACGCGGAGCAAAAGGAACCATTGCCACAAAACCGTCTTCATCCAAAACAATGCGCTCTCCTTCGCTTAACTCCTGGCGGATAATATCGCAAAAAACACACCGCTCGTGATAATTATAATAAGACTTTGCGCCTTCAAGTTCTTCTTTTACTCTTTTCAGGTTTACAGGTGTTGCAATGAGCTGGCTGCGCGCGTGCTTTATTCTTCCTCCGCCTGCATCCCACCCGTAATTTTTGAACGCTAAAACATATTTTATGCGGCTATCTTTTCCTAATTCCCTGAAACGCAGACAATACGTAGTTAAGACGTCTCTTACATAATCCTCGCTCAGGTCTGCCAAATTATGTACGTGCTCGGGAGTTTCTATTACAACTTCGTGGCTGCCTACAGCATTTATTAAATCATAAGGGCCTTTTCCTTTTTTCCAAAGCTCCACATTGGGAGTTAAAAAAGGCTTTTTACTGGGGACAACCCTTACGCGCCAATTGCCCTGGTTATCTTTTATAGAAAATATTTCAGGAGGGGTCTGCTGCTCTTTGCCTTTACAAAAAGGGCATTCTTTCTCGGCAGGAGCGGAATCAACATGAGAAAAATCCTTCGGCCTGCGGGCCCGCTCTGTTGAAATTATAACCCATCTTCCAAGGATGGGATCTTTTCTTAATTGTGGCATAAACGAATTGTTGTATTCAGGCGGTCTTATACAATTATTTAAGAAAGCTTAAGACCGGTATATTATAACAATCGTAATTTAAATTGCAAGAAATTTGTTGGGGTTTACCCTGCTTAAAGAGAAAGGGATTATTTATTAAACATATCTCCGAGCGCATATTCTCTCGCTAAAGAATATGCTACCTCTGGATATAAAGCATGGAGTTTTTTAATATATTCCCGCATTTTTTCGGTATTTTTTATCTTAGCGTAAAAATCTACAAGATCCACGTAACATTGCGCGCGTAAAATATTAAAATTTCCCGGGGCAGAACCCACAATAATAAGGGCTCTGTTAGCGTAATCTATTGCATCGTCAACCAGCCCTTTAGCCGCATAATTCTCTGCTGCACCGCCATAAAATATCGTTGTGCCTTCCAACATATAGTAATATTCCTGCGTTCCCGGTTGCGCTTGTAAAAGTGCTCTTTCCATGCATTGCATTGATTGGGCATAATTACCTTGTTGATAAGCGACATAAGCTGATTGCAGAAGATCGTTCGCCTCCGTACTAACCCTCGCTCTTAACCGCTGCCTTTCACTATCGCTAAATACTGCCCGGTTAAAAAATTCATTACGCCATGCGCTGGGAGAAAAACTCTTTTTATCTTTTCTGTATGGTTTTAATTGTTCTAAGTATCCGGAATCAGGCGGCCTTCCAAGGCTAAGCGCTTCATCATAATATTTAATTGCCGCATCATATTTTGCCATGTCAAAATAAATTACAGAAAGATTGTGGTAGGAAAGCGCATAATAAGGGTCCAGCGCAATTGATTTTTGCGTTTCTTCGACGGCTTGAGAATTTTTCCCCATACGATGGTATAACCAGCCCATATTTAAATGCACCTTAGGGTCATTAAGGTCTATGGAAAGGGCTTTCTTCAATATCTCGGTTGACTCATAAAGCCTGTCCTGCTTTTCATAACAGGCAGATAAATTAATGTATGGTCCCATATATTGGGGGTCGAGGTTCATGGCTTTTTTAAGCTCTTCGATACCTAAGTTATACATTCCCTCTGCGGCGTACATAGCTCCAAGCTCATTATGTACTTCCGGATTATTCGGGGCAGCAACTAAAGCTTTTTTTAACTGTTCAATCCCATCGGCTACCCGGTTTGCTTCTATTTCATAAAGTCCGGCAAGAAATATATGCGCATCAATGAAATTAGGGTCATTGTTAAGAGCTTGCTCTAAATATCTTATGGCTCCTTGCCAGTCAGCATTTAAATAATATGCCTCTTGTGCTTTATCATAATAAAAATAAGCTCTGCTTATTTTTGCGGCATATTCTTCCATGCTCATCTTCGGAAATTTCGCAATATATTTCTTTACTTCGTTGATTGCAACGGCAAAATTAACATTCTGGCCTTCTGTCCTGGTCAAAGTAGTCACGCCAACAACTTTGCCCTGCGAATCCAAAAGCGGGCCTCCGCTGTTTCCGGGGGAAATAGGAGCGCTGAACTGTAAATATACAGCGGAAGGAGAATCTCTCCTGCTGCTGTATAAACCGTCGGTTATGGAATAGTCGAAACCGAGCGGAGCGCCGATAACAAATACTTTGCTCCCTGGTTCGATAAAGTTTGAATTACCTAAAATTACGGTAGTTAAATTATTGGCTTCTATTTTGAGTATACATATATCTTTTTCGACATTGTAATCAATTATCCCTATAACAGAAAATTGTTTTCCGTTTTTTAATCTTACGTTAATCTCCTCTGCCCCGGCAACAACATGGAAGTTGGTAACAATAACTCCGCTGGGGTCTACTATAAAGCCGCTGCCCTGACTTTGGCCGTTAGGTAAAATAGCATTAATAACAACTACTGCGGGAGCAACTTTTTCGAAAATGCTGGACGGCGAGCTTTCAATATTTGAAGCTGCAGCGCGGCCCCCGGTTGCGTCCGAGCTTACCGGTTTTCCGTTGATAGAGTAAATTTCATAAAAGTAATATTTTAAAAATACACCCTGAAAATCTACTTTAATATACCTGTCTGTTTTTTCTAATATCGTTGCTTCGATTATTTTGCCGTTTTTGAAACGAATGGTATCGCAATAAGAAGCGGAAATGACGCTAAATAGGAATATAACTAAGCAGATAAGCACTTTCCCCATGGATGTTATTATATACAACTGCTAACATCCAGTAAAGCATTTTTGCTACTTTCAATAAACAAGCGTTATATTGAATTTTTTCTTTTCCTCGTTTAAGCTCTTGGGGAAAGGCGGAAAAGGCAGCGCCTGCTCTATGGTTTTTAACGCATAGGTATTAAGTTTAAAATTATTGCTTTTTGTAATACGGGGTTCCTCAATGAGCGTTCCTTCCTGCGAAAGAGTAAATGCCACCTCCACTTCCCCTTTTTCCGTGCGGGGCCTGGTGGATAGCGCAACTTCATTTATGCGGTTATTTACAAAACTGCAATAATCTTCCGCACGGATTTCTCCGGATAAATTAGTTTTTGGATTCACAATCCTGTCTTTAATGATTTCTCCGGAAACCATATTCGCTACCGTACCGTTTTCAGGTTTTATTTCAGCAAAGTCGGTATAGGCTGTTTCGCCCGACATAATATGCGGCGTAAGCAGGATAACTAAATCAGTTTTTGTAATTTCGTCGCTCGTGCTGCTAAAAAAATAGCGTAGCCCAGGAAGATCGCCAAGTATCGGGACTTTTTTTACTGTTTTTTTGTGCTCGTCTTTGCGTAGCCCGCCTATGATTATGGTTACACCATCTTTTACCATAACAGTTGTTTCTGCCTCAGAAGAAGTAACAATAGGCACTTCTGTCTTTTTGTCCTGGGAGATAAGCGTTCTTGTCTCTGCTGAGCTTACCTCTGGTTTTATTCTCATGGTAACGAAACCTTTTTCATTAATTATCGGGGTCACAAAAAGCTTAATGCCGGTTTCTACAAAATTAACTGTTTCCGCAGTAACGGCGTTTCCTTCGGTTTGGGTTACGGTTGAAGTAATGTATGCGTCTTTTGTTCCAACAAGTATTTTTGCTTCCTGGTTATTTAAAACCATAATGCGCGGGCTTGAAAGTATTTTTGTATCGCCTATGGTGCGCAGCATATCCATTATCCCCTTGAATTCACCCGGACCCGTAGGCGTAGCTGTTGCCGTACTTAGTATAAGGGCGCCTGTTGTGTTTATCGGCAGCGCCGTACTTGCCTGGAAATATTTCTTTATCCAATAATTCCAGTCAACACCCATTTCAAATTTGTCGGTCGGCTTTATTTCTATGACTTGCGCATCTATCAAAACTTGGGTAGTCTTTGCATCAAACGCGCTAATAACATTGGATATTTCTTCTATTTTCTTGGGATAGTCGGTAACCACTATTTTATTCGTACGCTCATCAAACCTCAAAGACCCTATGCCCTTTGTAATTATCTCCTGTATTTTTGTATTTAATTTATCTGCCTGCGCATAATTCAAGTGGAATACCCGCGTCTCAAGCGGCAGATCTGTTTCTTGGATGAACTTTTCCATCTCCTCTATTTTTTGCGAACTATCAATCAAAGAAATAGTGTTTGAACCTTCATCAACGACAATTTTCCCTATATTTGTTTTAATTTGAGTAAGCGCCCGGGATAAATCCGCAGCTTTGGCGTATTTTAATTTAATTGTCCGCGCTTCTTTTTTGTCCTGAAAGCGTTCGCCATATAAAACTTCATAATCGCGCTGAGTCATCACGTTTATAATCTTGCCCTTTTTCTCATAGGCAAGGTCATTGCTTAAAACTACTATTTCAAAAGCATCCCATGGGTCTATGTTTTTTAAAAATAACGTTACACGGCCGGTCACGTTTTTACCGACAACTATATTAAGCCCGCTTTTTGAAGCGAGCATTTTCAAAACATCAATTATGTCCATCCCTTTTATATCCAGGGAAATTTTTCCGGGCAATTCCTGCTGCGCGCCAGGTGCTGCCTTAGGCAAAACAGGAAAAACCACAGTTTGCACTTGCGCAGGCTGCGATGTGTTTTCCGGGGGAACTTCCGCGCCTGAATCTTCCGGCATAAGTCCAGCATCAACCTCGGCGAAAGCCAAATTAAAAGAAAATATTGCTATGATGATAATCGATAATAATTTTTTATTCATAAATCCTCCTCAATGAGACTTACATTTTCCCAGGCTCCCTGCCTGAAAAAATGTTTAGTCGAATTGACCCCGCCCTTTCTTACCTATAAATAACTTATTCAAGGTATGAAAGGGCGGGGTGTAATTAGCACTATTATTTTTTCTGCGTACTGGTGCGCTTGAAAAAACAATGTGCCCATTACAAATAAAGTTCATACATTTGCCCTTCATAACTTAAAATTATTTTTCCGTCCTGTATGTCCGCAAGCTGTAACTGCCCTATGAATTGTCCTTTTCTTAAATAATAGGTTTTTTGGGCTTTTTTATCCTCGATAATAGCTTGGGGCTCTTCGCCTGAAACTATTCCGACAAGATTTATATCTTTTATTAAATCGGCGCTGGCTGTCCCTATTGGTTTTCCCAAATCGAGAACAGCGCTTGAAAATATATTGCGCCCTTTTATCCCCAGAGAATAAAAATCGTAAGGCTTTATCGCTGTTGCCTGTGGAAGAATTTCTTTTTTTGCCGGCAGGCGCTCTTTTGCCTCTATCTGCGGCAATTTGATTTTATTCGAAGTAAAAACAGGGTACACCAGCGATATGATTAAATAAAATAACGATATAAAAAAAACAAATTTTACACTCTTATTAAAGGCTATGTGCGATAAATTTATCGAAAATGATTTTATATTGTGTTTTTTCGCTGGCATAGCGCCAGAAACCGCCAAACCGGAAAGTTTTGTTTTTTTATCGGCTCTTATAAGCTTTAACAATTTTTCTTCCGGTAAAATACTATTTTTCATATTCCTGCCTTAGGTTTACAAGCCGCCTTACGACTCCTTCATCAATTATTTCCTTATCGTGCATTACGAGTGTTTCCAAAGCATCATGGCAAATCATGGATATTTTGCGAGGATACCCTTGGGTATATTCATAAATAAGCCTTACGGCTCCGTTGTCAAATAAAGGGGCATCCCTTCTGTAGCCTGCTTGTTTTAGCCTGAAATTTATCATTTGTTTTGTTTCAAATTCATCAAGCGGATTTATGGTGTATTTAAGAGCAATCCTGTCCATAAAGTTATTTATCCTTTTTATGCGCGGAAGAAGCTCAGTCTGAGCCATAATCACAAGCTGTAACAATTTATATTCATTAGTTTCGTAATTGAGCAGGGTTCTTAAAACTTCCAGGCTTTCCGGAGTTATCTTTTGTGCTTCATCTATAAGCAAAATTATAGTTTTATTTTCTTCAACCCCTTTTTGGTAAAGGTATTTCTCAAGCGCTTCCTTAAAATCAAGCGTTGATTTAAATTCCGGGATTATGCCGAACATCTTTACCAGCGTATACAGGAATTGAAATTCCGATTTAAAATTAGGATCCAAAATCATATGGAAAACATAATCCTGGTCGCCTTCAAAGGCTTGCAACAACGCCCTCGAAAGAGTAGTTTTTCCCGTCCCAACATCGCCAAGAACAAGACACAGGCCGCGGCGAAGCCTTAAAGCAATCTCGAGGCGTTTCAACGCAGTCTCATGACTCGTTGAGTGATATAAAAATTCCGGGTCCGGGCTTGTTGAAAAAGGTTCTTTTTCCAATTCTAATACCTTAAAGTAACTCATTTTTTATTTCCTTTATAGCCTTTCCGGTTCTGCGCAAATTTCTGATTTTTCTAAGTATTTGCACAGTCGAATCGTCAAAATACCTGAAACGCGTTTCAGGGCTTCTGCTTATTTCTCTGATAAGGCCTATATTAAGGTAATATTTAAGCGTATGTATGGAATATCCGGTTATTCTTGCCAGGTCTTTTATAAGGTAAATTTGATTCATTTTTCTATTGTTCTTTTAAGCAAAACTTATTTTGAAATAACCGGCTGAGTAATTGTAAACATCGCCTCAAGCGCTGTCATATTAGGCTTTGCCGTAAATTGTAGGCGGTTTATTTTTAGCAAAAACAAGGATGTTTCAGCATCATAGATAAATTTGGTATATTCATCCATAGAGCCTTCCGTGCGTAGCTCCACAATAACCGCATCTCCTCTGGATTGCGGTTGCGGCCTTATATCGATAATCCTGACGCCGGCTGATTTTGCAATATTTTCAAGGGCAGCCATAACAACGACCAAGTTATCTTTGGTATCTGTGGCTGGACTGGGATTTGCCGAAAATCTGCTGTATTTGTTTTGTATTTCGTTTTTCTGGGCTAAAAGCGTCAGGTATTTTTTTAACTTTATTTTGCTTAAATTTATCTCGCCTAAAAGCGTATCATATTTGCCTAAAACAGGGGCAATTATAAAATTAAAGGTTATACTGAAAAATATTATCCCTATCGTCATATACAATATTATTTTTTCTCTTTTTTTAAGTATGCTATGCATATTAATTTTTCTTTAGGCAAACTATTTCAAAGTCGATAATTTCACCCGTCTGCGTTTTCTTCTTTGTTGCGTAGCGCAGTTTGGACGTAAAATTTCCGAAGACTTTTGATTTTTCAAGGGTTGAGACCAATTCAAGTACGTAATTTAATTCGGGGCTCTGCCCCCGCAAGGAAATTTGCTTGTCATCTTCATACACGAAACTACTAAGAAAAATATCTTTGGGCATCACTTTATGAAGCTCATAGAGCACTTCCAGAGCCTTAAGCCTGTATTTCGCCTGGGACTCAAGGGTGCTAAAACGCCGCTCAAGCTCTTCAAGCGTTTTTGCTTCTTGCGATATTTTTCCCAATTCTATTTTGAGCTTATCCCTGTAATGTCTTTTATTGTTTAGGTCTTCTGTTACTGCCAAAGCAAGCATTAAAATAGTAAGCAATACCGTAACCGATGATTTTATAAATTCTTTTTTCTTAAGCGCACGCAGCCGCACTTTTTTTACCTCTTGCGGCAGAATATTTAATTCGGCGGCGGTGTCCTTTAAACCAAGCCCTATAAGTCCTGCCGTGGAAATGCCTGCGGTTTTATTTTTTTCGATTAGCGCAGGCGGGCAAACTTTACTGCTGTAGTCAGAGAGCTCTACCGGCAAAGATGTATTAGCTGATAAACTTTGCGCGGAAATATTTTTATTCGTAAAGATAACCACGCGCCCAACTGCGGCCTGGCCTGCTTCCTTTAAATAAGCAATGCTTGTTTTCTTTATTTCTTCGGGCAATATATTTTCCAAATTATTCTCTGCAGAAAATTTGAATGACCGGCTGAAATAAAGTTTTTTCTGTGAAACAACTATCAGTTCCGCATAATTATCGTCTATATCTATAACCATATTTGCGCTGGTTTCTTTTTGCTCTATTTCGTTATACAAATTGCATAGTCCGTATGAATTTAAAATAATAGAAAATTTTTTTATCCCAAGCTGGTTTAAAAAAGAGAGATAACCGGAAATGATATCTTTATGGACAATATTTAGATTAATATGAGAATAACCCTCCTTATCTGTTGAAATAATTTGATAACCTGTAATTAATTCCTGCGGCGGATAAGGAAGATACTTTGACGCCTGAAAAGGTATTATTTTTTCTATTTCTGCCGGTGATTTCGCAGGCACTTTTATATACCTGCAGGTTGCCTGATATCTTGGCAGGGAAAGTATTATCTGGTTATCGTTATAATCTAATTTTTCAAAAAGCGATTTTGTTTTTTGCAATAATTCTTTATCCTTGAGGCCTGAGGAAAGCTGGATAGATTCAAAATCAAGAAATTCCCGCCTATTTAAAACCTGCCGGCATTTTATAATTTTTAAATAATCTTCGATAACCTGGATTATAAAAATGTCGTTTTTGTTTTTCTTTTGTTTAGGCGGTTTTCCCATAATTTTTAGCATATATCAGTTAACTTCATCTTTAATTCTGGTGCCAGTATACAATTTCATTTTTATCGCGGTTAAAAACTACGTTTACTTCTCTGGATGCTTCCTTAACGGATGCGCGGGCATTAATTCTAAAATAATTTGATTTAACACCCAGAAATGCATTTATTTTATTCCAGAGAGAGAGCTCAGAAGTATTAAAAGAAGCGTCAAAACTGATACTGCTTATATCTTTGAAGAATCCTTTATCCTGCCGCAGTTTTATAATTTTTTCTGCAATGGTTTTCGCGGCAGCATTTTCTTCCTCGCTTTGCGCATATGCTTTGGCGAGAATAAAGAAAACATTTTCCTGAACCGTGTTGATATTTAATTTTCCATCGCTATAAACCGTAACAAAATTTTCTATTGTTTCATACGCATCCTGGGCTTTTGGCCTGTCTTTATAAAAATACTCCAAAACCAGAAGAAGCTCCTCGTTAGTTGAAAGAGGGGAATTTTTGAATATTTTTTTCTCCTCTCCTGCCTCTATGCTTGAACTGGCCCATTCTTTAAGCACTTTAGAAAGTTCTTTTGCATCTGCGCTAAGCCCTTTTGAATTAAATAACTCCTCTATAACTTTAGGGCTGGAATTATTTAAATCTATTTTGCTTTGTTCGTCCTTTACGCCGTATATCTTTCTGCCTTCGCCATCAACATAACTTACGGCACAGGATTCTGTTTCGTTTCCATCCGGAGAAATTTTGCTAAATATCTTTTCGCTGTCAGCCCAGCTTTCTGAAAAAGCATCGTAGGCGTTTGCGTCTTCCTTAAGCTCATATATTGCGCGGTTTATGCCGGCTTTCGCAAGAAAGGCGGCTGAGAGGTTGTCTTTTTGGTAACCAGAAAGTTTTAATGCAATTTGGGCGCGAAAACCCAGGCTTAAGGCAAATATAACAAGCAAACTCAAAACCCATGAACTTATTAATAAGATTGACGCTTTTCTCTGCATAAGGCTATTCCTCTTTTGCGCGAGGGATATTAGCCTGCGCTAAAGGTATTATTTTTGTAAATTCGAGCATTTTTTGTTGTTTTGCTTCTGTGCTTATAAGTACCAATTTAATTCTTACTGCTAGCGGCAATTGTTCTACCTGCCCTTCCTTTTGCGGCCAGGTATTTTGCCATAGAATATCTTTTTCCTCCCCTTCACTCATATACGCATATTCAAAATCTATATTTTTGATGCTGTTTGAAAAATCCTGAGGCAAAGTACTCTCTTCTTCCGTAAGCGCAGCAAGGCCGCTATATGCTGTGCGCTTTAAGGTATTACCCTCAACCTGATACTTTATGCGGCACAAATTAGTGTGCTCTTGTTCTTTATCGTAAACTTGCGATACATTAAAAAAATCCAGAGCTTTTGCGCTTCCCTTAAAGAAACTTGATTCTTTTGAGTATACAAAAGAATTTTTTAAATCTGCTTCGAGCTTATTTAGAATTATGCGGGCTTCCTGATAGGTGTCGAAAGCAGAATCTATTTTTTTGTAAGCCAAAATACCGGTGCTAAACGCAGAATATACGCTTAAAATAATCACGGTAATAATTGTAACTGCAATCAAAAGCTCAACAAGAGTGAAACTTTTTTTGTTTATAATATTCATTGAATAAGCTTAAGGCGTAAGATATGTTGAAAAATCAACACTATAAGAATTTCGTTTATCCCTGGGCCAGGCAACAGAAATATTTAATTTGCTAAGGCCATTTAGGCTTGTTGGAGAGATTTCATATTTAGCGCTAAATTCTCTGCTTTGAATATTTATTGTTTCAAGGCCTGAATTTTCCAGGGAAATTTTTTGTTTTTGCACTGCCTCTACCTGCCAAAGCTTGTCTTCCGCCAAGAAAGATGCCAGCATAATATTCTGGCTTAAGTTTGCTGCGGAAAGCGAAGTCATAAAACTGCGGAATACAAAAACAATGCCTCCTGTAAGAATTGCAACCGTAATCAGCACCTCAATCAGCGAAATTGCTTTACGTTTTTTCATTTTATCCGTATGGTTGTACCGGTTCCGTTTAATACCAGCGTCATTTCTTTTCCGAACTTATTTTTAAAAACTATTTTCGTATTGTCTATGCTCGCGTCCGGATAGAAAAATATGCTTATTCTGTCCGCTGGCTCGATAGAAGAAATTTCTGTATTTAACGGCATCGTATACACTTTTTTAAACCTGCCGGCCAAGGGAATAAATTCCGCATTTTTGTTTTTATATTTAGCAGAAAAATGCGTTCTATCGGCATCCTGCACAATATCCAGGCAATATACCCGGCTGCGAGACACAGCAGAAACCTGCAGATATTTTGCAAGATAGTAAATATCTTTGACAAAGCTATCCAGCTCAAAGTTGCTATGAGTAATTTTTAAATTGGGTATAACCAATCCGGATAAAATACCGATAATTGCTATAACAATGAGCAGTTCTATAAATGTAAACCCTTTAATTTTTCTGCCGGGCTTCGGTCTATGGTCTTTTGTCTTTAATCTTATCAATTGCATATATCATCATCTGTTTGCGCCTCATCCTGGCCCTTGCTGCATAATTTATAATCTTTACCTTCGCTGGCTTCCAGGCTATATTCGTATTCTCTTCCCCAGGGGTCTTTGGATGATTTTTTTAGGTATGGCCCTTTCCAGCCGGCAACTCCCGGGTCAATTTTCAGGTCGCTTAAAGCATTCGGGTAGCGGCCGACATCCATTTCATATAAATCCAGAATAGTTGCCAGATTGGAATCAACATCAGCCTTGGCAACAGCAATTCTTGCCTGTTCTGAACGGCCTACCAGCCGCGGCATCACCATTGCCGCAAGCACGCCGACTATAATAACAACCAGCATCAATTCAATTAAGGTGAAGCTCCGCCGCCTTATAGCGGCGGCTTCTTGTCCTTCAGGGTTCCATTCCGGTAGAGCGTAACCCTGAACCGTCCCTCCAACAGGTGGGACTGGTTCACGGGTAAAACTTTTACGGTTTATCTTTCTAGTAAACGATTTGCATTTTTGGTTCAATAATTTTTTTCTATTTCTCATAGGGCTCCTTTTTTATTACTTTCCTGAAATATTTTTTCAATCATCTACTATCGCTCTCCAAGTAGAGAGTAAAATTTATTAATAAACCAACAATACAATAAATAAAATACAGGATTTTTTGGTTTTTACCTCGCTATCAGATTAATCTGAAAGATCGGCAGTAACATAGACAAAACTATAAAACCTACAACCACACCCATAATTAGAATTATGACTGGTTCAATGAGCCTGCTGATTGCTTTAAGCGAACGGTCAACGTCTTTTTCATATTCATCGCCAACGCGCATAAGAGCTTTATCAAGGCTTCCTCCTTCTTCGCCAACTGCTACTATATTTGTTACAAAAGAAGGAAAAAGTTTTGAGCCATTCAGGCATTTTGAAAAACTTAAACCCTCGCTTATCTGTTCCTTAAATTTACCAAGTTCATCCTTCAAAATTTGGTTTCCGATTGTAGCGATTGTGACGTTTAATCCTGACACAACAGGAAGGCCGCTTGCAATAAGGATGGAAAGTGTGCGAGTGAGCCTTGCGATTTCTTCCTTAAGGACAATTTCCCCTATCAAAGGAATTTTTAATTTAAAATCATCAATGAAAAACTTCCCCTGACTGGTTTTAATTGTGCGCTTTATAATAAAAAAGAATAAGAAAATTAATGCAAACATTACCCACCAGTAATGGGTAAAAAATCCTGAAACATTTATGAGTATTTTTGTAGGAATGGGCAAATTTTGGCCTAAATCTTCAAACATCGCAACCAGCTTAGGAATTACAAACATCATAAGCACAACCACAGTAAGAACGCCCACAACAGCGATAAAAAGCGGGTAGGTAAGGCTTGCGCGAAGCGATGCCCTAAGTTCTTCGTCTTTTTCGTAAAACTCAGCAAGGCTCTTTATTACTTTTTCCAGGTTTCCGCTTGCCTCGCCTGAATGTATGATTGGAGTATAAAGGCCAGGGAAAATGTTTTCGTAAGAAGCAAGGCTTTCGGAAAGAGATTTACCGTCTTTTATTTTTGAGCTTACATCGAAAAGCACAGCTTTAAAATATTTATTCGAGGTCTGATTAGTCACTATATACAGGCTATCAAGAATATTTACGCCTGATTCTATAAGGCTTGAAAATTGGCGGGTAAAAATTACCAAATCTTTTCTTGAAACTTTCTTGAAATAATTATTCTGTTTATCCAGATAATTATTTTCCGGCTTAACCAATACAGGAAAGTAACCCATTTCGAGCAATTTATTTATAACTACCTGTTCTGATTCAGCTTCAATAGCCGACTGCAACAATTCCCCTGGCTGTGACTTTGCGGTGTAGATAAATTTCGGCATTCTCTACTCCCTTCTTCGTAAACCCACCTTAATCCCCGTCTTTCTGTGTTACCCTGACAACCTCGGCAAAGGTAGTAACACTCTGCCAAACCTTTCTCAAGCCGTTCTGACGAAGGGTATGCATCCCTTCAGAGATTGCTTTTTGTTTTATCGCCTGAGCCGATGCTCTTTTTAAAACCATATCTCTTATTGACTCCGTCATAACCAAAATCTCATAAATAGCGGTCCTGCCTTTATAGCCGGTAAACCTGCATTCCGGGCAACCTTTACCTTCATACAATTGCATATCTTTTTTTATGATGTCTCCAGCTCCTATTTGCCCTACTACCGCCCCTCTTTCATGCTCATCCAGTAAGACTTTACAGTTTGAGCAAATAACCCTAACAAGCCTCTGCGCAATAAGGCATTCAAGGCTTGAGGAAACAAGAAACGGTTCTATGCCCATATCCAATAATCTAGTTACTGCGCCTGCTGCGTCATTGGTATGAAGCGTTGAAAATACAAGGTGCCCGGTTAAAGCTGCTCTTATTGCAATTTCAGCTGTTTCATAGTCTCTTACTTCGCCTACCATCATTACATCAGGGTCGTGGCGAAGCATATGGCGCAGAGCGGTTGCGAAGTTGAGGCCTATTTTTGGAAAAATCTGAATTTGGTTTACTCCTCTTAATTGATATTCAACAGGGTCTTCAATGGTGATTATTTTTACATCTTCTGAATTTATGTGCGATAACGCTGCATATAAAGTTGTGGATTTTCCACTGCCTGTCGGACCGGTTACAAAAACTATTCCGTGCGGTTTTTTTATCGTTTCTTCTATAATCTTTAAATCCTTATCAAGCAACCCTAAGCTTTCCAAATTAAGAAAAAGCTTTGAACCCAATATCCTCATGTGCACAGTTTCACCGAATGTTGTGGGTATTGTCGATATACGCAAATCCAATTCTTCCTCTTTGATTTTTATCTTAATACGCCCGTCCTGAGGAAGCCGGCGCTCTGCAATATTCATCTGCGCCATAACTTTTATACGCGAAACTATCGCCTGATGAAAATGCTTTATAGCTTCAGGTATATTTATGTTATAGAGCACGCCGTCAATTCTAAAACGAACGCGCAATTCATCGTAAAATGGCTCAATATGTATATCAGTAGCTCTGTCTTTAACAGCTTCGGAAAGTATCTGGTTTACGAATTTAACTATTGAGGCGTCTTGAGCAAACGAGGTAACGTCTTCTATTCTTTCCTTCTCTTCTGTAATCCTTTCCGACGGTGCTTGCGCAATAATTTTTTCCAAAGTGTCCGCCCCTACACCGTAATATTTCCTCATAGCCTCCTGGATATCCTGGTCAGTCGAAAGAACTGCTTTTACCTCAAATCCGGACAGCAGCTTTATGTCATCTATGATACGTATGTCCAAAGGATTAGTTGCAGCTATAGTTATCGTTTGATTTTTAAATTCTATGGGAATTATTCTATAGTAGCTGGCAAATTTTGCAGGTATTTTGCTGATAATAAAAGGGTCTATAATTTTATCTTTTAAATCAACATAAGTTACGCCTAATTGTCCGGCAAGCACTGCAAAAATATCCTCTTGCGAGGCAAAGCCAAGCTTGGCCAGAATTTCACAAATAAGCCCGCCATAGTTTTTCTGCTCCAGCAAACCTGTTTCTAACTGCTCTTGGGTGATTATTCGCTTATTAACAAGAATTTTCCCGACAAAAACTTCGTCTTTTACTGACATAATGGCTTAAATATAAAGGACCGGTATATAGTCTTAAACCTATGAAAACGAGTGTAGTTTTGGTATAGCATAGATTTGATGATTTGTCAAATTTATTTTTGTTTTTTCTCAAATTAGGTTTTTATGCGGGCGGTTCGGTTCCAAGGTGGGATATAACTAATTTTATTAAGGGTAAATTGGCGGGTTCTATGTTTTATTGACTTTTATCTACCAGTAACCAGGAAGACCTATAAAGCCTTATAAAATAAAGGTCTTTATTACAGAAATGGGTCATTGATTGTTATTTTCCGCAAATACAAATAAAATCTATTGCTTTCTCTAAATTAAAAAGAACTACCTTAAAATCCTTCGTGGTTATTCTGCTGTAAAACCTGGCGACAGGATTAATTGCTTCGGGAAAAGATTTAAAAATTCCTATCCTTTTAAGACGTTGGTAAAACCTGTGTTTTAGAGTTAAATGTAAAGCATAAATTTTAACATCTGGAAATACCTGCGATAGCAGACTCTTAAGTTCATCCAAGGTAAATTCTTTACAGTGATCAGCATTTTTTTCGTATGTAAGCGGTGATTTCATAGCATATGCCAGGTTTAAAGTCGAGACGTAAAATTTTCCTGTATTTTTGAGTACCCTTTTTATTTCTGATAAATATGGCAATAACTTATCCTCTGGAATATGTTCAATAACTTGGAATGAACAAACCATATCGAAATATTCATCGGCAAACTTAAGAGCCGTGGCATCGCCAACTTGAAACTCTAAATTGGAAAATTTATATTTATTTTTTGCATGTTCTATATTTGCTATGGTAGGATCTACGCCAATAACTTTTTTGCTGCTTCAGCTAAATATGCTGCCCCATAGCCATCGCCAAAACCGATTTCTAGCACTAACTTTCCTGCAGCGTCCTTTCTTGCAAATTCGTAAGGCTTAAAATGCTTGGCAAAAAAACTGGGAGGAACATTTTCCGGAATTATCCCATATACATCATTTTCTTGTCGTTGCATTAACTGCTCCTTATTGGTTTTTGAAAATTAGATAATTTTTTTACTAAATTTACTTACCAATAGACTATTACTAATCCTTGCGTACCATTAGAACCGCTACCAGCGCGCCAATTGCTTCCTTTACCGCCGTAACCATATCTACCTAATATTCCTGGCAATCCGCCGGAACCACCGATTCCATCTGAAGAACCAGCTTCACCGCCGTTACCAGCCATATTCCATGCTCCTCCAGATGCTGATCCGCCAGAACCGCCCTGGCCATTTGTATTTCCGCCATTACCACCGCTTGTAATGATTAACGAACCAAAACTACTATTGCCTCCATTTGCTCCATTTTGATTTGTTCCACCAAGGCCGCCGGCACCTATGGTTACTGAGATATTCCCAGAAACTGGAACAAAACCCTCTGAATATCCGCCTGCGCCGCCGCCCATATCCAAAATTACGGAATTTTGATTTAAATCCAGCAACTCTATAGTTTTGAAATATTCCCAAAATCTCTGGCTTAATTTTCCTCCGCAATAATCTTTGTTGTCAGGATTTCTGCCATCCCATTCAGACGGGAAATCCTTTGTTGAAAATTTGGCCCATAATTCTGCTTTAATCTTTTCCGTTAATTCATTACCCATAATTTTGTTTATATTATATAGATTTATGCAAGTTAAACAAGAAAATAAAACCACAAGAAATAGAGTATAATGTGCTTAATTAACAAACAAACCCCAGGCATATATTTTATAGCTGGGGTTTGTTTTTTTTGCTTTACTATTTAGGTGTAACTAAATTACAAATGTTATTGTTGCCACCGAGACAAGTAAAGCTTCCATTAGCACGAATCTGCAACTGATATGCGCCATAACTATTGCTGGTATTATTTCTGATTGCTGT
>Ga0172371_10004293_pt1 | contig 21655 bp, 25 predicted proteins | sample Lak12m_FD_114543 | JGI IMG/M metagenome (GOLD analysis project Ga0172371, IMG submission 114543) | Freshwater microbial communities from Kabuno Bay, South-Kivu, Congo - kab_022012_12m | ecosystem: Environmental > Aquatic > Freshwater > Lake | place: Democratic Republic of the Congo: South-Kivu...
GCCATTCTCAATTATTGTAGTAGCCACTAGTAAATTAGTTTTTTCTTTTTGAAAGTCATCCATTATTTTTATTAGTTGTTTTTCAGAAAGCCTGCCGTGAACTAAGGAAACCTTTGCTTTTTTACAAAGTTTTTTTAATTCTTTGGCCTTTGTTTCAATTGTGGCAACCCTGTTATGCAAAAAGTAAACTTGGCCGTTTCTCTTTAATTCTAAGTTTATAATTTTTTTTATAACTTTATTTTGATAAGGCAAAACTTGTGTTTTTATTGCTTGCCTACCTGTCGGCGGGGTTTGCATTAAACTTATATTCTTTAAAGAAGAAAGTGCCAAATAAATAGTACGAGGAATTGGGGTGGCCGACAAACTCAAAACATCTAGGCTGGCTTTTAAGCCCCGCAGTTTTTCTTTTTGTTTCACTCCAAACTTTTGTTCGTCGTCTATAATTAGCAACTGGAGATTTCTAAAATTTATGTCGCCAGACAAAAGTCTGTGCGTGCCAATTAAAATGTCTATTTTACCTTCTTTTAAGTCCTTAGTAATTTTTTCTTGTTCTTTGTCTGTTTGTAGCCCAGAAAGTAAAGCAATTTTTATGGGTAAACTGCTGAATCTTTTTTTGAAGTTGTTGAAGTGTTGATTAGCTAAAATTGTTGTGGGGCATATTAGGGCTGTTTGCCTGCTGTTGGCCGAGGCCAGCAGGGCAGTGCGCATGGCTACCTCTGTTTTACCAAAACCAACGTCTCCGCAAACAATTCTGTCCATAGGTTTTGGCTTTCTCAGGTCCTTTTTTATATCATCAATTGTTTGCATTTGATCTGGTGTTTCTTGAAACAAAAAACCCGCTCTAAATTGAGCTTCCAGTTCTTTGTCTTCTATATAAGGCAGTCTTTGGCTATTTTCTTTTTGTGCATACAATTGCAAGAGTTCTTTAGCCAATTTTTCAACATTTTCTTTAATCTGCCTCTTTGTCTTTTGCCAAAAAGATGACCCAAGCCTTGAAATTTTAGGATCTTGAAAGCCCACATAGCGCGACAGTTTTCTTTCAAGGCCAAATGGGACATATAGTTTGTCATCTTCTGCATACTCTAAAATATAATAATCTTGGCTTAAGGTTCCAGAAACTTTAAAGTTTTCTTTTCCAATATATTTTCCAATTCCATGGTCTAGGTGCACCAAATAATCACCCTGCTTTAATCCTTTTAACTCAGAAAATATTTTTTGGGATTTTAGTTTTTTATTTAAAATTTCCTTTGACTTTTTTTCGTCGACAACTTTTATGTCTTCTAAAAAAGTTATGGCGTCAACTTCGTTTCCTAAAAAATCTAGCCGCACAGCGTTTACCAGATTAATTGGAAAAACATCAATCACCCCACCTCTTTGAGAAAATTCTCCGGGATCCGAAACCTTAAAAACTTTTTCATAACCCATTTCGTCCATTTTCCTCAAAAATTGGGAAAAATTATAACTATGATCTTTTTCTAAAAAAATTATGTTATCCTCAAAAAAGTTTTGTGAATGCTTTGCTTCTAAAAGTTTTTCTAAATTTTCCTCATACCACAAAAACCCCTTATCTAAAAAATAGGGGGTCAGGCTGACTATTAACAGCTGGTTCGTTTCTTTATTGGTTGTACTCATTCATTGCTGATTCTAGCCCCTGTTTTATAAATAAATTAAGGGCATCAACAGCTTTTGTTATTGTTTGGTTTATAATTTCTTGTTCGTCTTTCGAAAAATTTTCTAAAACAACCTCCATGGCTTTTACATCTTTTTGTGGAGAAATTCCAATCCGCAATCTTACCAGCCCCTCGTTTCCAATAGCCTTAATTATAGATTCAACTCCTTTGTGGCCAGCAGATCCGCGCTCGTTCACAATTTTAATTTTTCCCACAGGCAAATCGACGTCATCGTGCACAATGATATAGTTTGTAGTTTGTAGTGTGTAGTTTTTAGTTAATAAACGAACTGATTTTCCGCTTTCATTCATAAAAGTTTGTGGTTTTACTAAAAGAACATTTTCATTTTCAGAAATCAAAGCGTTTAATTTTTTGTTTAACTTAAACTCAGGGAAATTATTTTTTTCCGCAAATTTATCAACTACCATAAAACCCACGTTGTGGCGGGTGTTTTTATATTTTTCTCCCGGGTTTCCCAGGCCAACAATTGTTAATTTCATTATTTTACTCTACCAAAAAAAAGATTTAATTGAAAGCCACCTGCTTGCATTGGGATGAAAAATATGTTATAAATATGGAATTAAACATGGAAAACGAGACTGAAAATAAAGAAAAATTTAGCATTAAAAAGGGCCTACTTTTTGTCTGGGAGCTTGTTAAAATTGCAGCCATTGCCTTTGTAATTGTAGCCCCCATTCGCTACTTTCTTTTTCAGCCTTTTATTGTGAGCGGTGCCTCAATGGCCCCAAGCTTTGAAACAGGCGACTACCTAATTATTGATGAAATTTCTTACAGATTTTCAGACCCTCAAAGGGGCGACGTGGTTGTTTTCAGCGCTGATTTTCTACCAAACTATAAGGGTCAGCGCTTCATTAAAAGAATTATTGGCTTGCCAGGCGAAACAGTTAACGTGAGCAACGGCAAAGTAGAAATAATTAAAGATGGAAAAACAGAAGTTTTAGACGAAAATTATTTATTAGAAAACATTAAAACTTACCCTGAAAAGAATATCACATTAGGTCCAAATGAATATTTTGTTTTGGGCGATAATAGAGATTATTCTTACGATTCAAGGATGTGGGGAGTTTTAGACAGAAGCAATATAGTTGGCAAAGCGGTTTTAAGGCTTTGGCCAGTAATATCATTATCGGCAATTTCAAAGCCAGCATACTAAAAACATGACAAACAAAACGAAATATCAAACTTTAACCGGCATGCACGACGTTTTGCCAGAAGATCAGGCTTATTTTAAAAAAATTCAAAGAGCAGTTGAGTCAATTGCCAATTATTATAGTTTTGAAAAAATTGAAACCCCCATTTTAGAATATGCCGAAGTTTTTCAAAAAGCAGTGGGAGAGGATTCAGACATTGTTGGAAAAGAAATGTACACTTTCAGAACAAGGGGAGGAGATGTAGTTTCTTTAAGGCCCGAGGGCACAGCCCCAGTAATGAGAGCATATTTAGAGCACGGCATGCACAATTTACCACAGCCCGTAAAGCTTTGGTACATGGGCCCATTTTTTAGATACGAAAGGCCGCAGGCAGGCAGATTCCGCCAGTTCCATCAGTTTGGTTTTGAAGCAATTGGAGAAAGCAAACCCTCAATTGACGGCCAAATTATTCAAATGAGCTATGACGTCTTAAAAGAATTAAAATTTAAAAATTTAACCATTGAAGTAAACTCAATTGGAGACTCTGAATGCAGGCCATATTTTAAAAAAATTCTAACTAGTTATTTTAAGTCCAGACGCGCTTCTTTATGCACCGACTGCCAAAGAAGATTAAAAGAAAATCCATTAAGAATTTTTGACTGCAAAGAAGAAAAATGCCAAAGAGTAAAAGCTGGCGCCCCGCAAATGTTAGACCATCTTTGCGAGAAATGCCACGCCCACTTTAAAGACGTGCTTGAATTTTTAGATGAATTAGAATTGCCCTACACCTTAAATCCATATTTAGTAAGAGGTATAGATTATTATACAAAAACAGTTTTTGAGATTGTAGAAACCTCAGAAGACGGAAAATCTTTGGGATCGTTAATTGGGGGAGGCAGGTATGACAACCTTTCCAAAATGCTTGGAGGCAGGGAGGTGGCTGGTTGTGGCTCGGCTGCTGGTATTGAGAGAATTGTAAGCTTAATGAAAAATACAGGTAAAAAATTACAAGCAGATTATTCTTCCAGCAGTCCCAAAGTGGCCGAACAGCCAAAAATATTTTTAGCACAGTTAGGTCAGTTAGCTAAAAGAAAATCAATGAAATTGTTTGAAGAGTTCAGGTCAGCTAAAATTCCCATTGCAGAATCGTTTTCTAAAGATTCATTAAGAGCTCAGTTGCGAACCGCAAACAAAATGAACATGAGATGGGTTTTAATTTTTGGCCAAAAAGAAGCATTGGAAGATTTTATTACTTTAAAAGACATGGAAACAGGAGTTCAAAAAGAGATAAAACTCGACAAGGTCGTTAGCGAAATGAAGTCAAAAATTAAAAAATAACATGCCAATACAAGTAACAAAAAAAGACAGAGAAACTTCCCAAAACTTGGTGCGCAGGTTTACAAAAACAGTGCGCCAGTCTGGCGTTTTGCTTGAAATAAGGAAGGGGCAGTTTTTCAAAAGAACCAAGTCTGCTTTGGCTAATAAAAGGTCTGCTTTAAACAGGGTTGCAAAAAGAGCAGAAAAAGTGAGAGCAGATAAATTAGCCAAACCAAAATAGTTCGTTCGGCAACAAACTTTAACGCTCGCCAATAAACTTTTTCTGCGGTACGACCTCTCCATTGGGGGTTACCCGTTCCTCGAAAAAGTTCACTGGCTCGCTATTGCTATGCTAAAAGAACAAATACAAAATTCTGCAAAAGAAGCCTTAAAAGCAGGTGATCAATTTTTGGTTGGCACCTTACGCTTAATTTTGGCTGCCATAACCACAAAAGAAAAAGAAAAAAAATATAAAGAAAAAATAGAGGGTGATGCAAAACTCACTGATGACGAAATAATTAGTTTAATTTCTTCTGAAATCAAAAAGAGAAATGATGCCATTGTTTTATACACTCAGGGCAAAAGGCCAGAGTTAGCTGAAAGAGAGCAAAAAGAAATTGATATTTTAAAAAAGTATTTACCAGCTCAATTGTCAGAAGATGAAATTAAAAAATTAGTCCAAGAATCAGTTGCTAAAACCGGCGCAAAAGAGCCAAAAGACATGGGCAAAGTAATGGCAGATTTAAATCCAAAAATAAAAGGCAAAGCCGACGGCGGCACAGTAAGCAAGATTGTCAAAGAACTCTTAACCAAAAAGTAATCAAAAAACCGCCCGCAGGCGGTTTTTATTTGACAAAAGTTTTCATAGTGGTAGCGTAAAAGCAAGAGAGCAAACAACTGCTCTTTAACAAGAAAGCGAGGTAAATTATGCGCTGTTGTTGCACATTAAGCTCGGAAGATGTGGAAAGATTTTTACATTCGCCGGGGCGTCGAATTAGTGAGGCTATGCGGACGATGGGATTGCCCGAGGGGAGTGCTTTTCACCTTGATGGACAAAGAGCAAGAATTTTACACCTGGCTAATTCTTTTCCTTGTCGTCCATCAGGAGCCAAAGAACCCGTTACCAATCAAGATATTAATGATTACATTGAGCAAATCGCAGATCGCGACTAACAATGTGATTCGTTGATGATAACATTAAACCCCGAGATAACTTCAACGGGCTTTTTATTTGAAATTAAACTCTAAAAATAGTAAATTAGAGTAATAACATAAAATAATTTAAAAAATATGGACACATTTATTTGGTATCAAAGTTTAGTAAAGCCCTCCTTTGCTCCGCCAGCTTGGCTGTTTGGGCCAGCTTGGACATTTTTATACACGCTTATTGCCATAAGCTTTGGCGCAGTTTTTTATAAATTTATAAAAAAAGAGTTATCCTGGTCTGTGGCTTTGCCATTTTTGCTAAACCTAATTTTTAATTTTGCTTTTTCTCCAGTACAGTTTGTCATGCAAAACAATTTTCTAGCTTCAATTGACATTGTTCTTGTTTTAGCAACTTTAATTTGGATGCTGGTTGTAATTTACCCCAAGGTCCGCTGGGTTTTTTGGTTAAACGTGCCTTATTTACTGTGGGTAACCTTTGCCACAGTTTTACAAATTACCGTCACATACCTCAACTGGTAAAAATAAAAACTAAATAAAAAAGCCCAGGTTAACATATGTTAACCTGGGCTTTTTGGTTGACTTATCAGAATAAAGTAGTAGTGTAATATTTAAGGAAGAAATTGTTCTTCCTAACACAATAGTGATTTAACGACATAAGGAGGAGTCAGTATGATGAATGAAGGATATAAGAATTGGATTCTAGAGCGCGCGAGACCAAAAGACCCAGCCGTTTTAGTGAATTTTCTGCGTAGGGTAAAATTCGATCCAGATGGTTTATTACCAGACTTGGGAAATTTCATTGTTGGTAATCAAATGGTTTACGCCGTTGAAGCCAATCGGCCGGTGAGCATTGATATTTTGAATGACCCAAAAGAACTTTTACAAGCACTTCAACAACACTTTGCAAAAGAGTTGGCTGAAATCACTCAATAGTTTTCCTCCTCAGGAAAAACGCCTTGCAGATATTCTGTGGGCTTCTTTTTTTGCTTGTGTTTTGATCTCAAAAGAGTTAAATTTAATTAATAAAAATTAACTAAAAATTTGTGACAATACCATATATTCTAATAACAATAATTGTTTTGGCAGTTGTGGCCGTGGCTTTATTTTTAAGAACAAAGAAAAAGCCCAAGCCCATTTCAAAACTCGGGGCTATTTCTTTAGCTTTTGTGGTTGCCGGAATCGTTTTTGGCGAGAACCGCTTGCTAGGCTACACATTATTTGGAGTTGGCATTGCGCTCGCCATAGTAGATATTTTTATAAAATCCAAAAAATAAAAACATGGAGAAATTTAATAGTGAAGAAGAGTATTTTTTATCAGAATATAAGTCAGCTTTTAATAATTGGCAAGAAGCTATCTGCGAATATGATAGATCGGTTAATGATTTATTCGAGAATAAATCAGATGTATTTACGGCCCTCGAGACGGTTCGAAAAAAAGATCAAGAAATGGCAGGCAAGGAGAAAAAATATAGGATAGCAAGAAATAATATAATCAAATTTAAAACTAATAAATAAATCTATGGCGTTAAGAAAAAATTTGAAAATTAGTTATTATGGTTTTTTGGGGTTTCTTGGGTTGTTGGGGTTTGAGGATCCGTGGTATTTTTTGTTTTTTCTATTTTTCCTGTTTTTCTTTGTCCGCCGGCCTGTCCGCCATAGCTTTAGCGACGGTGGAAGCCCTGGCGAAGGTGGATTTGCTCCAACTGGAAAGAGTTCAAGGGATTTAATTGAAAAGCAGACGCAAGAGAAAGAAGAACACATGCAAAAAGTTAGGGAGTTTATAAATACAAAAGATAAGGTTTGCAATGATGACATCCAAAAATTGCTTTCTGTGTCCGATGCCACAGCAGAGAGGTATTTAAATGAGTTAGAGAAATCTGGTGTTTTAAGGCAGGTGGGCAGAACCGGTCAAAGCGTATTTTATTCAAAGCAATAACAAGCCCACGAACGCCTCACCGCCGTTGAGCCGTTCAACAAGGGCGACTTGGCGTGGAGCTACTAAAATTTGACAAATGGGGGTTTTGAGATAATATAGTGTTAGGTTCAGTAACTTGACAACGAAAGGAGAAAGTTATGAAACAAATGGATCTGACGGCTCGAAGCGACAAGCTTCTTTTGGCTATGGGGTTTGAATTGAGTGGGGTTGCTACAAACATGTTTATGGCAGTTATTGTTTGGCAGAGGCTGGTGGAGTTGGAAGCACAGCTTGCCAACGAAGAAAAGCTTGAAAAGGCACTCTCAACAGAATTGACTCAGGCGCGCGCACAACAGCTCAAGGCTGATTGCAACGAAGTAGCTTGCGAACTGAAGGCGCTTTATAATGCGATCGCTGAAACCCTTCCATCGATTCCTCCTGCGCTTGACGTTGTTATTGCCAAGCTGGAAAAAGATTATTTGGAAGTGTTCAAGGCCGAAGGCTTGTGAAGCATTGGTATGGTGTCGCCACAGACACCCCATAGAGCGCATGCTCTATTTTTTTTGTTTTGAAAATGGGGTAAAATATAGTAATGAACAAAACTGTTCTAAAAGTAATTTTAGGCATTGTTGTTATTTTGGTTGCCTGGTTTTTTATTTATAATAATTTTTTTAAGCCAGACACTTATTTAATTGAAGGAGGATATTATCAGTTTAAATTGCAAACTCCGCAGGATTGGGTTGCTAGAAGAAACACTTCGTATTCGCCAGAAAACGTGGACCAGGCCATGGAAATTTGCCAAGGCAACAAATCAGACAACGCGCCATTTTATAAAATAGGGATGTTTAGATTTAGTAGTAAAAATTATCCAGCAGAGTTTGGTGACGCAGGAGTTTTGCAAGATAGCTTGCCAAGCGGAATTGTTTTAGAAATTTCAGTAAGTTGTGTTCCAGAAAAGCAGAAAAGCAGGGTTTTGGACCATTCAGAAAAATTTTTAAATTTCCCAGTTTTTGGAAAAATAAAACAAACTTGTTTGTTGCATAATAATTTAAAGTACGAAATTAACCAGTATATTAATATTTCAACTGAAGACAAAAACAAAGAAAATAAATTGAGGCAGAATTACGAAAGCGTAATAAAAAAAATTATTTCTAGCATATCCTTTCAAAATTAATGGAAATTAATAATCTTACAAAGGTAAAAATAGACGAGAAACTTTTTTCCACAGTTGCTAAAAAGATTTTAATAGGCGAAAATAGAGAGAAGGAAGAAATTTCTTTAGCTTTTGTTAATAAAACAGAAATAAAGAAATTGAATAAAAAATTTCGCAAAAAAGACGAGCCGACAGATGTTTTGTCTTTTTCCGCCATAGGCGAGACCTCGCCCGCTGGCGGGGAAGGTTTAGGAGAGGTTGTTATTTGTCCCGACATGGTGCCAGACAAAAATCTATTAAAGGTTTTTGTACATGGAGTTTTGCATCTGTGCGGATATGACCATGAAAAAAGCGAGGAAGATGCCAAAATAATGGAGGAAAAAGAAAAATTATATTTGTAATTAATTTTTAATGAAGGGCGAAATTATTACAGGGTTAGACATTGGCACGTACAGCATAAAGGCTTTGGTGGCCCAAAGAAAATCTAAGGGCTGGGATGTTTTGTCTTATGCAGAAATTCCTTCTTTTGGTTTGAGGAAGGGAGCTGTAGACAGCATCGAAGAAGTTGCAAAGAATGTAAAAATAATAATGTCTGGGCTTGAAAAAGATTGTAATAAAAAAATAAAATCTGTTTTTGTAAACATTGGAGGAAGCCACTTATATGTTACGCCCTCTGACGGAATAATTTCTGTTTCAAGGGCAGACCAAAGAATTTCTGAAGAAGATGTTGAAAGAGTTTTGCAGGCCACAAGAGCAGTAAACATTTCTTCTAATGAAGAGGTGTTGGATGTTTTTCCCAAAGAATTTATTATTGACGACCAACGAGGCATAAAACAGCCAGAAGGATTAATGGGTATAAGGCTTGAAGCAAAGGTTTTACTGCTTTGCGTTTTTTCAAGATATTTTGTTAACTTAACCCAAGCTGTTTTAAATTCTAAGTTAACCATAAGAGACGTGGTGCCTTCTCCCTTGGCTGCTGCCAATGCTGTTTTAACTCCCCAACAAAAAGAGCTTGGCGTTGCTTTAATTGACATGGGGGCTGCCACAACTTCTTTAGCAGTTTTTGAAGAAGGCGACTTGATACATTTAGCTGTTTTTCCTGTTGGGGCAAATAACATAACAAACGACATTGCTATTGGGTTGAAAACAGAAGTTGCTATTGCAGAATCAATTAAAAAACAACACGGAACATGCATGCTTTCAAAAGACGACAGTCTCGAGAAAAAAAGCATTCGTTCTATGACAGGGAAAAAGAAAATTGAAATTTTCGATAAATCTTCTGCAATTGATTTCACAAAAAAAGATTTAGTGGACATTATTGAGCCAAGGGTTTCTGAAATTTTAGATTTAGTTCAAAAAGAATTAAAAAAAATTAACAGGCAAGAATTACTGCCAGGAGGTATTGTTTTAACGGGTGGAGGAGCAAAGCTTCCAAAAATAAAAGAACTCGCAAAAGAAAATTTAAAACTTACTTGTAAAATAGGAGTGCCCAAGGGCATTATAGGTTTGCAAGATGACCCTGCTTTAGCCACCGTAACGGGTTTGGTGCTAGAAGGGGTTGATTTTGAAACAGAACCAGGTATACTTGGGGTAGTCGGGAATGTGGGCTCAACATTAAAAAAGATTTTCCGAGCCTTCAAACCGTAGGACTATCTTATGCAGCCGAAAATAAAAGTTATTGGAGTTGGGGGCTCTGGGTCTAACACCATTTCAAGAGTATTTAAGTTGCGCCAGGGCGCAAAGTTAAATCCTGAAGAAGTAAGATTACTGTCAGCAAACACAGACGCTCAAGCTTTGCATTTTTCACAGGCAGACAAGAAAATTTTAATAGGAAAAAATATAACCAGGGGTTTGGGAACCGGCATGGACGACAGTTTGGGCAGGAAGTCGGCAGAAGAATCTAAACAAGAAATTTTAGAAAATTTAAAAGGGGCAGATATGGTTTTTGTTACCTGTGGGCTTGGAGGCGGCACGGGATCTGGAGCTTCACCAGTTATTGCCGAGATTGCAAAGAGTCTTGGCATTTTAACTGTGGCCGTTGTTACAACTCCATTTTCTTTTGAAGGAGAAGAAAGAAAAAAAATTGCAGAACGCGCGTTAAAAAATATAAAAGAAAAAGTGGATTGCTCAATAATTATTTCCAATGACAAACTTTTAAAAATTGTTGATGAAAAAACAACGGTGTCCAATGCATTTTTAATTTGCGACGACATTTTAAGGCAGGCAGTTCAGTCGATTACAGATCTAATTTTGGTTCCTGGAATTATAAACATAGATTTTGGTTCAATAACATCTGTATTAAAAAATTCTGGTCAGGCTTTATTTTCTGTGGGTAGAGCAACTGGAGAAAACCGCGCCATTATGGCAGCAGAAAAGGCAATTAGTTCTCCGTTGCTTGATTTTTCAATAAAAGGAGCCAAGGCAGTTTTATTTTCGATTTCAGGCAACGACACAACTTTAAAAGAAATTAAAGAAGCGGCCGATGTTGTCACAAAAAATGTTGGTGACAAGGCGCAAATAATTTTTGGGGCGGTAAAAGACAGAGATTTAAAAAGGGGAGAAATAAAAATTACCATTATTGCCACAAAATTGGCATAATAAATTAACTTTTGACTTATCCACAGTTGACCTAGTCTTCGCCAGGCCTTAAAATGTAGTAATGAAACAATAAAGGCTTATGCCTTTTTTTGTCTCAAAGATTTATGACGGAAAAAGAAGTAAAAATAGAAAACCATATTGAAAAAATCCAAAAGAGAGACGGAAGGGTTGTTGATTTTGTGCAAGAAAAAATTTCTGAGGCCATACACAAAGCGGTTGTAGCCACAAATCAGGGAGATGGAGATGTTTCTAAAAAAGTTTCTGACAAAGTTGTAAGTTTGTTGAATCGCAGGTTTAAAAAAGGAGAAATACCTAGCATTGAACAAATTCAAGACATTGTGGAAGAGGCCCTAATGCTTGAAGACCTAAAGGAAACTGCCAAGGCCTACATATTATATAGAGATCAACGAAGAGCAATTCGTGAAGCAGCTAAAGTTGTTGATGAATCTTCTGAAAAAGTAGATAGTTATTTGAAAGAACTAGATTGGCAAGTAAAAGAAAACGCCAACATGACCTATTCTTTGCAAGGACTAAACCAATATGTTGGCTCTTACATATCAAAAAAATATTGGTTGAATAGAATTTATCCGAAAGAAATAAGAGACGCTGGCGCCAACGAAGATTTTCACATTCATAACTTAGAATTGTTGGCCCCCTACTGCGCTGGTTGGGATTTGTATGATTTTTTAGTAAAGGGATTCGGCGGAGTGCCAGGAAAAGTTCAATGCAAACCTCCAAAGCACCTAAGAACAGCCATGGGTCAACTGGTTAATATTTTATATACTTTGCAAGGAGAAACAGCTGGAGCCAATGCTGTTTCAAACTTTGATACGTTGCTGGCTCCATTTATTAGGTACGACAAATTAGACTATAAACAACTAAAGCAAGTGGTGCAGGAATTTTTGTTTAACTGCATGGTGCCAACCCGCGTTGGTTTTCAGACCCCATTTTTAAATGTTTCTTTAGACATTAAGCCGCCGGCGTTTTTGGGCAAACAGCCAGTAATCATTGGAGGTGAGCCCCAAAAAGAAACTTATGCCGAGTTCCAGCACGAAAGGGACATGTTTATACAGGCCTTTTATGAGGCCCTAATGGAAGGAGATGCTTCTGGTCGCCCATTTACTTTTCCCATTCCAACAGTTTCAATTACCAAAGATTTCCAATGGGACAACCCAAGCTTAACTAAAATGTGGGAAGCTACAGCAAAGTATGGCATCAATTACTTTTCAAACTTTATACATTCTGATATGAGCCCAGATGATGCTAGGTCAATGTGTTGCAGGTTGAGATTAGACAACAGAGAGCTTTATAAAAGAGGAGGAGGATTATTTGGATCTTCTCCAAAGACAGGTTCTGTTGGGGTGGTTACAATAAATTTGCCAAGAATTGGATATTTGTCTAAAACTAAAACAGAATTTTTAGACAGATTAAGCAAATTAATGGATTTGGCAAGAGAGAGCTTAGAAATTAAAAGAAAGGCTTTAGAAAACTTCATGGAAAAAGGCCTTTATCCTTATTCAAGGCATTACTTAGAAGACATGAAGAAAATGAGAGGCGCTTATTTTGGAAATTATTTTTCAACAATAGGAATTATGGGAATGAATGAGGCCCTAATTAACTTTTTAGCAGAAGACATTACCACTCAAAAAGGAAAGAAATTTGCTACAGAAATTTTAGATTTTATGAGAGATAGAATGGTTAAATTTCAAGAAGATACAGGAAACCTGTACAACTTAGAAGCAACTCCCGGAGAAGGCACAAGCTATAGGCAGGCAAAAACTGATAAAGAAAAATATCCAGACATTATTACAGCAGGCACAAAAGAAATTCCTTATTATACAAATTCAAGTCAATTGCCAGTTGGTTTTACAGAGGATATTTTTGAGGCTTTAAAATTGCAAAATGACATCCAGACAAAATATACCGGCGGAACAGTACTGCACATATTTTTGGGAGAAAAGGTTTCAGACCCAAATATGGCAAAAAATTTGGTTAGAAAAATATTTGAAAATTATAGCTTGCCATATATTACCTTAACTCCAACCTTTTCAATTTGTCCGACACATGGATACATTGCAGGTGAACACTTTGAATGCCCTCAATGCACCATAAAACAGCCATGCGAAGTTTATTCAAGGGTTGTGGGGTATATTAGGCCTGTTCAGCAGTGGCACAAAGGTAAACAAGAAGAATATAAAGAAAGAAAAGAATTCGTGGTGCCAGCAACCACTTCTCCTTCTGGCGAGGCGAGTCTCGCTCCTTCCGATCGGGAAAAGGCAACAGTATAAAAAAGAAAAACTCCTTTCCAAAAAGGAGTTTTTTAGTTATGATAAACCCATGATAATTGCGGGATTACAAAGGAACACTTTAATTGATTATCCTGGGAAAATTGCCTGCGTGGTTTTTTTGGCTGGATGCAATTTTCGTTGCCCTTGGTGTTATTCTTCGGAATTAGTTTTGCCATTAAAAATTGTAAAACAACCCAGAATTTCAGAAAAAGAATTCTTCGATTTTTTAAGAGAAAGGCAAGGTTTTTTAGAGGGAGTTGTAATTTGCGGAGGGGAGCCAACAATAAATAAAGAATTACCACAGTTTATAGAAAAAATAAAAAATTTAGGATATTTTGTGAAGCTGGATACAAATGGTTCTAACCCAAAAATTTTGAAAGATTTAGTTGATAGAAAATTAATAGATTATGTTGCAATGGATATAAAGGGTGCCAATATTTATGAAAATATTATGGGTGAAGGCGTGAAAATAGAAGATATACAAAAAAGTGTAGAATTTTTAAAGCTAGGTCTGGTTGATTTCGAGTTTAGGACAACCGTAGTGCCAGGAGTTCATACCAAAGAGGATTTTTTAAAAATTGCAAAGTGGATTGGTGGCAATCCGCCAGCTGGCGGAGTAAAATATTATTTACAAAATTTTGTAGGGCAAAAAACTATTGACCCAGAGTTTGAAAAGGTAAAACCCTTTAAAGCAGAATTTTTAAACGAAGTTGCCAAAGAAATTTCCCCATATTTTAAAATTTGTCAGGTAAGAAATTCATAAATGAGTTCATCTAAAGTTTTATTTTTTCTTTGTACTTCCTTTATTGTAGGAATATTTTTTGAGTCTGTTTTTAAAATTCCCCAGATTTTTGTTTGGGGAATTTTAATTTTGGGAGTTTTGTTGATATGCGCGTTTTTCACTCGAGTGAAAAACGCGCATATATTCTCAGTCGCGGGGTTTTGTTTGCTGTTTTTGGTTTTGGGAATTTTAAGAACCCAAATTTCTGAGTTTAACATTGCAAATGATAAATTAAGCAAACTTAATGGAAAAGGAGAAATTACTTTAACCGGCGTGGTTTCAAATGAGCCAGATATAAGATACAATTCGCAAAAATTAAAAATTGATGTGGGTGGCAGTACGGTTTTGGTGACAACAGAAAAATATAAAGAATATAAATATTTAGACAAAATAAAAATTACAGGAAAATTAGAAGCTCCTTTTGAAACAGAAGATTTCTCTTACAAAAATTATTTGTTAAAAGACCACATTTATTCTGTAATGGCTTTCCCAAAAATAGAGGTAGTTTCTCGAAAACACGAATATAATTTCTTTTCTTTTTTATACGAGAAAATTTTGTTTTTTAAACAAAAATTAAGAGAAAGCATACAGAAAAATTTTTCTCCTCCGCAAAGCGAAATTTTACAGGGAACTGTTTTAGGAGACAATGGGGCCATGAGCAACGACCTAAAAAATAAATTAAACATTACCGGGCTTCGCCATATTATTGCCGTGTCTGGCACGCACGTGGTTATTTTAGCCTCAATTGTTATGTCTTTGTTGATAACAATGGGTTTTTACAGGGGACAAGCTTTTTATATTGCTATAATTTTTATTCTTATATACATAGTTTTAACCGGATTGCCTGCTTCTGGTATTAGAGCTGGAATTATGGGCGGAACTTATCTTTTAGCCCAAAAACTTGGCCGGCAAAGCGGAGGATTGAGGCTTATAGTAATGGCTTGTGCTTTAATGCTGGCAATAAACCCTTTGCTTTTAATTTATGACGTTGGCTTTCAGCTTTCTTTTTTAGCTGTAATGGGTTTAATTTATTTAGAGCCATTAATTAAAATTTTTGTAAAAAATAGCATTCTTTCTACAACTTTTGCAGCCCAAATTTTTACTCTGCCCATTATGGTTTATAACTTTGGAAACATATCTTTTGTTTCGCCAATAACAAATCTTTTGGTTTTACCCATTGTTTATTGGCTTATGATTTTTGGGTTTTTAGTTTCTTTTGCTGGAGTGTTTTTTAATGCTTTGAGTTGGGTTTTATCAATACCTTGTTGGATATTATTAACTTACTTTGTAAGGGTTATAGATTTTTTTTCGCAACCCTGGGCCGTAAAAACAGTAGAAAACATCCATTGGGTTTGGCTTTTGATTTCTTATTTTATTATTGGATCTTTGGTTTACTATCTTAAAAGAAAATACAGACACAATTTTCTATAAAAAAAGACTGCCAATACGACATGACAGTCGAGTTCTAGCGCCGTTGGCGCCTAAGTTTTCTACGAATTTGTCAATGAACCGGGATTTGGTGGAAGCCGTGGGGCGCGTGAGGCACCCTGAAGTGCGCCCTGACTGGCAGCTTAAACCGATTCAGCAGGACGTGCCCAGCCAAGCCCAGATCAGTCACCATGTTTTCTTCTGTGGGATGAAGGCGAGGCACATTTTTGTAGTAGCCACACTTGTGATGAACCACCATGAATTCTTCTGGGTCGAACTCTTTGAGCACGAAAGCAATCTGCTTCATGAAACAAGCGAGCTCAACGGCAAGATCCATGGTGTACACCAATGATAATGGTCCTCCCAATTGGGGGATCGGCACCCATATTTCATGGGGCGGAATCAAGTGTGTTTTGATGTGCTTCCAGAGGTTTGAATCTCCAGTGCCTTCGATTTCTGGGGCGGGACAGAATATTGCTGCTCCTTTAACTTTTTTCTTCACGCTTTCTCCTTGGTAGGGGTTTTTCGGTTTGTGTGTTTGCACCTCCTTGTGATGGCGCAAATACAGATTATATAATAGCACACTTTTAAAATGTTTGCAATAGTGGGGCTAAAATAGAAAATATTGTATAATAGGACTAATAGAATGAAAAAAGAATCATTAAACCAACAAAAAGTCTGGGTTATTGCAGCTGACATGGGCTATGGCCATCAAAGAACAGCGTATCCATTAAAAGATATCGCTTTTTCTGGCAGAGTAATTAATGCTAATAGTTATCAGGGTATTCCTAAAAGAGACCAAAGATTTTGGCACCAGACGCGCTCTTTATATGAATTTATTTCAAGGTTTAAGAAAATCCCGGTTTTGGGGAGCGCGATCTTTTCTATAATGGATAGGTTCCAGAAGATTTTAACTTATTACCCAAAAAGAGATCTTTCTCATCCAAATTTTATATTAAAAAATAATTACCGCTCTATTAAAATGGGATGGGGCAGTGATTTAATTGAGCGCATTAAAAAAAATCCTTTACCATTAATTTCAACTTTTTTTGCTCCAGCTTACATAGCTGAAGAAAAAGAATATCCAAATGACATTTATTGCGTAATTTGCGATGCCGATATTTCTAGGTCGTGGGTTCCATTAGACCCTAAAAAAAGTAAGATAAAATATTTTGCCTCTAATACTTGGACGCGCGACCGCTTAAAGCTTTATGGAGTAAAATCCGACCACATTTTCTTTACTGGCTATCCATTACCTAAAGAAAATATTGGAGAAAATTTGAAAATTTTAAAGGAAGACATGAGAAATCGTTTGGTTAATTTAGACCCCAATAAAAAGTATAGGACCACTTATAGTCCATTGGTTGATGGCATTTTAGGTAAATTTCCAGAAAAATCAGATCATCCTTTAACAATTATGTTTTCTATAGGCGGAGCAGGGGCCCAAAAAGAGATACCGTTAAAAGCAATTAACAGCTTAAAAAACAAAATAAAAGAAAGAAAACTAAGGTTTATTGTAGCTGTTGGAGTAAGGGAGGAGTTGGCGAAATACTTTTATAAAAACATTAAGGATTTAAAGTTAGATGGCTGGGTTCATATACTTTCTGGAATAACGTCAGAGGACTATTTCGAAAATTTTAATAAAGCATTAAGAGAGACAGATGTCCTATGGACCAAACCCTCGGAGCTTTCTTTTTATGCGGGATTAGGAATTCCCATAGTTATAGCTCCCACAATTGGCTCACAAGAAGATTTTAACAAAAGGTGGCTTTTGCATGTGGGAGCTGGAATGTCACAAGAAGACCCCAAATACACAGATCAGTGGTTCTACGACCTGCTTGACGCCGGAGATTTTGCAGAAATGGCGATGCAGGGTTTTATGGAAATAGAAAAAATGGGAACTTATAATATTGAAAAAATTATTAACACTTAAAAAATGGCAAAAATTTTAGTTACTGGCGGAGCTGGTTTCATTGCAAGTCATGTTGTAGATAAATTAATCGAACAAGGCAACAAAGTTGCAATAGTCGACAATCTGTCTACGGGCTCTAAAGAGAATTTAAATAAAAAAGCCAAGTTTTATAAAGCAAATATTATTGATAAGAAAATTTCCGAGATTTTTTCAAAAGAAAAACCAGATGCAGTTTTTCATTATGCAGCCCAAATAAGCGTTAGAGACTCAGTAAAAGACCCCATTTTTGATGCCGAGACCAACATTCTAGGCACTTTAAATATTTTGGAAAACTGCAAAAAATTCGGCGTTAAAAAGATCATATTTTCTTCGTCTGGCGGAGCCATATATGGAGATACTGATATTTTCCCAACCAACGAGGAATGCAAAGAAGTCCCATTGTCGCCCTATGCAATTGCCAAATTTTCTGTGGAAAAATATTTATACTATTATCACAAATTTTTTGGTTTAAACTTTGTTGTTTTGCGATTTGCCAACATTTATGGGCCTCGTCAGAATTCTAAAGGAGAGGCTGGTGTAATTGCTATTTTTGCTGAAAAAATGTTAGCTGGAGTTCAACCAATAATAAATGGTCCAGGGCTTCAAACTAGAGATTTTGTTTTTGTAAAAGACGTGGTTAACGCCAGCATTTTAGCTTTAGAAAAAAACGAAATGGGAGTCTTTAACGTGGGAACTGCTAAAGAAACTAATGTGAATACTATTTTTTCTAAGTTAGAAAAATTGATTGGCTCTAATACAAAAGAAACGCATGGTCCGGCAGCTTCAGGAGAATCTGAGCGCAGTTGCTTAGATTTTTCTAAAATAAAGAAGGTTTTAGGTTGGGAGCCGCAATACGACCTAGACAAAGGTTTGTCAGAAACAGTTAATTGGTTTAGGGCATAAAAGTTATTTATGAAAAAAATTGTAATTGCCACAGACGCATGGCTTCCTCAAGTAAATGGGGTAGTAAAGTGCATCCAGGAGCTTAAAAGGGGGCTAGAAGAAAATGGCTTTGAGGTAATTTTAATACACCCTGGTATTTTTCGTTCGCTTCCAGTATTTTTTTATCCCGAAATAAAGTTATCTGTTTTGCCAAACATTAAAATAAAAAAAATAATAGATCAGGAAAAGCCAGATTACATACACATTGTTACTGAGGGACCAATTGGTTTAGGAGCAAGAGCCTACTGTTTACAAAAAAAACTGAAGTTTACTACAGCTAATCACACCAACTTTCAGGTTTATATAAATAAATATTTAAAAATAGAATCAGATGCCTTTTCTAACGTAGTTTACTCTTACTTAAAATGGTTTCATAACGCAAGCAATGGGACCATGGTAATAATGCCAGGGCTAAAGAAGGGGTTGGAGGAGCGTGGATTTGAACATGTTTTGCTGTGGCCCCTTGGTGTTGATACCGAACTTTTTAAAAAGAATGAAAGCATTTCTGCTAAAAGCTTTAATTTTAATGGTCCAGTTTTTACTTATTTTGGCAGAATTGCAACCGAAAAAAATGTGGAAGAATTTTTAGAATTACAGTTACCAGGCACTAAACTTATTGTTGGCGATGGCCCGCTTCGCAAAAAACTTGAAAGTAAGTATATAAGCAACACCATTTTTACAGGATATAAAGATGGCCAAGAACTTGTTGATTTGCTTTCAGTTTCTGATGTTTTTGTATTTCCCTCGCTCACAGACACTTTTCCATTAGCAATTATAGAAGCGTTTGCCTGTGGGTTGCCTGTTGCTTGCCACGACGTAATGGATTTAAAAATTTTAGTTAAAAAAGATGTTGGTGTTTTGGATAAAGACTTAAAAAAAGCAGCCTTGGCTTGTTTGAATTTACAAAGGGAAAAATGTCGCCAATACGCACTGACATTTTCTTTAGAAGAATCCACTAAGGCGTTTATTAAAAACATTGTAAAAACCACCTAATTGTTCGTTTATGAAAAAGAAATTTAAAACCATTTATATTTTTTTAGGAATAATTATTGTTTTAGGCTTAGTTGTTTTTTGTTATTTTTTTGTTGGCAGAGCTCGTGTTGCAGAAAAAATAATTTGGGGCGTTGATTTTTCTCAAATGCAAGCACAATCTCTGAAACTAAATTGGAAGGAGATTTATTTAGCAATTATGGACGATTTAGGGGTAAAAAACATAAAAATACACACACAGTGGGATTGGATTGAGGGCAAAAAAAATGAGTATTATTTTGGGGACACTGATTGGCAGGTACAAAAAGCAGAAGAAAACAACGTAAAGTTAATTTATGTTTTAGGAATGAAAACCGGCCGCTGGCCAGAATGCCACGCGCCCGCTTGGACTAATAACATATCAGAAGATCAAATAAAGTTAGAGCTTTTAAAATACATAAAACAAGTTGTATTAAGGTATAAAAATAATTCAGCTATAACCTATTGGCAAGTAGAAAATGAGCCTTTGCTTGAGTTTGGAGAATGTCCTGCCTGGTACTATAGAAATGATGATTTTTTGAAACAAGAAGTTGCTTTAGTAAAATCACTGGACTCATCAAGGCAAGTTATTGTTTCTGACTCGGGCGAGCTTAATTGGTGGTTTAATGCTTCAAGGGCTGGGGACATTGTGGGCACCACAATGTATAGAAAAGCTTGGGTGAACACCTCGAGTTTTGGTTTTAATTTTTTCTTGCCAAATTTTTATGCTACTTATCCCATTCCGCCAATTTTTTACTCACGTAAAGCAGAACTTATAAAATATTTTTTTAATAAAGATGTAATTTGTGTTGAGTTACAGGCAGAGCCATGGGCGCACAAACCTTTCTATGATGTTCCATTAGCAGAGCAAGAGAAAACAATGAATTTAGAACAATTTAAAAACAACATTAATTATGCAAAAAAGACTGGTCTGGACGCATTTTATTTTTGGGGAGTAGAATGGTGGTATTGGTTAAAAACTGCGCAAAACAGCCCAGCCATTTGGAACGAAGCCAAAACTTTATTTAGTAATTAAATAAAATATGAAACTAGCAAAAATTAATATAGAAAAACTTAAAAAACCTTTAATTTTGGTTGTTTTGGGGTGCATAATTGCAGTGTCTTTAATTGTTGTTGCTAATAATTATTTTCCTGCGCAAACTAAAGCATTTTTGCAATATTTTATTAAGAAAGAACCGCCAAAAGACCAGCCAATTGTAAATAATTATGTTTCAAACATTTCTTATGAGCAGGCAATAATTGATGTGGCCAAAAACGTTTCGCCATCTGTGGTGAGTATTGTTATTTCAAAAAATGTGCCGATTTACGAAGAAGAATTTGTAAATCCATTTGGAGAATTGAGCCCGTTTAATATTCAAATTCCTCAATATGTGCAAAAAGGTTCAAAATTACAGGAAGTTGGGGCTGGTTCTGGTTTTATTGTTTCAGAAGATGGTTTGGTTTTAACCAATAAACACGTTGTTTTAGACAGCAAAGCAGAATACGCTGTTTTTACTAATGAGGAAAAAAAATATTCAGCTAAAGTTTTGGCTTTAGATCCGGTACAAGATTTAGCAGTAATAAAAATAGAATCTGAAGACTCATTTAAACCAGTAGTATTGGGTGATTCTAATGGCATACAAATTGGCCAGACAGCCATTGCCATTGGAAATGCTTTGGGTCAATTTAGAAACACGGTTTCTGTGGGAGTGGTATCTGGTTTGGGCAGAACCATTTCTGCCTCTGATAAATTAGGCACTTTTTCAGAAACATTAGAAGATATTATTCAAACAGATGCGGCAATTAATTCTGGAAACTCTGGAGGACCCTTAGTGAATTTAAGAGGCGAAGTGATTGGTATTAACGTAGCCATGGCAGAGGGAGCAGAGGCTATTGGGTTTGCTATTCCAATTAACATGGCAAAAAGAGATATTGATCAGGTTTCAAAGACAAGTAAAATTGTTTATCCATTTTTAGGAGTAAAATATACTTCAGATGATAATGGGTCATTAGTGTCAGAGGTTGTTGCTGGGTCTGCTGCAGAGAAAGCAGGAATTAAAGAAAATGATGTGATTTTGAGTATTAACGGAGAAAAAATTACCAAAGACAATTCAACGTCAAAAATAATTCAAAAATATAATGCAGGAGATAAAATTAATTTGCGTATTTTGCGGGATGGAAAAGAGCAAGACTTAGAAGCAACTTTAGGTGAAAGAAGCTCTTAAGGCTTGACACAAAAATTTTTGGTGATAAACTACAAATATATGAAGATCATAACCAACCAAA
>Ga0172371_10004295_pt1 | contig 21650 bp, 17 predicted proteins | sample Lak12m_FD_114543 | JGI IMG/M metagenome (GOLD analysis project Ga0172371, IMG submission 114543) | Freshwater microbial communities from Kabuno Bay, South-Kivu, Congo - kab_022012_12m | ecosystem: Environmental > Aquatic > Freshwater > Lake | place: Democratic Republic of the Congo: South-Kivu...
ACACAGTCCTCGACTCCGGCCGGAAAGGGGTGTTCCGGCGCCAGCCGGTAGTCGGGTAGAAGTACGGCGCACTTGGCCGCCGCCGAGATGTCGGCAGCCAGCGGAAGATAGTTCGCGGCGGAACCTGAAACATAACCGCCGCCGTGAAGGTACAGAAGCCGCAGGTCGGGATCCGCGCCCGGCGCCACGACCCACTCGCAGGGTATGTGGTCAACCTTTGAGCGGATACACTTGACGTTCCTGTCGGCCGGCTCCTGGCGCGCCCCCATTCCCTGCCTCAGTCCCTCCAGGTTGAATTCATTTCCCGGCCCGCCGAACTGTGGATTCTTGCGGCTCTTCTCCCAGAATTCCCGGCTTTCGCGTGAGGGCATCAAATGTCTCCTTCCGTACAATTTGATATCAGTCGCAGGCCGGAGCTATCCACCGATCACTTCACGGCAGCAGTTGCCAGCCTGGCACCGAGTGCCTTCAGAGCGGCAACGGCCTGACCTTCAGGCTTCCCCTTGACCAGCACCGGTTCCGCGATCTTCTTCAGTTTGAATGACTGCGCGATAGATTCGATACTCTGAATGGCCTTGCCTCCCCCGCCGTGGGTAAGAAATGCTGCATATGGCTTGTCCGTGACCTGACCCTGCGTAGGATAGAACGCGCGGTCCAGGAAATCCTTTAGCGGACCACCCATGTAGCTGAACGCGTCATATGAGCCCAACGCCACGGCATCACATGCGAGCAGATCCTTCGGTCCCGCGTCAGCGCCTTTCTTCAGCGTAACCAGCGCCCCCGCGCCCTTTGCGCCCTCCGCTACCGCCTCTGCCGCCGCTTTCGTGTTTCCCGACATGCTGCAAAACACCACCAGCACCTTCGACATGATGATCTCCTCTTCTTCCACCTCCAGAGTTGAGGTCTGTCTATTCCGTGTCTTTCTTGAGCCTCCTCAGTACGACAGTGTCCTCTTCCACATCAACCGAAAGCCCTGCCATCTCGGCGACAAGCTTCAGTATCTTGTGAAGCGATACCTTATCCAGCTGGATCGTGACCGTGGCTTTGTTCTCCCTGTCCATCAGCACGATGTTCACGCCCGCCTTGTCTGAATCATTTTCCTTTGCCGCCTGTCGAAGGAAATTGACCGCGTCGGAAAGACCCGCCTCATGAAAGTCGACGGCTGGAACGATGATCGAATCCAGTTTCTTCGTCAGCGCCAACGTCTTCGAATCGCTATTGTCCTGCGCGAAACACGCTGTGCCCAGCAGTACCACCAGCGCCGCTGCTGTCCAGGTTTTCATCATCGCGCGCTCCTCTCTTCTTTCTGTTTTGCCCCCTCGGGATGCCCCGTGAGTTCCCTGACAATCCGGCAGGTATCGGCAACCCTGTCCTCCATCTTACCCGTCAGCAGGTTCGTATCACGGTAGACGAATTCAATGAAGTGACCGGCTCCTATGTCCAGCGTCTCCTTCAGGTGCGCCTTCAGATCGGCCGGGCTGAACGTCGACCCGCATAGCTTCAGGGGCATGGGTTTCCGGCACCAGATGACGTCCTTGCGGCAGTTCGCGGCAAGCTTTTCCTGGTCGCACCACGGCGTCACACTCACCTTGCGGAGCCCGTTCAATTGCTGGAGATGGGGTATGAAGCCATGGACCGGCTCGCAACAGCCGAACTTCAGCAGTTTGAACCTGGCCGCGAACTTGCGGAAATGCGGCATGAGAAACTCGGCGAACATGTCCGGTGACAACCCGGCAGCTTCCTGTGCTTCAAGATACCCGTAGCGGTCGGTGGACCGGATGGGTTCGCCTTCTTTGATCTTGCGGCCGGGTACTTCGTCCGTGAATTGCGAACTGCCCGTACAGTAGCCCTGGTTGCCGTCGTTGTTGAGAGTCAGCAGCCCCTGTTCTTCCTCCCACCGTCCCAGGGCCATGTTGTCCTCGGCAAGGAATGTCAGCAGGCGATGAACGGCTTCCGGGTTCATGGCCATCTGGAGATAGAGTTCCTGCATGCCCATCAGGTGGACTGCCTTGTTGGCGATGCCGTCCGAGTAGTATGAGCTGCACCTGCCGACAACTACCGGCAGGAGTCCCTTGAAAACATCCTCCGCAAGTTCCGCCCGTTCCCTGGTCAACTGCCTGTTCAACGTGAGCGTTCTCTTCTTCAGTTTGCCGAAATCACGGTCAATATCCCTGATGGGCTTGTTGCTCTCGTACCCGAGCCTTCCGCCATGGCCGTCGTCCGCACGCGTGAATTGCAGTTCATCGCAGTAGCTGCCGATCTCGGTCGCCCAGTCGACGACAAACCTGTCAGGAATGATCCTGTCATCATTGACGCGCTCATAGGCCACGATTGACCAGAGAAGTTGCGCCTCGAGCTGCCGCTGCAGGGGACCCTCGCAAGCCAGCGCCGGCATGAGGTCCTGGAAATACGTACCGTTGTCTTCGATATGAAACGGAAACGTCCGTTCCTTCAGGCCGTTGTGCAGTCTCCACTTCTTCCTGCGCTGGGCCATGACGTCGCCGTGGGCATATTCAGCATACTTCTCCGCGAGCCGTCTCAGGTGTGATCTGTCTTCGTCAGTCATAGAAACCCTCATCTCTTGGGGCGAACGCCCGCCCTGATGTGCCAGTTATTTGACTTCCAGGCACCGGCACAGGAAATTAATTCCATCATCAGCCTTGTCCAACTCGTGCCCGCCACCATGCTCCTTGTACCGGAACTGCCTTGCCAGTCCAAGCTTTCGATAGACTCCGGCGAGTCTCTTTGCCTCCGGGCGTGCGCGCCGAACATCGAACAGTTCGTCCTTCCTGCCCACCTCGACATACAAAGGCCGCGGGCACACTAGAGACCCCACTTCGACGTCGAGGAACCTGTTTGCCGAGTTGAACCATGACCAGTCCGGAAAATCATAAGTTTTGCGGTCGTTGAAGAAGCAGGACGAGACCGCCACTTTGATCCGCGTATCCAGCGCCGCGGCAAAGAGCGAATAGAAGCCGCCATATGACAGCCCAATCATGCCGATGCGTTCGGAATCGATGTCCTTACGGCTGGTGAAGTAATCCAGTGCCCTGACTATCCGGAACAGCTCCAGGGCAGCGAGAGATCCGCCGAGTTGTTTCAACCGCCTGTCGACTAGGTCCTTGTCATGCTTCGGACCGAAAGTATCAGGGGCCCACAACAGCAGTTGAGGGGCAAACACTGCCACGCCCCGCCCAAGAACCCGCCGAGTCATGTCGTTGTAGTTGGCGGAGCCGAAGAAACCTGAGCAGAGCTCAGGAGTTCCGAGTCCGCCGTGTTGCGCGATAACGAGCGGAAGCCGGCCTCTGCTGCGAGGCCGGAAGAAAAGTCCATACGTGCGGACACCGGGCAGGGTCTCGACCCACATCCGTGAAATCCGGCCCAGCGAGTCTTCCCCCACCGGCTTCATCGACACGGCCGGAATGCCGCGAACGGCCTTCGTGAGAGGCCATCCGAGCATCTTCATGAGTTTCCTGCGATACTCCAAGACCGACGACTCGTAGCTGGCTATGGACGCAAAGTCCGGTTTGAAGAAACGCCTGCGGCGCCTGTCGCCGTTCCGTTGTTCACGGCGGACCAGGGCGTGGACCTCCCTAAGCATCTTAGCCCGGAATCTGTTTCCTGCCGCAGGCTGCTCTGAATACAGGACTTCGGTAGTCATGGGACCTTCTGCCTCACGTCCGCGGCCATGCCCAGCTTCTTGAGCTTGGGCACGATCACCATGCGGCAATACGGGGCATTGGAGTTACTTTTGAAGTAGTCGTTGTGGTAGTCCTCGGCAGGATAGAATTCCTTTGCGGCCGTAATTTCGGTTACAACCGGTTTCTTCCCGTAATGACCCGAGGACTCGAGTTCTTTTCTCGATTTCTCAGCGGTCTTCTTCTGTTCTTCGCTGTAATAGAAGATGGCCGACCGGTACTGCGTTCCCTCGTCCGCGCCCTGCCTGTTGAGACTGGTGGGGTCATGCATCTGCCAGAACGTCTCAAGCAGTCTATCGAAAGAGACTGAAGCCGGATCAAACTCAACCTGCACCACCTCGGCATGACCGGTATCGCCCCCGCAGACCTGCTTGTACGTAGGATTCTTCACATGCCCGCCCTGGTAGCCCGACTTCACCGATTTCACACCTGGGATGCGCTGGAACACCGCCTCCGTGCACCAGAAACAGCCGGCGCCGAAGGAAATCTTTTCCGTTTTGCCCGTGGCATCCATCGACTTGACGGCATCCTGAACCGACATGGGATCCCCCTCTCCTCTTGCCACAGACGCAGCAAGCGCGGAAACGGCCACCGCCAACATGACTATACGTCGCATGGTGCCTTGTCTTTCATCCACAGAAAGATGCGCCGCACAGCGGCGCTACTACATCGGGATCACTGATTACCGATAACTGGCTTCTCGCCCGTTTTACCGCTCGCCGGTTCTCCGGCTCCCTCTTCGCCACTGATCACTGGCAACTGATTACTGATAACTGTCCCCCCACCTGTTTCCGGCAACAGCAGGTCCTGAGGGGCATAGGCCACGAACGGTGGAACGCCCATCAGGTAGAATGAACCAGCCTGCTCCATGATCCGCCAGATGCCTGCTTCGCCAACCGCCACGGGAACTTCCCACAGGTTGCCCGCCGGCTTCACGATCTTCTCCCCATTCGGCTTGCGCAGGGCCATGGGACCATCTGCGACAACAACGAACTGCGAGACTCCCGCAGGAACACACATAAAGAAACTGCTGCGACCGATGGAACGGACATGGCTGGACGCATCGGCAAACAGCGTCAGCCTCGTCTTGTCCTTCGGCGTTATCTCGAACCCGCTCCGGCGGTCATCGACCACAAGCCTGTAGACACCCGGCTTGAGCGCGCCAAGCTCGATCCTCGCGGCCGTGCCGTCACCTCTCACCACCCGCTCGAATACCGGATGGTCGTTAACCTCGTCAACGTCTTCGTTCATGGCATAGATCTTCACCACGTGGTCATACACCTCTTTATAGACGAACCCTATCGATATCGTGAACGCGGCTTCGCCTTCCGTCGGCACCTCGATCACGAATTCGTGAGGAAAACGCAACCTGTTGATCGCACGGGTTGACTGCTCGACCTCCAGCGGCTTGAAGCTGCCGGTACGCGGAAAAGCGATCAGTCCCTGGACTTCGTGGAACCGCTCCGTGTCCGCCTTCACCAGGTCTGCCAGCTGCCTGTCGGTCAATTCCCCCGCGTCCTGCCAGACGCAGTTCGTGGCATTGAACTTGTATTCCGGAGCCGGGGCCGCGCTGTTGGCTATCCGCCTGGCAAGCGGATAACTCGCGCACAGGCCGCTGTCGCGCACCTGCCATGCGAAGCGCAGCAGGGCCGTGTATGCATCCCGCTCGTTCTTCGCCGTCGCGGTCCTGTAATCATGGAACAACGCGACAAAATGCAGGTAGGACTGGACCTGCCGCAGGCGTGCCCGAACGGCGTCGTTGTCTGCAAGTCGCCATGCCTCGTTCACGAGCCGGTACCAGCGGGCGATGGAATGAGGGGTGGGCACAGGATCCTGGGGGTTCTGCCAGTCGTCGAACAGCTCCTTCATCGGGCTCGCGGCAGCGCCGAATGCCTTGTCATGGAAATCCTGTTCCAGCTTCTCGACGTCGGCCCCGGTATCCCACATGAGCCTCGTCGCGATGTACTGTCCCAGCCCGCGGCTGATCCAGCCGATGTTCGATTCGGCATTGATCGCATTTGCGCCCGCCTCGCGGAAACCGCCAATGCTCTTCCTGAGGTATTCCAGGTTCGCACCGCGCGGCTGGCCGGGCATGTCCCAGTCCCACGCCATTACGCCGTAGTACTCGCGGATGCCGATCGCGCTGACCTTCCTGCCCCACTCGGCGATAAGCTGGTCCATGGTGTATGGCGTGCGGTTGAACGCCGTCGCAACCTGGACATAGACATTTCTCTCCACCGGTATTGCAGGCGGAAGGGCGTGTCCCGCGTAGGCATACAGGCCAACCCATGCGCCGGGAGCCTTCTGCTGGAATGCTTTCGCCACCCGGTTGGCAAGGTGGAAAGCCTGTTCCGGTTCCCTTCCTATCTTCCTGCATGGATCGCAGAAACAGTCGCCGGATCCGTCGGACGGGTCGAGCGACACCATGCTGCCGTCCGTGTAGTTCGTGCCAAGCAGCTTGAGGCTGTCACGGATGCACAGATCCACCAGTCCCTCGTTCGAGACGCAGAATTTACGGGCTGCGTCGACCCGGTTGGTATCCCGTTTCCCGTCCTGCATGACCGCAAAATATTCCGGATGGGCTGCAAACTCATCCTTGTTCCGGCTCACGATTCCGGGCCAGGCATGACCGCACCTGGGCTCAAAGGCGCCGCCCTGGCGGTTGCATTCGACCCAGCGCTTGTAGTCGTCGTCGCACTTCTTGGACGACGTGCCGTATGCATACCAGATGCGGCGGTTCTTGAACGCCGGTTCTCCGCAGTAGGTGAACGGAACAGCCACTTGCATGATCTTCGGGACGACGTGCCACACTTCGTTCGGGAAGAACCAGCGGTAACCCAGCTGCTCCAGGTAGATGTAGGTGCCGTGGCGGACGGCGAGCGGCGTCTTGCCAACTATGCAGACACCATTGGAATTTGCCTCTATCCAGACAGCCTCCGGCCCCTTGCCGGCAAGGTTGGTTACACCTGAATCCGGCCCGAACCCTGACCCCCGAACCCCTCCCGTCCCCCCCGCCACCCCAAGCCATACTCCCGTCCCTGTCCACGAACCTGCCTGTACCGCGAACTCCCGGCCCGTGCCCATCTTCAGCCACATTGCCATGTTGGTCGCTGCGGCACGGATTTCGGGCGAGGCGTTGGTAGGGACCGTCACTGCATCAATCCCAGCGGCGTTGCCGGCAGCGCACACGGTAAGGATCCAGGCAGCACAGAAAAGCGGCAAAACGTGTTTCATACCATAGCCATATACCAGAGGGACCAGTGGCTGTCAGTCCTGAAGGCGGCACCGCCACTAGACACAGAAACATCCACAAACAAGTTGCCCCTCCATCATGAGCGCCAATTTGTAGCCGCCCCGCTCTGTCGGGGCGTCTCCGCACGGCGGCAGCTCGTGCTACGTAGCGAAGAAGCTTCGCCACTTCGCAGAGTAGCAAGCGCCGTGGCTACAACATTCCCGCGTAACTGGTGGGTTACCCCGCAAAAAAGTTGTTTTCCTTCTGGCTGAAAGTGCTAGGTTCAGATGCTGGTTAACCCGTCTTCCGCAGGGTTGCCCAAGTCAGGAGGCTGGAACCGACATGATCACTCTGATTGTCCTGATATCCATCATCGTTCTCGGTGCAGGATATTTTCTCTATGGCCGGTTTACCGGGCGTGTCATGCAACTGGACGACACCCGGACAACACCGGCCTGCCAGATAAACGACGGGTTGGACTATGTCCCGGCCCGGGCGTCGATGCTGCTAGGCCAGCATTTCTCGGCCATTGCCGCCGCCGGCCCTATCGTCGGGCCGGTGCTTGCGGCCCTGTGGTTCGGCTGGGTCCCTGCCCTGCTGTGGATCCTTGTCGGCGCAATATTTATCGGCGGAGTCCACGACTTCGCAAGCCTGATTGCGTCCGTCAGGCACAGGGCCTCCTCCATAGGCGAGATCGTGAAGCAGTACATGTCGCCGTTGTCCCAGAAGCTCTTCCTCGTCTTCGTCTGGGTTGCGCTGGTTTACGTCATCATTGCCTTCACGGATATCACCGCGCAGACGTTCAAGACGATCTCGCAGGGTGAATCGCTCGGACCGGGCGTCGCGGTCAGTTCCGGCCTTTACCTTCTGCTCGGCGTCCTCATGGGCGTATTGCTGCACAAGTTCCGCATGCCCCTGTGGCTGGCCACGGTAATCTTTGTTCCAATTCTCTTCGGGATCATCTGGCTCGGCACTGCCCTGCCCCCCGGACTTGTCGAAAGCCTGGCCGCGATGGATGTGAAGCAGTGGGAACTCATACTGCTGGCATACTGCTTTGCGGCTTCGCTCGTCCCGATGTGGCTGCTGTTGCAGCCACGCGGGTACCTGGGCGGCTGGTTCCTCTATCTCACAATCCTTGTCGGGCTGCTTGGCGCCCTGTTCGGCGGCTATGCAGTCCAGTACCCGGCCTTTCACCTGGACGGGCTGCGCAGCATTGCAAACGGCAAGGCGGTGCTGCCAATCCTGTTCATCACGGTTGCCTGCGGGGCTTGTTCCGGGTTCCACGGCATCGTGTCGGGCGGAACCACTTCGAAGCAGTTGCTGAAAGAAACCGACGCCATTCCCGTCGGCTACGGCGCAATGATCCTGGAGGGTGTGGTAGCGGTGCTTGCGCTTGCCACGGTGATGATGCTCCCCATCGGCGACCCGATGCTGAAGAACGATCCCAATTTCGTCTACGCCAACGGGCTTGCCACGTATATGGGCGTCGCCCATGTGCCCTACCAGCTTGCGCTCGCCTTTGCACTGCTGGCTTTTTCAACGTTCGTATACGATACGCTCGACGTCAGCACGCGATTGGCGCGCTACATACTCCAGGAACTGCTTGGCTGGAAAACCCCCGCCAGCGCCTTTGCCACCACTGCCCTCACGCTGATGTTGCCGCTCCTGTTCCTCATGAACACGCAGGAGAAGGGTTACCTCGTGGCGTGGCCGATCTTCGGCACAAGCAACCAGCTGCTGGCAAGCCTCACCCTGCTTGCCCTGTCGGTATGGCTTGCCAAGACAGGTCGCGGCCGCAAAGTGTGGGTGACACTGGCCCCGATGATATTCATGATGATCATGACCGTCTGGGCGCTCGTGTTGCAGACGATTCCCATGTTCAAGCGCATCGCGGCGGGTCAGCTGGCCGGTACGAAACCGGACGTCCTGATTTCCGGCACCTGCGGAATCATACTGCTGGTGCTGACCGTGTGGCTGGTCATCGAAGCATTCATGTTGCTTGTCATCCGTAAGCCGGTAAAGGCGTGAACATGCTACGCCGTGGCACGAAAGGATTCGCGCCCTCCATGGACGAGCTATCCGGCCTGGAGGGCGGCAATCCATTGCCGCCGAGCCCTGCGAAAAGGCCGTCAGGTGGGAACTAGTCCTCTTGTGCTTTCAGTTCACCGCCGATCGCGTGCCCGGCTGGGCGTCAGGCCGAACAGTTCCCTGAAACGGGTGGCAAAATACCTTTGATCACTGTAGCCGACGGAAGTGGCAATCAGTTTGATCGGCAGACCGGTTGAGGACAGCATGGCCATCGCCTGGTTCAGGCGCGCCTCTTCGAGCCACTGGTGCGGGTTCTTCCCTGTGCATTGGCGAAAGAGATCGCCAAGGCGCGAGGGCGAAAGGCCACAAGCCTCGGCTGCTTCGGGGATGGTGGGTGGATCCGCCAACCGCCGCGAGATCAACCCCATGGTTGCAGTGACGCGGGGATCGGACCGGGTCCGGACAAAGGACTGGTCCTCTTCCAGCCACAGCAGGGCGCGTTCGAGGGAGTTCATGGCAAGATCAAGCCGCTGCGGCTGGGTGCCTGCAAACCAGTGGGCCTCCAGCAGCGAGCGGCGAACCTTCCCGTCATACTTCCGACCTGCCAGATGGATACGGCTGAAACGTGGAAACTCTTCGGGCAGGTTGAGCAACGGCATCCACTCCGGTTTGGCCCTGAATACAAACCAGACCACGCGCCAGGGTTCACGGGCATCGCGCGGTACTTCCCATCGGTGGGATCCGCCCGGCTTCAGCAGCATGAAGTCATGCGGACGTTCCCACGTTTCACCCCGCGGCAGAATTTCCCGAACGGTGCCCGACAACGTGTAGCCTATGTTCCACAACCCCTCCCCCGCACTCCAGTCCACGGAGGTCAATCCGGGCTCGTGATCCGCCAACCCGCTGGACAACCGCTGCTGAAAGGCCGGGGATCCCCCTCCCTGTTTTGTCGTCACTTCCCGTTCCGTGTTCACGGGGCCACTCCTCCCATCCACGATGACGCCATGCTCGCGCGGTTGTTCTTCGGGCGCAAGGGATTGCGTTCCTCCATGCACAAGGCCGACACCTGAACTCAAATCTCCACACGTGGAGGGCGGCAAACGACCCAAGAATGACGTCACCCTTTTCACCTGCTCATTTATCCAACAACAATGCTGGTTTTTCAAACAACATAGTAATGGTAATGCTTATGTTTTAGCAATAGTTTCCATGAAATCGAGACGTTGGTTCTGATTGATTTTCGAACATGCAAGTGACCCGGGAGACAAGATGAAACCGAAAATGACTGACCTCGAACGGTTCCTCGCGTGCATGGAATACAAGCCCGTTGACCGCGTCCCATTCTGGTGCTGGGGCGGTTGGCCCGAAACCGTTCAACGCTGGAAGACCGAAGGATACGATCCCGAGCGGTTCAATCCCGAAACAATACAGGACAAGCGCGTGGTATTCGGCCACTGGTTCTTCCCCAATCCTCCGTTCGAGAAGAAGATTGTTGAAGAAACCGACCGCCACGTCGTCTACATCAACCACGAAGGCATCCTCATGCGGGAACGCAAGGACCAGCCCTACAGCTCCATGCCGCAGTTCATCAAGTTCCCGGTGGAGACCCGCAAGGAATTCCGCGCCTTCTGGAAGGAGCGGATGAAGCCGGACCTGGCCGCCCGCATCGGTCCGGACTGGAAGAAGAAGCTGAAGGCGTGGCGCGCCGAACCTGTGCCGTTCATAATAATCTCCGACCGGTGGGGCGGATTCTTCGGTCCGCTTCGCAACCTCGTCGGCGTCGAACGCCTTTGCATGCTGTTCTACGACGACCCGGCATTCGTGGAAGAGATGATGGAGGCTAACGCCGATTTCATCATTGCCATGATGTCGCAGATCCTCGACGAGGTCCACATCGATGCGTTCGGGTTCTGGGAGGACATGGCCTACAACCATGCGCCGCTGATCTCGCCGGAACTGGCGCGGCAGTTCATGCTTCCGCGATACAAGCGCGTTACGGAATACCTGCGCAAACGCGGTGTACCCTATGTCGGCCTCGACAGCGACGGGCAGATCCACCCGCTGATCCCGGTGTGGATGGATGCCGGCCTCAACTTCCTCTACCCGTTTGAGTACCAGGCAGGTATGGATGTGCTGGAAGTGCGGAAACGCTACGGGAAAGACCTCCGGATCTGGGGCGGGGTCGACAAGCGGTCGATCATACACGGAAAGGCAACGATTGACGCGGAACTCAAACGCGTTCTGCCTCTCATGCGCGAAGGCGGCTACGTTCCGCACACGGACCACTCCTGCCCGCCCGACATCAGCTACAAGAACTACTGCTACTTTCTGAAACAGCTCGAAAAGACCTGCATCAAGGCGGCGAAAGGATAGGAAACCGTGTTGCCATGATGCACGTTCACGGCACGGGCCGGTACGTTCTGCGACACTTGTCGAACCGCAGAATATCGAACAAGGAACGGCAAATAACGAAGTGAAGACGCTTGTCGGGCTGTAGAAGTTGTCCGGAAAGAACAAGAAGCATGAATGCAGGAGCATACACTTCTTCAATCAACATTCCTTGTTCGATATTCTGCGGTTCGCGGTTTTGACTGGAGGAACCACATGACATCACAACTCACTCTCGAATCCAGAATCCGCGGCTGCCTTACCGGCGCCATGATCGGCGCGGAGCTCGGTTTCGCCCGTTGCAGGCAGCCGGAAGCATTCGCCTGCCCGAAACCGATGGATGTCTTCAAACTGACACCCAGACCGGTGAAGAACTGGAAACCCGCGAGGAACCGCATCGACTATGGGCCGACAACACCCCTCATCGACCTTGGCGTCCGCGCCTACCGCAAGGCAGGAGGACGGGTGGTGCCGGAACTGTTCGGAAGACTCTTCGCAGATGACACCGGGGTCGCCTTCCCCGCTTTCTGGTGGGACGGCCTTCACACGGTGCAGGAGATCCTGAAGGAAGGTATGAACCCGAGAATCAGCGGCATGGGAACGTTCCCGAACGGCCTGACCTCCGCCGCGATGCCTGCCGTCGGTATCTACCACTTCGCCCACCCGGAGTACGCGTACCTCGACGGGGTGGAACTTGCATCCGTAGCACAGGGCCGCGTCGGCGCCGACTGGGCCGGACTCTGCGCAGCCGCAGTCGCGGCGGCATTCCAGCCCGGCGCCACCGGGACGAGCATATGCGACGCGGTACTGAAAGTCGCGTTCCAGAATTGCCGTGAGCTTTTCTACGAACTGCAGACGGTCATCAACTGGATGAGCCGCGGCGACGAAAACGATGCCGTGAACAGATGGCTGCAACATGGCGGGATCCCGGCATCCTTCCCCAACGGGGACTGGGGTAACCCCAAGGAAGTTAACTGGATTGCGTACAACCCGCCTGCTTCGTTCCTGCCGCTGTTGCGCAGGTTCGCGGACAAACCCGACCGGTTTATGAAGCTGCTGCTCGCAGCCCCGGTCACGTGGTTCAATGTCACCGTTTCCGCCGTGATTGGCGGTGCCATCATGGGCGCAATGCACGGGGTTGAGGGGTTCCCGAAAGAGTGGCGAACATGGGCCGCACCAAAGGCAAAGACATGGTTCCCACTTGCAGGTGTCGTCAGGAACCGTCTTTCCCGAGAGCGGGAGGTCATTTCACTCACAAACACGCTGGCCGGCAAAGGCCCAGGGACCAGGTCGCTGATAGAGGAGAAGGTCGAGGGGTGCATCCTCGCCGGGGCAATCGGGAATGCCATGGGTTCGCCCGTGGAAGGCATGATGTACTACGAGATAGACAAGAAACACCCGAAGGCCATAACCACGATCCTCGATCCCGCACGGCTTGAGAGCGAAGACGACAACCAGATGGCCATGCTGCTCGTGGAGACGTACCTGGCCCGCGATGGCATGCCCGTCATGGCCCGTCACTTCGGGAAGACATGGCAGGACAAGCTGAACCGGCACCACTTCTTCATATTCTGCATGGGCCACGCTTACGACCAGATATGCAAAGGGGTCGACCCCCGCATTGTCGGCCATTGGGCACAGGTGACCGGTTCGACGGTGATGTGCATGGAGCCGGTTGGTATCTACCACATGGCCGATCCCGAGTTCGCTGCAATCGACGGCCTGGCTATTTCGTACATGTACCAGCGCGGCATGGATGCGCTGGCCGCTTCAATGCTCAGCGCAACGGTTGCCGAAGCCTTCAAGCCAAACGCAACGGTGGACAGCGTGTGCGCCGCCGCACTGGCCGCGGCGCCCAGGGAGCCCCTGCATACGTTTGACAAACGCCCCTTCCGGAGTTGCCACGAGTACATTGAACGGTGCCTTGAAATTGCTGACAAGTACACCGACGTCCTGAAGGCAAGGAAAGAGCTCTATGACCGGTGCCTGCTCTACCACATGATTGACCCGCTGGAGCTCTGGGGGTTCGCCCTGGCAATGTTCCGTATTGCGAAAGCCGATGTGCGGCAGGCCGCCATCGGCGGGACAAACATAGGGCGCGATTCGGACACCATCTCCGGCCGCGCGGCGATGCTGTCCGGCATCCTGTCCGGCGCCGCCAACGTGCCGAGGGAATGGGTAGCAATGTTCAAACCGGAATCGCTCGAGCGAATCCGGCGCAACGCGAAACGACTGGCCGAATTCATAACAACAAAGAAACTGTCGGTCCTGAAGACACGGCAGTCGGTGGGGTGAACAGACGAACTATCACATGCGAAGGTGCCACGTTTGTAGCCGGGGTCGTTGACCCCGGACCCGGCATCACCGAGGCCGGCTACATCAAGAAAGGGAGACAGCATGACCAAGATGACACATCGCGAGTGTTTCCTGAAGGTAATGGCCGGTGAACCCACCCCGTGGGTTCCCAACTACGAACTGGGCTGCTGGGGCCAAACCGTCGAACGCTGGCTCAGCGAGGGCATGCCCGTGGACAAGTCCCGTGTCGGCAACATGGACATGTTCGAGGGCGAGGACCTGTTCCATCTCGACAGGCGCCAGTTCGCCAGGCTCCACACCGGCATGATTCCATGGTACGAGTCACAGGTTCTGGAAGAAGATGAGCGCTACATCGTGGCCCGCCATACCAACGGGATAGTAACCCGCGCTCTCAAGGAAGGCACGGTACGCGGCACGCGGATGTCCATGGACACCTACATCGACTTCCCGGTGAAAGACCGCAAGACATGGAAGGACGTGAAACGGCGTTACGATCCTTCCGCGCCGGTGCGCTACCCGTTCTGGTGGGACGATATGGCAAGAGGATGGAAGGGCCGTGACTACCCCGTCTGCCTCATCAGCAACGGCGGCTATGGCCTCTATTCCCAACTCCGTTCATGGGTCGGCACCGAGGGCATCTCGTACATGTTCTATGACGACCCGGCGCTTGTCGAAGAGATGATCGAGTCGCACGCTGACTTCCTGATCAAGCTCATCGAGCGCGCGCTGCACGATGTGCAGTTCGACTACTTCAACTTCTTCGAGGACTGTGCCGGCAAAGGCGGCCCCCTCTTCGGCCCCGAGCTGTTCCGCAAGTTCTTCATGAAGCCGTACAAGCGCATCATGAATTGCATGCGCAAGGCCGGCATCAAGTACTTCTGGGTGGACAGCGACGGCGACTCGGAAGCGCTTGTCCCTCTCTGGATGGAAGCGGGCATCACCTGCTTCTGGCCCCTGGAACAGGCATCGGGCATGGATCCTGTCCGCCTCAAGAAGAAGTTCGGGAAGGACCTTGTCCTCTGCGGCGGGCTCGACAAGATGGAACTCGCCAAGGGCCGTAAGTTCATTGACAAGGAACTGAACAAGAAGATCCCGCCACTGCTGGAGATTGGCGGATATATCCCGCACATCGACCACGCGATCGCGCCGGAGCTTTCCTACGACGATTTCCTGTACTACATGGACGTCAAACGGAAGCTGACCGGGCGGACATGATGTTCGACAGACTGGGAAGTCTGCCTCAGCCAGCCTTGGGTGTAGGCGGCCAGATCTGCCGTTCTTCTTCGGCAGACGTGGCGGTTCTACCTCAGGCAGTTACTGGAACCGGATACGTCACGGAGTGACGTCACTACATCCCGAAAGGACCGGAAGTGTAGTGGCGCCAGTCCCCTGGCGCATCTGACTCCTTCTCTCTCAGAATCAGTACCTCGCAACATCTCGCACTGAACAAATGCCTCACCGCTCCCGTGTCCCGCATTCCCATTGCCCGGCATGGGCCGTGCTGCTAGTGTTCACGCCCTCGACCACCACTAGAGGAGACAGCCATGGCAAAGAAAGATCTTGGACATTCCGAGCACAGCAGGCAGGCGGAGCTCTCTTTCGGGACAAAGTGGACCGTTTTCGGTCCCGTTGAACGCAGCGCGCAGGAACCTGATTTCACCAGCCTGGCAAGCTGCCCGTCAACACTGGCGATCGGCAAACACAAGCTTTCCCAGAGAAAGGTCACTGCCACCGGCGGCAAACTGGATCTCACCCGCCTGCACGGCCCTGCGAAGGAAGGCAGGACAGCCTATGTATTCATCCCCGTGAAAGCCCCGAGAACCGGCGAATACCGGATCGGGATCGGGGCCGACTGGTGGTTCCGCGCATGGGTGGACGGGAAGGCAATCGGCGACACGCTCAACAGCGGCAACGGCGCCTGGCCTCCAAGCAAGGATGACACCAGTCTCACCGTCAGCCTTGACGAAGGCGAACACACCCTTGCCATCCGTATGATCAGCGGTTCTGCCGGTACCACGCTTGCAGCAGGCGTGCCGGCCACCACGGGCATGAGCAAAGAAGACGTCGACCGCGCAAGGAACGTGGGAATATCCAGCCGCCTGCTCCGCCCCATCAAGGTCGTTTTCATGGGCGCCGGCAGCGGTTTCCTGCAGGCTCTCATCACGGACGTGATGAGCATCCCCGGCGCGGAAACGGGCGAACTTGCGCTCGTCGATATCGACCCCGTCAGGCTCGATCTCGCCGAGAAGATCTGCAGGAAGATCGCGGATGCCATGGGCAGGAAGTGGAATATCACCGCCACGTCCGACCGGCGCAAGGTTCTCAAAGGCGCCAACTACGTGATCAACTGCATTGAGGTCAGCGGCGTCGACTGCGTTGCCCACGACAACGATATCCCGCTCAAGTACGGCGTGGACCAGTGCATCGGCGACACCATCGGACCGGGCGGCCTCTTCAAGGCGTTGCGTACCGTGCCGGTGTTCCTGGATGTTCTCCGGGACATTGAGAAGTACTGCCCCGAAGCCTGGGTGTTGAACTACACGAACCCGATGAGCATTCTCTGCCTTGCTGCGGCGCGCGCCACCCGCGCGAAGGTCGTCGGGCTGTGCCACAGCGTGCAGGGCGCGAGCCACATCCTCGCCGCATGGGCAGGACTGCCGTACCACGAGATCAAGTGGACCTGCGCGGGCGTCAACCACCTCGCATGGTTCACGGAACTGAGCCATAACGGCGCGGACCTGTACCCGCTCATCAAGAAACGCAACATGACGGAGAAGAACTTCAACAACGGGCGGGACAAGGTCCGGCTGGACCTGATGATGCACTTCGGCTACTACTGCACCGAGTCCAGCGGACACGACAGCGAGTACCTGCCCTACTACCGCAAGAACCCGGCCATCCTCAAGCGCTACTGCCTCGACAGTTACGAAGGCGGGAGCCGTTTCTATGCATCCAACTGGCCGACATGGCGGAAGAACTGTGACCACCGGCGGCGCGATGTGGTTGCCGGCAAGATACCGCTGCAGACCGGGCGAAGCTGGGAATATGCCAGCTACATCATCCAGGCGATGGAAACAAACGACAGCTTCGTCATATACGGCAACATGCCGAATCACGGGCTGATCAGTAATCTGCCGCAGGACGGCGTCGTGGAAGTGGCCTGCCTCGTGGACAGGTTCGGCATCAGGCCCACGCACTACGGCAAGCTCCCGCCCCAATGCGCCGCCCTGTGCGACTGGAACATGCGGTTCTTCGACCTGGCCGCGGACGCCTGTGTCAACCGTTCAATTGAGACCGCGGCCCAGGCACTGATGCTTGACCCGCTGACGGCGGCAGTGAGTTGCCCGGCTGACATCCGCAAGATGACCTTCGAGCTGTTCAAGGCCGAGAAGAAGTTCCTCCCGGGATTCAAGGCGTAGGAGCGGGAGTCGTGACATGATTGACATGATGGGGAGCGGTAACTCCTCCCCCCGTGGGTGGTGTAGCCGCGGCGCTCTGTCGCCGCGCAAAGACGCCCCGACAGAGCGGGGCGGCTACAGACTGGCCCTGCCAAGGCCGAGGTTACGGGGAGCGGGAGATTGACACGTCCTTTGCGCAAGTGCCATATTACACCCGCCTGATTAACGGAGGACTGACATGATCCGCGTGAAAATTATCGGCGCCGGCGGCTACGGCGGCGTTGGAATGACCGAGTTGCTGCTCAAGCACCCGAAAGCCAAGCTCCAATCCCTGGTGGACGTCGAGAATGTCGGCAGCCCAATCAGCGCGATCTATCCCCACCTCGCCGGATTCTGCGACCAGAAGATCATCGATCCGAAAGACCCGCAGGCCCAGGCTCCGCATGATGTCGTGTTCATGGCCACGCCGGACGGCATCGGCCAGAAACTGGCGGCCGAGGAACTTGCCAGGGGCGCCAAGGTGATAGATTACAGCGGCGATTTCCGGTTCAACTCGCAGGAAGCCTACACCGATTACGCCACACGCATCGGGCGTGATCCCAAGCATGCGTCCCCGCAACTGCTGCCCGAGGCAGTCTACGGGCTCGCCGAACTGCATCGCGACGAGCTGACAACCAAGACACGGGTGGTCGGCAACCCGGGATGTTTTGCGGTAAGCTGCATTCTCGGTCTTGCCCCTGCGGTGAAGAACCACCTCATCAAGCCGGAAGGCATAGTCTGTGACTGCAAGACCGGCGTATCCGGCGCAGGCAAAAAGCCGAGCCCTGTCTTCCATTACCCTGCCCGGTACGAGGCAATGAACGCATACAAGCTCGCAGGCCACCAGCACGTGTGCGAGGTGGAACGGGAACTGAGCATTCTCAATGGTTCGCCGTTGAAGGTGACCTTTACATCCCACGTCGTACCGGTGTGCCGCGGGATCATGTCCACACTGTACGCCCCGGTGGCCAGGGCAGTGACCGAGGCCGATCTGCTCGCAGCCTACAACGCATTCTACCGGCAGGGCGGTTTCGTTCGTGTGTTCCCCAGCACTGCACCACTGGTCTCTCTCCATGTGCGGGGTACGAACTACTGTAACCTCGTGGTGAGCGTGGATGCCCGCACCGGCATGCTGCGAGTGGTATCGTACATTGACAATCTCGTGAAGGGCCAGGCCGGTTCTGCCATGCAGAACATGAACCTGGTCTTCGGCCTGGACGAAAAGACCGGGTTGGATCTTCCGGGAATTTATCCGTAACAACAAGCCGTCAAAAGAAAAGGGAGCATCACCATGGAAAGCGCAGACAAAGCAAAAACGGTCATTGCCGAAGACGTTGAGATCATGGGTTCCATCAAGTCCGCAACGCCCATCCACATCGATGGCAAATTGAACGGCGACATGACCTGCACCAACGGTGTCGTGGTCGGCCAGACAGCCACCATCAAGGGCAACCTCGCGGTTGACTCCGTCGTCGTCATGGGCCAGGTGGTCGGCAATATCACCGCCAAGGACAAGATCGACCTGAAGTCGACGGCACGGCTCACAGGCGACATCCGTTCCCGTCGCCTCGCCGTCGAAGACGGAGTCACTTTCGTCGGCAAGTCCGAAGTCAATCCGTCCGGCGCTGCCCAGCGCCCCCCCGTTTCCGGAGAGGCACGATCCGCCGGACACGAGATCGGTCCCGAGCAGGATACCGTCCTGTCTTCCGACGATGATAAGACCAAGGGCGGCCGGTTCTTCGGCAAGAAATAGGCAGGACACACCAACACTGTCTTGTCCTGGCGCGACCGGCACGGAGAATGTCTCATGGCCCGTTCCAGGAAAGTCAACGTCATCGACGGCCTGACATCTGTCCAGGCAGTGCGCCGCACGGGGCGCAAGGCCGACGACACAAAATTCCGCCAGTCGCAGGCCAAGCTGCCGGCTGCCGGGAAACCGGCAGGGCCACAGCCGGCAAAGACCACGCCTCCTGCGGGCCGTATCAGCCAGACCGCCATACCGCAGCGTAACGACATTGTCTGTTACCAGTGCGGATACCGGTTTGTGGTAGCCGGCGCATTGAAAGATTCTCTGTGCCCGAAATGCCGCGTCACCCTCGAAGCCCGACAGGTGACCATCGAAACGGAATGGACCGGGACCGTGCGTACCATAGGCACCGTCGAGGTCAAGCCAGGGGCAACCCTCAAGCAGGCATCCATAGTCACGCGGAACATGATCCTGAACGCCGACGCAACCGGGGCGCATATGACAGTGACGGGCCTGCTGGAACTGGGCCCCGGGGCACGTATCGACGGCTCCTCGGCGGCGCTGCAGGATGTCAAGGTCCGGCCCGAGGCGGATGTCACGATTACCGAAGAACTTGCGTGCAGGGACCTCGACGTCCACGGCAAGATGAAAGGGCCGGTACGTGTCAGCGGTTGCATGACCGTCAGGGAGAACGGCTGCTATTCCGGGACGCTCCGCGCAGGGCGCCTTGTTGTCGAACCCGGGGCAGGCCTGCTTGGGGACATCACCGCCGTTCCGGACCCGGGCTCAACCGGACAGCACCATTGCAGTACCGGTGCGGAAAGTGGTAAGAAAGCGGGAAGCAGGTAGAGGATACCGGGACGGAGGCTTGTCGACATGGCATTGAAATCCAAACTGGGCCGCGGTCTGAGCGCCCTTATCCGTGATGAAACGCCGGCCAGTGCAGCTGCAGCGGAAGAGCGACCCCAGGACCATTTTGTCCCAGTTGAAAGCATCCGCAAGAACCCCCTGCAACCGAGGCATCGCTTCAACCCTGAGACCCTCGCAGAGCTGACCCAGTCCGTGCGCGAACACGGCGTGATACAGCCCCTTCTTGTCAGGCCCGTGGCCGGCGGCTACGAGCTTGTAGCAGGCGAACGCCGTCTCCGCGCAGCCGGTGAAGCCGGCTTGAAGGAAGTCCCAGTCGTGGTGATTCAGGCAACGGACAACCAGTCACTCGAAATGGCCCTGGTTGAGAACCTGCAGCGCGAAGACCTGAACGTGATCGAGGAAGCAGAGGGATACCAGCTTCTCGGAGAGAGGTTCGCCATGACCCAGGAGTCCATCGCCGCCCGCGTCGGGAAAGCCCGGGCAACGGTGGCGAATGCGCTCAGGCTGCTGAGCCTGCCGGATGAAGTGAAGGCACTTATTACGGCCGGCACCCTGACCCCGGGACACGCGAAGCTCCTCGCCGGGCTCACGTCGCCCGAGGAACAGAAACGCCTTGCCCGCCAGATAGCCGAGGACAACCTGACCGTGCGGCAGGCGGAAAAAGAAGTAAGACAGCATTCCAAACCAAGGAAGACATCAAAGACTTCCAGAGACGACATCCCGGCCAATCACATTCAATGGCTGTCTGACAAGCTGCATTCCCATTTCGGGACCAGCATCCACATCAATTCGTGCCGCACTTTGGCCAACGGCAAGAAGATACGCGGGCAGCTGACGATAGACTTCTTCTCCAACGAGGATCTGGACCGTGTCCTCAACCTCCTCGGGGTCAACCTGGAATGACGCGGTGGTTGTGCCCGCTGATCCTGCTCCTTGTCGCACTGTCGGGTTGCCGTCCGTCCGCTCCGCAGCAGACACATCAACCGGACAATGTGCGTTCAAACGTTGCCATTGATCCCATGATGCTGTCCGGGACCAATGCGGTGGCCGAGGTGGCGATGTTTGTTGCCACTGCACCGCGTGTTTCAGGCACCACGCAGGCGCGGAAGGCGGCAGATCACCTGGTCCGGCGACTTGAGGGCTTAGGGTTGGAACCGAAGGTCGACGTCTTCACCAACAACACCCCGGACGGCCCCGTTGTATTCCGTAACATCCTTGCCATGACAAAAGGCGCCGAAGAGGGACTGGTGGTCCTGCTGTCCCACACGGACACGAAGGCGGATCTGCCGGAAGATTTCGTCGGGGCCAATGATTCAGGCTCCAGCACCGGCCTGTTGCTGGAACTGGCCCGCGTGTTCGGCGCCGCGCAGCGCACCGGGCCGGGGATCCTGCTGGCATTTGTCGACGGGGAGGAGTGCAGGAAGACATACGGGCCATCCGACGGCCTGCATGGCAGCCGGCGGCTGGTGGGTTGGCTGCGTGAACAACAGCTCCTCGGCCAGGTTCGCGCAGCCATTCTCATGGACATGATCGGCGACAGGAACCTGTCCGTGACGATCCCGCGCAACTCATCCACGAAGCTGGTCTCCATGGCTTTCCAGGCCGCCACGGAGGAGGGAACACGCACGCGGTTCAGCCTGTACGGTCAGGACATTCTCGATGATCATGAGTCGTTCCTCAGCGCCGGGATCCCGGCCATCGACCTGATCGATTTTGAGTACGGATCGCATCCAGGGATGAATGACTACTGGCATACGTTGGAAGACACAATGGACAAGCTCAGCGCCGAGAGCCTGCAGACCGTGGGACGCGTGGTCATCCGGATGGTGAACAAGCTGTCGGAAAGATAAGGCCGGCAGACCGGGAGGTCTGCCCTCCAGTGCCCGTTCTAAGCGCCCGATTTCATCATGGAGGGCAGAGCTCCTGCTCTGCCG
>Ga0172371_10004297_pt1 | contig 21646 bp, 21 predicted proteins | sample Lak12m_FD_114543 | JGI IMG/M metagenome (GOLD analysis project Ga0172371, IMG submission 114543) | Freshwater microbial communities from Kabuno Bay, South-Kivu, Congo - kab_022012_12m | ecosystem: Environmental > Aquatic > Freshwater > Lake | place: Democratic Republic of the Congo: South-Kivu...
CGATGGCTGGGTGGATAAATAACGTCCACTCCGGCCCCAAGAACGGCGATTGTTTTCCCGCCACAATTAATCGTTGTCCCATGAGCCACTCCATCAACCCCCAATGCCATACCAGAAACAATGACAAAACCCCTCGCCACTAATCCAGTGACCAAACTTTGCGTAACTTCTTGGCCATAAGAAGTCATTTTTCTCGTTCCGACTACCCCTATTAATTTCCCCTGCAAGAGTTTTTTAAATTCATCATTATTTAAATTAGATTTAATAAAAAGAATTAAAGGCGGGTCGGAAATATTTTTTAAGCTTTGGGGATAGTCTGGATTATTAATAGTGATCCATCTAATTCCTCGTTTCTCGAGATTTGATAGATATTGAGGTATATTTAGTTTTCGCTTCTGTTCTAAAAATTCCCCAAGTACATTTTTTGGTAATCCAGTTTTCCCTAATTCCTCAAAAGATGCTTCCCAGGCTTTTTGCACATCTCCAAAATAATCGATTAAAAGTTTAGTTCGGGCCGGACCAATTCCTGTCACGGTTGCAAAAGCCACCTGATACGCATCGTTATTCATTTTGTTTATATATTCAGTGTACTAAATTACCTGACCTAAAATAATAATGAAAATTTAACAAAATCTGGCGCCATGGCCCCCTTTTTCCTCTTGACAAAAAAGTTTCCGATTTTAGATAATAATTATGAGATAACAAAATAGAAGATTATGGGACTTAGTCCAGATAGAACTTTAGGTACAGCTTTTCAAACTCGGCACGGGCTTACACTTTCGGATGCTATAAAAGCCCGTTGGCTACAATTATCAGCAACTCACAGAATAGTAATCCATCACGACTCTACTGCTGGAGTATACCCAGACCCAGATGGGGAGCACACAACTCACGCTACTGCTAGGAAGATTAAACGTGGCTACTAACAATTTAACCCCTATCTTCCAAACCATTCTTCCAACACTTTCTTAACAACCGGCGCGGCTTCATCAGAGCCTTCTCCTGCACCTTCGATAATGGCTGTAACTGAGATTTCCGGGTTGTTCAAAGGAGCAAATAATGTCAACCAAGCATGAGTTCTTTTGCCAAGATCACCATATTCGGCTGTACCAGTTTTACACGCCAACTGAATGGGGATACGCTCTGGTTGGCCGCTAGCCGTAGCATCAGGATTACTATGTGTTTTATCGACTGCAAATCCAAACAGCGGATAAGCCGTACCCCCCTCGTTACATGCAGCCGCCATTCCCTTTTGAACTAAACCAATGGTGTTTTTTTTAATCCCTAAATCCTTGCAATTTTCTTTCGTGTTGTCTGATTCACTTGACTTATCGACTAAATGCGGCCGACAAAGTTTTCCATTATTGGCAATCACGTTGGTAAAAAAATTATCTTGGATGGGCGTAACCAATAAGTCTCCCTGACCGATGGCTGAATGATAGGTGTCACCCAAATACCAACTGCGGCTGTTTTTTTGGCGCCAATATTTTTCCGGAACCAAACCTGCCGCCTCACTGGGAAGATCTATTCCCAATGGAGCACCCAAACCAAACCTTTTAGCCCAAGCAAATAGTTCTTCTTCCCCTACCCATTCCCCAACTCGATAGAAAAAAATGTCATTACTTTTTTGCAGTGCACCCACTACATTTAACACTCCCTGCACTCCACCATCTTGTAACCATTTCCAATTAGGAAATTTATATGGTCCAATCACTAATATTCCCGGGTCATCAATGGTTGTTTGTTCCGTGATTTTTCCCGTTTCTAAACCAGCCGTGGCCGAAATTAACTTAAATGTTGATCCCGGTGGATAGGTTGCCGATACTGCTCGGTCAAAGAGCGGATTATTTTTATCATTTAAAATACTTTCTACTTTGGTCTCACGTTCACTCTTGTCCATCGTTAATTGAGTAAAAGCATTGGGATCAAAGCTCGGAGAAGAAACCAGTGCCAAAATTTCTCCCGTGGCTGGACGACTCACCACCACAGCACCTTTTCTGCTACCCAAAGCTTCATAGGCCACATTTTGTAGAGTTACATCCAAAGTCAAAGTTATATTTTGACCACTTTTCGGCGCCTCTGAACCCAAAGACCGAATTTTATTGCCAGCTGCATCTGTCTCAATTAATTCTTTTCCATCAACTCCCTTTAATATTGATTCATACTGTTGTTCAAGTCCGCCTCGTCCCACCCGATCACCCAACGAATAGTCCATTTTCTTCTTTAACTCGTCCTGGTTTATTTCAGAGACGTAACCCAAGAGTGAACCAAAAGCTTCACCTTTGGGATAGAATCTTTGAGAGTCAACTTCTAAAACAGAATTTTTAGATAATCCCCCTTCTGCTTCGATTTTTAGACTCTCCTGGCGCGAAAGAACCCGGGCGGAGCAATCTCCATTCGCATCACATTGCCGCAATCTGACCGCCCCTTCGCTTCCAGCGAGTAGTACGCCGTTTCTGTCAAAAATTGATCCTCGAGGGGCATGAATTGGGGTAGTTCGAATCCGATTATTTGCCGAAAGTGAATGATAATATTTTCCTTGAAAAATTTGGAGAATAAGTAATCTACCAATGAGAATTAAAAATGCTAAAGCAAAAAGAACTACTAATATCGCTGGCGTAAAATTATATCCTCCTCCACTGGTTGGCTCCGCGGTAATTTTCGATTTTTTAGAATCGTAGCTTATAAAATCAGAAAAGGTGTCGCCAAAGGACATGGAAGTAAATTAACCAGAAAATGACAGCAAAAACAACCCGCACTCTTAATCTCAATCTGGCAAATTTTCCATAGGTAAAAAGTCCCAATTGCCCGAGAAGCAGCAACACGCTAGTTATTCCCATTTTTGTTCCTAAAAGTAAATCAATAAAGAGGCCACCAAAAAATGCTAATAGAGGCGCCGGAAATTTGTATGCTACGCCAAAAAAAAGAATTGAAGCCAAAAATTCTGACATTAATCAATAATTATGTATACGTTTTTCAATTTTTTAACATTAAACAAAGGTGTAATTATCGCTCCCTGAAAAAGCTCATTAGACCCAGGTTCCAAAGATTCTATTTTCCCGATGATGAGATCAGATGGGATTTTTCCGCCCAATCCAGAAGTACTCACTGATTCCCCAACGGATATTGTTTCACTCTTGGCCACACGGCTTAAATTAATTCCGGAGGCAAATTCCCCCGTGACTATTCCTGAAGCAGACATAGTTTTTGCAGCTACTTTCGACTCTGGATCAGGAACGAGCCGCACTAGACTAATTCCAAAATTTGTTTTAACTATTTCCCCGACATAATTATCCAAGTAAACAACTGCTTGTCCCGGTTTAACTTTGTCACCTAAACCCGAATCAATTTCCATATAGCGACTTATTCCCAAAACATTGGCCGCTAAAAGTAGGTGTGCCCTTGACGTCACTACACCCAATTGTTTTTTTAAATCTGAATTCTCGTTTTTTAATTTTTCGTTCTCGTTTTCCAGTTTTGCCAAATTAAGACTCCTTTTTTCTAATTCAGAAATCCTATTTTCTCCCGACTGGACAAATTGAACAAATCTGACCGGACTGCTGACTGTTTCCACAATTGAATTGGAGAGATATTGTGCCGGAGAAAAAATTTTTCGAAGAAGAAAGGCAGGTGTTTCTAACTTCCCACCACGATCCAAAAAAATGACACAAATTGATAAAGCTAATAAAACTATGGTTAATTGAATATTCTTATTTTTAATCATCTTAATCCTCCAATGACACGAATTCTTTGCAATAGTTTCTCATCAACTAAAACTTTTCCTGTCCCCCGCACTACTGCAGTTAAGGGATCATCTGCCACCCAAACTGGTAATTTTGTCGCTTCGGCTATAGCCTGATCGATTCCAGACAACAAAGCACCACCACCTGCCAAAGCAATTCCCCGAACCAAAAGATCAGAGAGTAGTTCTGGTGGAGTCGACTCAATTAGATCTTTAATCGCCACAATAATTTGCTGAACAACAGGAGATAAGGCTTCTCGAACTTCGCTCTCTGAGATTTTAATCGATTTGGGTAAACCAGTTTCTAAATCACGCCCCCTAATCACAAAAAATCGTTCATCTTGACCTTTCCTTTCAAATGCGCTACCAATCGCAATTTTTACTTCTTCCGCTGTCGGCTCGCCTATGAGCATGCCATATTTCAGCCGCATGTAAGAAATAATGGCTTCGTTCATTTCGTCACCGGCAACACGAATTGACTTATTAACTACAATTCCTCCCAATGAAGTCACAGCAATTTCTGTTGTTCCACCGCCAATGTCGACAATTAAACTTCCTGAACTATCATCGACCGGTAAACCGATTCCAATGGCAGCTGCCATTGGCTCCTCTATCAAATAGGCTTTACGAGCACCAGCACCCAATGCAGCGGCTTGCACTGCCCTACGCTCCACTTCAGTAACACCACTCGGGATTCCAATCACTACTTTTGGTTTAGGAATTCTGGGAATAAAACCTGGGGTTTCGTGAACTAGCTTAATATAATGGGACAACATCGCAAGTGTGGCATCAAAATCGGAAATTACCCCATCTTTTAAAGGACGAACTGCCGCGATGTTGGCTGGAGTTCGACCCAACATTTTTTTTGCTTCAGTCCCTATGGCCACCACTTTTTTAGTTTTTTTACTCGTTGCCACCACCGATGGTTCACGAATGACAATCCCTTTTCCTTTTACGAGCACGAGGGTATTGGCTGTTCCAAGATCAATCCCCATATCGTGGGAAATAAGTGAAAAAAGGTAGTCAAACATATGCGAAGGTTGTGTTTTGATATAACTCAGTACATCGTTGCAAGTATACCAATGGCACTGTTAGAATGAAACACACAACCCATGACAAATTTTTTTAATTTTGTTCTTCGTTGGTCATTTTATCTGTTAATTTTTCTTGTTCCGCTTGTTTTCTACTCCGGATCGCACGAACTTTTTGAATACAGCAAAATGATGCTGACTTATGCGGGAACGATCATTATTGTTACCTCCTGGTTAGGAAAAATGGTTTCTGAAAAGAAACTAATTTTCCGACGCACATTTTTAGATATTCCCATTCTGGCCTATCTTCTCTCTCACATAATTTCTACAATTTTCAGTTTAGATCCACACACCAGTCTTTGGGGATATTACACACGTTTTCACGAAGGATTATTCGCGACTATTTCTTATATTGCACTATACTACGCCCTAGTTTCTAATTTAGTAAAAAAGGATGTCATTAAAATAATTACATTTGGTTTCATGGGTGCATCGATTGTTTCAATTTGGGGATGGTTGGAGCACAATGGCCATTCAATTTCCTGTGCCTTTATCCCCCCCAATAATTTTGACGTCTCTTGTTGGATTCAAGATGTTAAAAGCCGCGTTTTTGCCACCCTCGGGCAACCAAATTGGATGGCTGCTTATTTAGATATCATCATCCTTACATCGATCGGCTTGTTAGTAAATTCTAAATTCGAAAATCTAAACTCTAAACAAGGTCAAAATCCAAAAACAGCTTTAAAACTTGGGTTAAAATATTCGGATTTTATTCTTATTTGTCTGTCTTCTCTTTTTTTTGCGGCATTAGTTTTTACCAGATCTCGTTCCGGAATAATCGGACTAGCAATTGGCACTGCTGTTTTCTTAATTCTATTTCTAGTCAAATATGGAAAAGCACAAATTAAAAATCTTAGGTTAGTTTTTATCGCCCTATCAGTTTTCTGTTTAATTAGTCTATCAGTCGGTTTACCTCTGCCAGTTCTCGATAAAATCAATTTAGGAAATTTGCTTTCAAGGAAGCAGGCCATTGAGAACACTCCCAAAACTAACCCGTCCGATGGTTATATCGATATCGGCATCTCCGAATCCGGAGACATTAGAAAAATCGTTTGGGAAGGAGCAATCAAGGTTTGGCAACGTTACCCAATTTTTGGATCTGGAGTAGAAACGTTTGCTTATGCCTACTATAAAGATCGTCCGGTCGCCCACAACTATGTTTCGGAGTGGGATTTTCTCTATAACAAAGCGCACAATGAATTTTTGAACGTGTTAGCGACTACTGGCTCAGTCGGGATGCTCGCCTATCTTTCTTTAATCGCAGTTTACATTTATTGGGCTATTAAAACTGGATTAAAAACAGCCAACGACCCAATATTAGTTTTTGCACTTTTGGGATCATATATTTCAATTTTAATTACTAATTTTTTTGGGTTCTCAGTGGTAATTGTGGGAATTTACTTTTTTCTTATTCCGGGATTCTCTCTACTTCTAACTGACAAAGAACAACCAATAAGTAAACTTCCACCCAAAAGTCCTTCTAACGCTACCCAACTATTGGCCTGGGGAATTTTGGGAATTGCTGTAATTTTTTGCGAGCTAAAATTAATTAACATGTGGCAAGCCGATAAAGCATTTGCCTATGGAAAAAACTTAGATGGCGTTCAAGCCTATGTGCAGGCATCGGACTATTTGCAACAAGCTGTCACCTTAAACCCAGATGAACCAACTTTTACGGATGAACTTTCCTATAACGATGCTCTCTTAGCAACCCTAATTAACCAAGCAGCCTCTACTTCAGCCCAAAAAGCGATGATTGACCCCTATATTCAGTCAGCCATAAAGTACTCGAACGAAACAATTGTCTCTTCACCCAACAGCCTTCCATTCTGGAAAACTAGAACAAAAGTCTTTTACCAATTGTCAGCTATCCAACCCAACTATATTCTGCAATCATTGGAAGCCATCACCAAAGCAGCTGAATTAGCTCCCACCGACCCTAAAGTGCACTATAACCTTGGTTTAATTCTTGGGCGAGCAGGACAAACAAACGATGCCATTAAGGCTTTCGAAGAAACAGTCGCGATGAAAATTGACTATCGCGATGCTCACTACGCCCTAGCAGCCTATTACAAAGAATTGGGCAATAAAGATAAGGCAAAAGAACAATTAAATTTTATCTTAAATCGAATTGGTCCGGATAAAGCAGCTCAAGATCTCCTAAAAGAATTGTAATATAATTGCTCTGTGACGTCTGACAAAACTAGAAAACGCCAATGGCTGCTTGACCGCCTTCTTGTTCCCGCGGGAATTCTACCTCCAGCTGTTTCCTACGAAGATTTGCAACACAATGAGGAAATGCGACAAAGAATCGGCAATGTCGGTTTTGAATATTTTTACCTAATTAAGCAAGACGCGAACAAAGTTAAATTAAGTTCAGTCGGGAAAAAAATTTTTGCCATGCATGCCCCCTGGCCCACTTTTGGACATAATTCATTGGAAAATCCAATTTTAAATAAACTGGCGAATTTAGTAATCTTCCAAAATGAAAGACTGCGACTCCCCATTGAATTTGAAACTATGGCAACAAACTCTTTTGAGTTTGCCAAACAAATTGGCGCTCGAATAATTGTTTTCCATATTTATTTTTTGAACCACCACAAGATTAAAGAAAATTTGGCTTATCTAGCATCTCTCGAACAAAAATATAACATTACTGCCACTATCGAACCGGAGGGACCAGCCTTTTATTCTTATGTTCTACCACAGGGTGACTTTTATGAGTATGAAGGCAATCATGACTGGATGAGTGTTCCGGAAAAGTTAATTAAAGTGCTCGATCAGTTTTCTCCCAAACATAAATTTAATCTTTGTCTCGACACTGCTTCACTTTTGGGAAGAGAGTTACCTATCTTACCTACTGTAAAATCAGTTATTAATCGGATTTCACATGTTCACCTATCAAGCAGCCCTGTTGGACGAGACGTGGCTGGTGAAATTGACCGTCCAGAAATTGCGGAAGTAGCTAATCTTCTTTACAATAATAAATATCAGGGCTACATAACTGCAGAGGTTAACGGAGCGATTGGTCACGAAGAAGAAATGCTGGCTCGAATGCATGGGGCCATGTCGCTCGTACGACTAAATCTGCTCAAGAAAAAAACAGTGATGAATGCCCAACGACATATCGAAAATTCTTGTCGATATTTAATTAACTACTTTTCTTAGATGGAAATTAAAAAATTTCTAAAAGTATTTCGTCTACCAGAGCAAACAATTGGCATTGTGCCGTTCTTTTTTGGTGCTCTTGATGCCAACTATCGAAACTGGAACGTCTTACTACCTCTGGGACTTGGTGTATTTTTAATTTCTGTTTCTTTTTTTGTTATTAATGAATATGTAGATTCCTTTGACACCGACAAAAATAATCCCCGGAAAACTGGCAGTATAAATTTTTTACAAAATCGCAATCTAATTCTTGGCCTTTACCTGCTTCTAACAATTTCCGGTTCAATTTTATTTATAATCCATGGTCAATTTTTCCCATTAATTCTTTGTTTATTTTTTGGCAATTTTTACTCTGCCCCGCCACTGCGACTGAAAGGCCGATTTCCCTGGGACATGATTGCGCCGCTTATAGCTTGGGGATTTGTTCCCTATTCTATGCCGTTTAGTTTGACCCACCTATCATACGAATCAGTTTTAAGTGTGGCATCCTTATCACTGGTCATGTTTGGTATTCCCATGCAAGGAATTCACTTTTTGGCTGACGCCGAATCTGACAAAGAAGCAGGCATTCAAAATTCTTGTGTAGTTTTGGGGTATAGAAATTTTTTACGGGTAATCGATAAATTTGCGATTGCTGGATTAATTGGATTTACCTATTTAATATACAAACACGAACGTTGGTGGTATTACCCAGTTATCTTGGCGAGTATTTATGAGTTATTAGTTATTGGTTACGCCCGAGCGGCAATCTATCAACCTGGGTTATTGCGTTTGCAATCAATTGCCACCAGATCATATGGCAAGGGAATCTTAGTTTTTCTGTTAATACTTATTTTCCAAATCTGGGTTTTGACCCGGTAAATTGATATATGTTAGATGACAAAATTTCAGACTTGGAAAAAACTTTTGGAATTAAAAATATTTTATCTTCCCCCACTGACCCAAAATCCATTGCTAGATATTATCGTTTAAATAAACTTCCTCTTTCATTCATCGGTCAAAATTTTGTTCATTTGGGGTTAAGTGAAACAAGCACATTTTATCCCGATGATTTACTCGGTCAAGCAAGATTAGTGGAAAAATATATTAACAATAGTGCAAATGAAGTTCTCGAGCTAGGTGCAGGAAGAGGAGGAAATATTTCATATTTAGCCCCCCGACATCCTCACATAAACTTCACCGGGCTCGATCTACCCAACGGTCAGCTAGACTATGCGAAAAAACAGTCAAAAAAAATGGATAATTTTATTGCGACTGAGGGCGATTATCACAATTTGGATATTTTTCCCGATAACTATTTTGATTTAGTTTTTATGGTTGAATCTCTCTGTCACACCAGAAGAAAAGAAATGGTATATAAACAAATCGTTAAAAAACTAAAAACCAATGGCAATTTAATAATTATCGATTTTTTCATAAAAAAGAACTATGAAAAAATGTCCAAGACTGAAAAAAATGCTATTGGTTTAGCTGCTAAAGGAATGGCCACGGAAAATTTTGATTATGTCAAAGACATTAAAAATAATTTAAATAAATCTAATCTTACAGTGATTAAATCAATAGACCTATCAGAAAAAATTATTCCTTCTTTAACAAGAGTAGAACATGCAGCAAAACGGTTTTTTAAGTTACCTAAAATAATTAGAAATCTCATCGTTAAGGTTTTTCCAAACCAATTTTCTTTTAACATCGCAACTGGTCACCTCTTGAAAAATTTAATAGAAAAAGATTTATGTTCTTATCAATTAATTGCTTGTAAAAAATGACATTTAAAGAAGAAATTATTAGAAGAGCAAAAAAGATTGCTGTTAAACAAATTACCCGCGGGGAAATTACCATTAAAAATCCTCAAGATAAATGGAAATATTCACTCGCCTTTTTTATCTCGCGAGTCTTTGGGCCTTTCCCATTGGTTTGTGTTCTTTGGTTAACAACGGCACTTAAATCCGGGATTGGATTTTGGAAAGCAATTTTGGTTTATCCTCTTATTTTTTTTGTTGATATTGCGATTCCAATCGCTATAACTTCATATCTTATCTACGCCAAAAAAGTTAAAGACATCGAATGGTCGGATCTGGAACAACGGAACCAATATCTGCTTCCTATTTCATTTATTGCTATTCCTCTGCTGTTATTTCTTACCTATTTTCTGACAAACTCTACAATTTTTCATTTAAGTATCCTATTTTCAATCATCGTTTTGTCCATGTTAACTATCTATCGTTTTTTTCATTTTAAAATTAGTGGCCATATTGTTACCGCCACTATAGTTATCAGTGGTGTTAACCTTTTCTTTGGTCTCAATTTTCTTTGGCTTTTTTTATTAATTATCCCCATTATTTGGGCTAGATACACTTTAAAGGTCCACACACTAGTGGAATTAATTTCCGGATTTGTACTACCCGCAATAATCATGTTAATGGCCGTATTTATTTTTGGATGGCCAAACATTAAAAATTAGTTATGTCAGTAGATACAAAGCCATCAGATTACTAACCGGTTGAAGCCGTTGTTACTCGGAGACGGTTTGCGCAAACACTAGCATTAATTGCTGGCGCAGCGGGAGTTAACGGTTTTTTGGTCGCTTGTAAATTAATATCTGACCCACCAATTAGAGTCGTTGAACCACCAAAGTATGCGCTTGAACCGATTCCACTAGTTAACACCAATGAATTCAGAAGTTTTCTCCGGAAAAATGGATTCACCCGCAAAAATGGTGGGCCGATTGAAATTAATTTCGCTTGGCCAAACGATAGTAACACCCCGAGAACTAATTTAAATGATAGTGACAAACGCACAGTAGGAGAAATGGTTTTACGCGGAATCAAACACTTTTCGAACGTTTTTGCTGTCGTCCCCAACCCGACCGATTTACTTGTGAGAATTGTCCCCTCAGGAACAGGAGTTTACGGGTTTCAAGCCGGGTTTGATGATTCGCCCAATCCAGTCGGAATGATAACTATGGAAAAGGATGCCAAACTTGACGCTTGGGCCCACGAAACAACTCATGCTGGTTTAGGGATCAACGAAACTCGTTTCGGTGAGTCAGCGGCAATTTTAGCAGCCAGATTGGCAAACGGTGGAAATCCGATTTATGCCGGTGATAAAAATATTGAATCTGAAATTGCGAAGGTCGAAAAACAAATTACCAAGTCTGGTAACCCAATCATTCTCCCGCGGGGACCACTTCTCTACTACGAATTAGAAGAAGTCATTTGGCAAATTTATCAAGATAAATCAACTTTTCCCAACGAACTTGCTCGAGGGCTTAAAGATTCTTGGGGTGCAGCCAGAATCAGGCCAGACCCGAATGTTGTCGCGAACGTGTTTGCCAATGCTGCTGGTTTTGATAACGTAGGCAAACTATCGGAAAGATACCCAATTTATTGCCCCAGAGTGTCAATCCAATCAGCTTCACATGGATAAATTCCGTTCGAAATAATATAATCAAGGCCATGTATCCAATCGTGATGGCACCAAATTCCATTTTAGCCGCCCCCACAAAAAGGGTGGATTTTTCTGGCTCCAGACTTTTAAAAATAATTGATGAGATGAGAGCGACACTTTTGGCACAAAAAGATCCCGCTGGTGTTGGATTAGCTGCCAATCAAGTGAATCTTCCCTATTCGCTTTTTTTAGCCAGATTTAGTGCCAAAAGATCAGAACCAATTCGAGTTTTTGTTAATCCTGAAGTAGTTAATCACAGTCCAGAAACACAACCAGTTAATGATGAGGAAGATTCATCACTTGAAGGTTGTCTGTCACTGCCAAATTTTTACGGCACTGTAAAACGTTGGAAGTGGGTCGAAATCTCTTTTCAACCAATTTCCTCTGATGGTCAACTCGGTGACCAAAAAATTGAACGGTTTGACAATTTTGCCGCAGTCGTTATCCAACACGAATTAGATCATTTAAACGGTAAGATTTTTGTCTTAAAAATTTTAGAACAAAATGGTAAACTGTATAAAATAAAAGGCAAAGATAAAAAGGGAAAAGACATTTGGGAAGAAGTTGAAATCTAACAATAAAATCAATAAAGTCAGTAACCCGAATTAAATCAATAAAATGACGACGAGAAACCAAGAGTTATTAGAGAGGTTAACAAGATTTGCACAAAACACAATTTATCTTTGTCAAAAACTCTCTCGTTCGCCGATAAACAATCCGTTAATTACACAACTTATTAAGGCACAAGTTCGATAGGTGCTAATTATAGTGAGGCGTGTGACGCAGAAAGTTCAAGTGATTTTGTTCATAAAGTTAAGATACTCTTAAAAGAATCTAGGGAAGCTAAGTTTTTTCTAAAATTAATTAGTAGTGCAAATCCTTCGGTGAAAGAAGAGGTCGATATTTTGTTAACTGAAGTTGACGAACTGACACGAATTTTCGTTGCTATCGTTTCTAAATTTAAGACTTAATGTTTTATTGAATTTATTGACTTTATTCATTTTATTATGAAAGTTGTATTTTTTGGTACATCCGATTATTGCCTCCCCATTCTTGAAAGTCTGCACAAGAATTTTGAACTTTGTCTAGTCATCACTCGTCCTGACAAGCCAATTGGACGAGACAAAAAATTGACTCCCTCGGCCACAAAAGTTTGGGCAATGAAAAATGGCATAGAAATATTCACTCCCGAAACTTTAAAAAAAGACAGCCAAGATCGATTAGAAATTTTAGCAAGAATTAAAGAAATTAACCCCGATTTAGCTGTAGTATCCGATTTTGGATTAATTATTCCAGAAGCAATTTTTAACCTCCCTCGGCTGGGAACTCTTAATATTCACTTCTCAAAATTGCCAGATTTACGCGGACCATCGCCAGTGCAATTTACCCTTCTGCGGGGAGATAAAAACGCTTGGGTCACAATTTTTAAATTGGAAAATCCACCAGAATTAGAAATTAAAATGGACTCTGGTCCAATTGTGTTCCAGCAATCATTTTTAGTTTTGCCTAATGACACGACTGCCACCTTATACACCAGATTATTTGAAGACGCGGGAAAATTTATTTCTGATATTCTTAATTCTTATATAAAGAATCCTAATTCCTTAGAAAATCAAGATCATAAGAAAGTAACTTTTTGCCGATTTTTAGCTAAGGACGACGGCTTTATTGAATGGTCAACTTTAAATAAAGCCATTAATGGAGAAAAAATATTATTTACGGAATTATCAAAAATCCAACAAGAATCTATCCCTTCATCGCTTACCGTGAACAGTGAACCCGTGTACTCGTTCTACCGCGCTGTCACTCCTTGGCCGGGAATGTGGTCCGTCTTTAATGGACGACGAATAAAAATACTCCAATGTCACCTTCAAGGCGAAAAATTAATTTTAGATCTTGTGCAATTTGAAGGGAAAAATCCAATAAGGTGGCAAGATGTAATTAAAGAAGAATTAGGGCAAAAGAATCCTAATGAAAAGACTGGTTAATGGTCCCACAAAAGAAAAAATCACGTTCTGAAAAAAGAAAATAAACAAAAAGATTAGTCCAAAACCAAATCGCCCAAGACTCATCCAAAAGCCAACTAATGACTCTGGCAAAATTCCTCCAATCACATTATATCCGTCCAAAGGAGGCAGTGGAAAAAGATTAAAAAAAGCCAAAAAAAGATTCATTTTAATGGCCCCCGCCAAAATTATTCCGACAACTTGAGCCACTTCATTTCCGCCAGAGACTGACAAAATCAACCGTAAAATTAATGACAAAATAACAGCGATTAAAATGTTCGTTAAAGGACCGGCTAACGCTACAATGGCCATATCTTTTCTTCCCTCACGAAAATTAAATGGATCAACTGGAACCGGTTTGGCAGCGCCAAAAACTGGACCACCAATTATGGCTAAAAATAACGGCAAAACAATGGTCATTAATGGATCGATGTGTGGTCGAGGATCAAGAGTTAAACGACCACTTAAACGCGCTGTAGGATCTCCAAGTCTGTCGGCAACCCATCCATGAGCAATTTCATGAAGAATAATGGAATAAGCAAAAATCAACAAAGAAACCAGGGTTAATAACAGCATAGGTTCGATCTTAAACTGATCTTACAAAAGAAGCAAGGCGCCGACAATCAATGCTCCACCAGCGCCCAAAATCATCAAAGTATTCTCCACTGCTCCGGTTTGGGGCAAAGTTGGCTGTGTGGTAGTCGTAGTTTGCGTAGTGGTGACAGTTCTGCAAGCATTATTACAAGTGCTCGACGTGTAAGTGCCACTCAAATCGTCTCGGACACAACTTCCTGAACTACACCGATATTTAGCAGTAGCCGACGCGGATGTACAAGAATTGTAACAATTAGACGAAGTGTAAGACCCGTTGACATCATCACGAACACACGATCCAGAACTACATTTATATTTTGCTGTAGCACTGGTGCAGGCATTATCACAAGTGGAACTGGTAGTTGTTCCAGAAATATCGTCCCTTACACAAACCCCAGAACTACATTTATATTTTCTAGTAGCGGTACTATCAGCAGCCTTCACTGTTCCTGTTAATTTACAACTTGTCGCGTGGGTACACAGATATCTTGGCACACCATCTACACAAGCAGAACGACATTCGGCGACGGAATCATTCCACACGCGGCCGTAAGCTACAAATGGACCAGCTTCGGTTGGTGTCCACTTCAGTGCATAGGTTCCAGCCCCGGTAATTTTTTCTGTTGCACTACACTTAGGATTCGTGTTAGCGGCCGTGCAATGAGGCTCGTACGGTTTTAAATCTGTGGAACAAGAAGACTCATTCGGCACAACTGAAAGCTCCACCGCATCAATAGGAGCCGTTCCCCCAGCAGTAAGATTAAATGTGTATGTTTGACCAACAACTAGATTATTGAGATCAGCAGATGTAGTGAGGGATGTACAATCAGGAACGGTCGCGCCGGTTGTTGCTCCGCCTGTAATTGTTAATGTGGCCGATGAACCAGGAGTAAACAAAATGTCTGCCCCGGCAATCAGAGTTTTGGATTGTGCAGGATCAAAAGTCAAACTTTTTACTGTAGCATTAGTTCCCTTTAAAACTACCGTGGCAATCGTGGTAGGAGTTCCTGTTACCGTTTTAAATAATCCACTGGTTGTGTTCGCTCCATAAGCGATAATTTGTTTCCCTTTAACACTATCTTTTGTTTGGCTAGCAACAAAACTGCTCCAACCTGAAGCAGGATCGATTCTCACTAGTTGTAGATCGTTGGCATCGGACGGATATTCCAAAACGAAAGACATCGTGTCAATTTCTTGACCTTTAGTGTCCAGTTTTACTTCAAAAGATGCTTCTGTTCCCGCTGCGACACTTTTAGTTGCTGGGGTAATGGTAATGTCAACCACGCCAGCTGCAGACGAAGCCTTAGATTTCAAAATTTGTGGATTTTGCACCAAATACATGGTCACACCAAGACCAACAATCAAAACCAATCCAAAAATTACAGCTAATATTTTTTTAAAGTCCATAAGGCAGATTTAAAAACTAATTCTCATCATAGACTTCCAATGTTCCAGCAGCTCGAATTGTATTCATTATTAACGATACGTCCTCCATAGAAATCTTGCAATCCCTATTTATGTCTTCGCGCTTAATTTTATTATTAACGACATTCGTATCTGTTCCACCGGGACCGCTACAGTCATAGGGCACTTCTAATACCTGTGCTCGAGATAAAATTGAAACTGCTGCACTAATATCTTCAATCGACAATTTTCCATCTTGACCAGATTGTGCCATTGTGGCTCCGGGATGAGCGGGATCAGGAACCACTTGAACGACATCGCCAGGTGTCATAACTCTCTGATATGGCGGCATCGTTGTATCTAGCATAGTATTTTCATTAACTACAAATGGCACACTATCGAATTTAACTTGCAAATGGGACGGACCTTTGAGTAGAACTGTTCTTGTACCAGTACGAAAAATTGGCACATATATACCAGCTTTGTAATAGCCATTATCATTAAAATTAAAAATTACAGTGTGAACCACAGGAGCTTCACCTTTTACTGGAAATGGATTTTTAATAATTACATTGACCGGAATTGGTCCAACATTTGTGCTAATTCCCGGGAACTTCACAATCATCGTTAAGAACGATGAAGGACACCAACCTTTTGTTGGAACAAGTGGTAAGCACGGTGGGTTCGAATCCAAACAAGCAGGCCTCTCCGTGCAGGAAGGATTTGGACTTGGTTGACAATGACCAAATGAGGAATTACCAGTGGTCCCCTCCTCAACACAAGTACTTCCGGCACAACATGGCACATCGTTAGTGGAACCGGTGGCACCGCCAGCTGGGTTAATAACATGTGTTACCCTACAACTAGCGCCAACTGGAACACACGATGGATTAGCTATCGTTTTACAAAGCCCAAAATCCAAAGGTTGGTTACCATCATTTTCACAAGTTAAACCTCCGCAACAAGTATTGCCTGAAAGCCTACCACGGCTACAAACTGTCCCGGCACCCACACAACTAACTGTCTGTTGTAAAACAAGAAACTTAGTCACACAAGCTGGATCTTGAGCTGAAAACTTGCCCTGTGGATCGGTGAAATTAGCATTGACCTGAATATTATTAGGTTTTTTGCCAGTATTTAAATCGATCTTGTCTAAATCTTCATAAGTGACTTTAATGTTGCTATCCGTCGCTAAGTCGCCAGTGATTGAACCCGTCATAGTAAATGGCACGTTTTTTCCGTCTTTTTGTTCAAAAGAGATTACACTGGGAACACCAACATCGTTCAGATTATCTCTGTTATAAAAAGTGTAAGAAAATCGCGAAACTGGTAGTTTGGAAGTCGAACTAATGTTTAAACTCTTAGTCTGCTCTAACACTAGTATAGGACCAGTCGTTGAGTCCAAAACTGCCCCACCTGAATCTGTGTAAGAAATCTTTGACGAAGCACAATATGGTGGACGATCAGTGCTATTTGTTACTAACAATTCGACATAGTCACTCCAAATGACGGTTTCTGGTTTGACGCAAGTTCCACCCTGGTCAGGATTTAATGACCCTTTACATATTAAACCTCCGCAACACACACCAAGCGATGTTCCAGCCAGTCCCGATCCGCATTGCCCCCCTATTTCACTACAGACCCCTACCGAAGGTGGTGGGGGCGGTTTTCCATAGTTCCAAGAAATAGAATATGACTCATTACTACCTCCACTGTAGTTATACACTAAAATAAAATACTTCCCGGCATCAATGTCAGCGTTAATACTTTCGGAGGAACCATTCCTTCGAGAACCACTAAAAGCCAATCCCGCATCACCTTCAGCTGCTCCATCCTTATAAAGGAAAAGGTCAAGATCTGAAGTACTGGGATTAACTAAACTAATTGTAATTGGTCCGGATCCAATAACATTAATTTTGTAGTAGTCTTTTCGACTAGCGGCATCTGCCTCATCACTAGTGACTGGTAAAACGCCACTGGCTCCTTTTGCAGGACAAAGAGGGAAATTTAAATCAGCTTGGACCATCGTGTCGTTCGGCTCTGCTTCACTAGTTAAGCAATCCACAGCAGCCAACACATTTCCTGGCTTAAAAAAGGCACTGAAAAAAAAGATAAATAATAGTAAGGCGATCTTTTTCATATCTACCCAACTCCCTTTGGTTGAAATCTAATTTTGTAGATTACTTGACTTGTTGAAGGCGGAATAGTGACCACTAAGGTTCCTTGAGCTGAAAAAGTCTTTCCTACAATCCAATCTAGCGAAGCACTCGGAATAGTCGTACAATTTGCTGGCTCGGCAAACTTACATTCCATTACTTCCACTTCATAACCACCTTCATAGGTAAGTTTAGATACTCCGTCTGGACCAATAAGATAAGCCGAAAAAGTAACAGTTTCCCCAGGTTTAATTGCTGTTTTGTCGGCAGCAACTCTAAACATTGATGCGCCAGTCACAGTTGCCTTGCTGCGATATTGTTGACTTCTCTGAGCAACAAAAAGTGTCACTCCTAATCCAACAACCAAAAGAAGAACAATCACTGCCCCAAATATTGTTTTTTTACTCGGAAAAAAGCCTTGGTTATTCAACATTGGCAATCGCTCCTTCGGTCGATCCTAAAATATTCTGGTCATTTATATCGCTAATTTTCGTCAAGGTTTTGTCAAAAGCTAAATCCACTACTTGTGGTCCCGATGTAACTAAAACTAAATGCACTGTAGCAATTGTCTGATTTCGTGTAAAGATGGACTTAGTGTTTGGTGCCATTTTTATACCCATTAAATTGACTTCGATATTCTTCGTATTGGGAATTAATTTGACGCTCGCCACCGGGAAAGAAAAACCACTACTGGTTAAATCCTTAAATGGGGTAACTTTAGAAAGCGTTGGATTCACAACCCCCTGATTTGTCACAAGTCGAATTTGAAACCCGGAAAGATCCTGACTTACCCCACCATCTTGATAGACCAAATCAAAATCGACAAATGCGTTGGTCGAATTCTTTTTAATTAAGGCCAATTTTGAGGTGTAATTCACTGCCGGCTTAACAGCTTGTTTCTCAACTGAACGAGTTACATCATTAGTTACGGCAGTCTTAGAAACTTGTTTAAGTGGGGCTAACATAGTTCCCAAAGCAAAAAGAATTAATATTAAAACTACCCCCAAAGTTACCCGCAACAATACTTGAGAATTTTTGAATTTTGTCTTTTCAGGAATGGGCAAATCTGGCGTCTGGTTAATTGTTGTCGAAGAATCAGTCGAATTTTCCATGCTAATCCATATTAGGCGTATTTAAATTAGCCTGTCAATAGATACACCCCCTCTGTACAGAGTACCGCATTAATTGTATAATCTGGAACATGACAGCTTGTGACATTTGCAGCAAGGGAGTTCAATATGGCCATTTAATCCGCCATTCTCACTCAGGACAGTGGGAAAAAAGAGCGAGTAAAAATCGACGTGTTTTCGTCCCCAATTTACATAAAGCTAAAGTATTAATTGCTGGAGTAACTAAGAATGTTCGTGCCTGCGCTTCTTGTGTTGCTAAATTCCGAGTTCCTTATTCTCCTAAGGTAGCAAAACCCGTCGCTGCCGTTTAACTCCACCAGTCCATTCGATTTATTGACCCAATTTGGTTACTGGTTGTACTGATTTTATTTGTGTTCCCCTCTTGCTTTGCAATGGTACAATAATAGGTAGAGCAACTCTCTGAGGATTAGGGGTGATCGAGAAACATTTTCCTCGACAAAATGTTTTTTTCGATGGGAGGCGCAGTTCTGAAATGCCTTGGCATGATGACGACTTCCCGCCCTGGAGTTTCCGGGGAAAAGACTCGGCTCTTCCCTCTCCTCGGAGGGTGCTTTTTTTCCTCAGCCTTTAATCTAATCCCAAATTAGCGCTTCTTATTATATAATTCTCTCGTTGCAACTATTTGCCTTCCTAGCTCAATGGTAGAGCAGCGGTTTTGTAAACCGTCGACAACAGTTCGATTCTGTTGGAAGGCTCAAACAATGCCCGTATGTCATCCTGAACGAAGTGAAGGATCTAGTGAAACGTGACACAAGAATATTTTGTCTATATTATTACTAACCATACAAATTCTGTTTTTTATATTGGAATAACTAACAATTTATCTCGTCGTATTTTAGAACATAAAAGTGGATTATCTCCAGACTCCTTCAGTAAAAGATATAAACTCTATAAGTTAGTCTGGTTTCAACAATTTCTAACTTCGATTGAGGCAATTGAAAACGAGAAAAAAATTAAGGGATGGCTACGAATAAGGAAAATTAACTTAATTAGCGAATTTAACCCTTTATTTAAAGACCTTTCGTGCACCTAGATCCTTCTCTGCCCAAGGCGGATCAGGATGACAATATATTTAAAGGCTCTTTTTGAAAAACCCAAGGGCATCTGAAGCTGGTTGGTTCCAATTAGGAAGCATGTTGTGATCGTTCCCTAGATAGACTTTGTAATCAACTTTTTTATTTTTCTTTGTTAACTCTTCATTAAGTTTGTCTGACCAAGCTTTTGGCACCCATGGATCGGAACTCCCCTGCTGCAAAAGAATTGGTGATTTAATCCAATCGTAATAATTTGTAAGTGAATATTTTTCCACATCATAATCCACTTCAAAATCTGCCAATGCCTTTCGCAGATATTTGCCCTGGTCTTCAAAACTGTCAGTATAAAAAAGAATGTTATATGGAAAGGGCTTTGACACCGGGTTCCACAAAACTGTTGGGACAGAAATGCCGGAAATTTCAAGCGCAGAAAGCGCAATTTGGCCACCATTTGAGTGACCCCAAAGACCAATTAAACAGTTTGCTATAGAGCCAGGTTCACTGTTCACAGTAGCACTTGTGTTACCGTGAACCTTCACTACTGTGAACCGTGAGTTACATACACTGCTAATTAGACTCAAAACGGTGGTATATGTTTGGAAACGATTCTCAAACGCATTTTTACTTGGCGAATCTGAGGTTGCATATCCCAATAAATCTGGAGCAATAGTGACATAGCCATTTTTAGCCAAGAATTCAGCTAAATATTGTGTTCCAAAACCAGGATAATATTCTTCAACACTCGCTGAACCGTGAATCATAAGAATAACCGGTTTGAGCCATGCACTTTCACTGCTTACGAGACTGGGAAGATTCACTACTCCAGAGACTCGCTGGCCATCGGATTTGTAGGAAACTTGCCAAACGCGATCAGATTTTTTGGGATCAAGAAGTTTTTCAAAAATAATTGCCGACGGTGCCAACTTACGATTGCGAAGATTTTCGTAAGTGTAAGCAAGAAGAGGCTTGGGACGAGGTTTAGCTACAAAAATCTCACCAGGATTTATTAGTTTCCCCTTATTAATAACCAAACTTACCCCTAACGAAATAAGCACACCAGCCATTAAGCAAACAACAAGTTTAATTAAAAAACTCTTACTCACTCTCCTATGTTACCATTTAGATGTTTACGATATAATACTCGAGCTTGCTGAGGTGGCCGCTCAGTGAGAAACAATCGCATCCCGCCAATGCGGGACGGCACGAAAGGCCTGAAGGAAATAAAAAGTTATAAGGGAAACCTGAAGTTTGACAATTTAATAGGCCGAGGTGGCAGAGTGGACAATCGCACCAGACTGTAAATCTGGCGGCCGAAAGGCCTACCTAGGTTCGTATCCTAGCCTCGGCACAAAATATAATTTTTAGACTCTAACCTCGAGTGATAAAAATGCCGGAAGGACCAGTTCCCGATTTTTATTGGGAAAAATCCGAGCGAGAAATTTTTGCCGATTTGGCTCAGTGGTAGAGCAAGTCATTGGTAATGACTAGATCGTGGGTTCGATTCCCACAATCGGCTCAAGCAAAAATTTACGTAGGTGCGAAGTCCAGGCCCGCAGCCACAGGCGAGGACCGCAAGGTTCTCGAGCGAAGCGAGAGGTTCTTATTGGTAATGACTAGATCGTGGGTTCGAAGGCCAAACACGAGTAGTGCTTGGCCGCAAGGTTCTTAGTCTCGCAAAGCGGGACCAAGGTTCTTATTCCCACTCCTGGCTCCCATTAATCCTGACTATTCCCTAGCCAATTGCGAATTATTTGCCGAAGTAGTTGTGACCGAGACTGGCCAAGTTTCTCTGATTCGACTTCTAAAAGCTTATTGATCTCGGGAGTAGAAATAAAATTAAACTTTACAAAGCG
>Ga0172371_10004298_pt1 | contig 21639 bp, 15 predicted proteins | sample Lak12m_FD_114543 | JGI IMG/M metagenome (GOLD analysis project Ga0172371, IMG submission 114543) | Freshwater microbial communities from Kabuno Bay, South-Kivu, Congo - kab_022012_12m | ecosystem: Environmental > Aquatic > Freshwater > Lake | place: Democratic Republic of the Congo: South-Kivu...
CTTTCCCACTCCCATATAAATATAGACGAATAAGATAAAATCATAGACCAATCAATGAAAAATGCAGAAAAGCTCTTTTTGATAATTTTCAATGTTGAATCATCAATTATCCTCCCGATAATATCATATTAAATATTACATCTTACATCTTATATCTTACATCTTACCATTTACATAGCAGCATGACTGACAATGAGCAGATAGAAATTTACGGGGCGCGTGAACATAACCTGAAAAATATTGATGTAAATATCCCGCGAAATAAACTTGTAGTGATTACCGGCTTGAGCGGCAGCGGAAAATCATCGCTGGCTTTTGACACCATTTATGCCGAAGGACAGCGCAGATACATTGAAAGTTTTTCGGCTTACGCGAGGCAGTTTCTTGGCTCGCTTGAGCGCCCCGATGTGGATAAGATCAATGGCTTAAGCCCTGTTATTTCCATTGAGCAAAAGACTACAAATAAAAACCCGAGGTCAACCGTAGGAACCACCACAGAGATTTATGATTTCCTGCGCCTGCTGTTTGCCCGCGCTTCAGACGCCTATTCCTATGTGACCAATGAGCGGATGGTGAAATACACCGATGAGGAAATCCTTAACCTCATCCTGAAAAATTTTGCGGACAAAAAAATATCGCTGCTTGCCCCGGTTGTAAAAGGAAGGAAAGGTCATTACCGCGAACTGTTTGAGCAGTTGATGAGACAGGGCTTTACAAAAGTGCGCGTTGACGGCAAAATTCTTGAACTCAACTCCAAAATAAATATTGACCGCTATAAAACCCACGATATAGAAATTGTGATTGACCGACTGGAAACCACCGAAACTTCACGGCAACGCTTGCAGCAAAGCATGAATACAGCAATGAAGCATGGTAAGGGTTCGGTTATGGTAATGGAAAATGATACTTCTGAAATCCGCTTTTTCAGCCGCAACCTGATGTGTCCCACATCGGGAATTTCGTATGACGATCCTGCTCCAAACATGTTCTCGTTCAATTCTCCTTACGGGGCTTGCCCACGCTGCAATGGGCTGGGAACGGTTTCTGAGGTGGATGTGAACAAAATTATTCCAGACAAAAATCTGAGTATAAAAAAAGGCGCACTCACTCCCCTTGGCGAATATAACGATAGCTGGATATTCAGGCAGGTGGAGGGAATACTGGCAAAATATGGATATAAGCTTAATGACCCTGTTTCTTCCATTTCCGAAACAGCACTCAATGCTATCCTATATGGTACAAATGAGGTATTAAGGGTAAAGGGAGCTCCGGGAGGAAGCGGCTATGCTCTTTCGTTTGAAGGTATCGTAAATTTTATCACGCGCCAGCATAATGACCAGGAGAAATCAGCATCGCTGGAAAACTGGATTAAAAGTTTCCTTGAAAAAAAGCCCTGCCCCAAATGTGGAGGCAGCAGGCTGAAACAGGAATCGCTATATTTCCGGGTGGCTGAGAAAAATATTTATGAACTGGCTTGCATGGATATAAGGACGCTGAGCAAATGGTTCAGCGAAGTAGATAAGCAGATGAATAAAAAACAACTCATCATCGCCACAGAGGTGTTGAAAGAAATAAAAACACGGATACAGTTTTTGCTGGATGTAGGCTTGGATTACCTCACCCTTGACCGCAGCACACGCAGCCTTTCGGGCGGTGAGGCGCAACGTATCCGGCTGGCTACGCAGATAGGTTCACAGCTTGTGGGGGTGCTTTACATCTTAGATGAACCCAGCATAGGCTTGCATCAGCGCGATAACCGGAAACTTATTACCGCCCTGAAAAACTTGCGTGATTCAGGAAATTCTGTAATTGTGGTAGAGCATGATAAAGACATGATTATGTCTGCCGACCATGTGATTGATATAGGACCGGGAGCGGGAGTGCATGGGGGACGGATAATAGGAGAAGGAAGTTTTTCTCAAGATAAGGGTTGGGCGGGATTTGCAATCCCGCCCCAAAATAATGGAGGCAATAAAAAAGGCGGAATTACAAATTCCACCCAACAACACACGCACTTTAATAGTTCCACTATTGAATATTTAATTGGCAAGAAGCAAATTGAAATTCCTGCCACGCGAAGAAAAGGCAACAGCAAAGCATTGACGATAAAAGGCGCAACGGGCAACAACTTGAAAAACGTTACTGTTGATTTTCCGCTGGGGAAATTCATTTGCGTTACAGGTGTTTCAGGCAGCGGAAAATCATCGCTCATTAACGAAACCATACATCCCGTTCTGAGCAATCATTTATACCGGAGCAATCTCAAACCTCTGAGCTATAAAAGCATGGACGGCATCAGCAACATAGACAAGGTGATTGCCATAGACCAAAGTCCCATAGGGCGTACCCCGCGCAGCAATCCCGCTACTTACACGGGTGTATTCAGCGACATACGCAACCTGTTTGCGCAGCTTCCCGAAGCGCAGATACGCGGCTACAAGCCGGGGCGCTTCTCGTTCAATGTTTCTGGCGGAAGATGCGAGACCTGTCAGGGTGCTGGTGTAAGGACTATAGAGATGAATTTTCTGCCCGATGTGTTTGTGCATTGCGAAACCTGCAACGGCAAAAAATATAACCGCGAAACCTTAGAAGTGCGCTTTAAAGGCAAAAGCATTTATGACGTGCTGAACATGGATATTGATACGGCTGTGGAGTTTTTTGAAAGCATCCCTTCCATTATTAACAAAATAAGAACAATGCAGAATGTAGGGCTTGGCTACATCACGCTGGGACAAAGCAGCGTTACCCTTTCGGGAGGCGAGGCTCAGCGAATAAAACTTGCAAGCGAATTGAGCAAACGAGATACAGGCAACACATTTTACATACTTGACGAACCTACAACAGGCTTGCACTTTGAGGACATCCGGGTTTTACTCAAAGCCCTGAATATTTTAGTTGATAAAGGTAACACGGTTGTGGTGATAGAACATAACCTCGACATCATTAAAGTGGCTGATCATATTATTGACCTCGGACCCGAAGGCGGTGAGCGGGGCGGAGAAATACTTTGCGAAGGAACCCCGGAGCAGCTGGCGAAAGCACGGAACAGCTTTACCGGGGAGTTTTTGAAAGTGGAGTTGAAATAGTTATCATTTATTATCCTTTTTGCTGTATGCTAAAGAAAAATCCAATCTCAAATTCAATATATGTGATAACTTACAATTTATAGTCAGCAAATTGTATCTTAGTGAAAATGATATGGGATTAGTTTTATTCAAAAAAGGGAATTATTGAAGAAACATTTTCAGGAACCTGTTAAGCAGGAACAAATTTCTTCTACGATTATTTTATGATTGAGAATTTAAACCTTCTTCCTGAAAAAAATCTGGATAGGTACTCCTGTAAAATTAAAATGTTCACGCATTTTGTTTTCTATATAGCGTGAATACGATTCAGGAATGTATTGAGGCAGGTTAGAATAAAAAGCAAAGGTGGGTGCATGTGTTGGAAGTTGTTGAGCAAATTTTATTCTCACACTTTTTCCTTTGCTGGAAGGTGGCGGATAGTTTTCAATAACCGGAATAATATATTCATTTAGCACACGGGTAGGGATTTTTCTGGTGCGGTTTTCATAAACCTCTATGGCTGTTTCCACCGCTTTCATAATACGTTGTTTATTAAGAGCGGAAATAAAAACTATGGGCACATCTTTGAAAGGAGCAAGTTTCTGGCGGATTTCATCTTCAAACTTTTTCATGGTACTTGTGTCTTTCTCCACGAGGTCCCATTTGTTCACCAATATAACTATGCCCCTCCTGTTTTTTTGCGCGAGACTGAAAATATTCATATCCTGTGCTTCAAACCCATGTTGCGCGTCTATCATCAGCAAACATACATCACAATCTTCAATAGCTCTAACCGAGCGCATAACAGAATAAAACTCCAATCCTTCCTCCACTTTTCCTTTCTTGCGCATGCCTGCGGTATCCACTAAAATAAAGTCTTTTCCATAAGCCTTGTAATGGCTGTGAATGGCATCTCGCGTAGTGCCGGCAATATCGGTAACTATGTTTCTGTCCACACCAAGCAGCGCATTGGTCAATGATGATTTGCCAACGTTTGGTCTGCCAACAATTGCAAATTTTGGAAGTTCCGATTCATCTTTTTCCTCTTCAGCTTCCATCAGTTTTGTCATGTCGTCAAGAAGTTCGCCTGTTCCGCTGCCATTGATGGATGAAATGCAATAAATCTCACCCAATCCCAATGAATAGAATTCTGTTGCATCATTTTGCAGTGCATGGTTGTCCACTTTATTGACAACAAGAAAAACCTTTTTATTTGTTTTCCTGAGCAAGGTAGCCACCCGCTGGTCATCATCCATGATGCCGCTCATTACATCCACCACAAAGAGTATGATGTTAGCCTCTTCCAGCGCTACATTTACCTGCTTGCGTATTTCACCTTCAAAAACATCATCTGAACCGATAACATAACCGCCTGTATCAATCACAGAAAATTTCTTTCCATTCCATTCGCCTTTTCCGTAGGTGCGGTCACGTGTTACCCCGGCAACTTCATCAACAATGGCGTTGCGGCTATCCGTCAGGCGGTTAAACAAGGTTGATTTGCCTACGTTCGGTCTTCCTACTATTGCTACTAAATTTCCCATTTTTATTTCCTATTCCAGGTATCCCTGTGTTTTTAAATAATTCTCATCATTACGCCAATCCTTCTTCACTTTAACAGTCTGTTCTAAAAAAACCTTTTTTCCGAAAAATTTCTCCATGTCTTTCCGTGCTGCCATTCCCATTCCTTTGATTGATTTTCCTCCCTGCCCGATCAAAATCATTTTCTGGCTTTCTCGTTCCACAAAAATAACAGACGAAATACGGATAATATTCGGCTCGTCTTTAAAAATTTCTATCACCACATCCACCGAATAAGGAATTTCCTTCTGATAATACTTCAGTATTTTTTCCCTGATAATTTCAGCTGCGATAAATCGTTCAGACTTATCTGTTAACTGGTCTTCAGGAAAAAAAGAAGGCGCCTCGGGAAGCAATTCTTTTATTCTCTTCAGTAAATAATCGGTGTTGAATTTCTCAGAAGCAGAAACAGGAATTATCTCTGCTTTCGGAAGTTTTTGTTTCCAGAAATCAGCTTTTTCTTCTAACTTTTTTTCATCCAGCAGATCAATTTTATTAATCACAATCAATACAGGAACTTCCATTTTCTCAAGCCGTGCAAATGTTTCAGAGAATTTTGCATCTCTGCTTTCGTCCTCATCTCCCGGACTTACATAAACAATCACATCCGCATCTTTGAATGATGTATCAACAAACTGCATCATGCCTTCGTGCATTTTGTAGTGAGGAGCAATAATTCCAGGGGTATCAGAAAACACAACCTGGTAATCCTTGTCGCTGATGATGCCCATAATGCGGTGGCGCGTGGTCTGTGCCTTTTCAGTGATGATGGAAATCTTTTCCCCCACCAATGCATTCGTCAATGTTGATTTACCTGCATTCGGCTTACCAATAATATTTACAAATCCTGCTTTATGAGCCATTTTCTTTTTTGAAATAATTTTTTTGTCTGCCAAAGAAACAAAATAATATCTTTGCACCCCGTTTGAAACTAAACAATAAAATCTGCTGAGGTTAATCCGCAGTGATTTTTAAAATATTGCGGGGTGGAGCAGTTGGTAGCTCGTCGGGCTCATAACCCGAAGGTCGTAGGTTCGAGTCCTGCCCCCGCTACAAAGGAAACCCGTTCAGGCCTGAGCGGGTTTTCTGTTTTTAGCGTTTGTCAAATCCAACAAATCTGTTTTCACATCTTTTTTCCGCCCCTGTTACGGTTATTGCGATGACGACCACCTCGGTTACGGTTTTTCTTGCCCCCATGTTGTTGTTGCTGCTGTCTCACAACAGGCAATTCATTCGGCTGGCTCAGTTTAACGGTTGGATCAATCTTCAATTTTCCTTTTGAAAGTTCAACCAGTTGGTCAAAAATAACCTCATCAGTAACAGAATCTCTGTTCCACATGAGGTAAGACCTTTTCATGGTGTTGGCAATAAGTTCTGTCAGCACTTTTTTCTCATCACCCTCTTCAAACTCAACTGCTTTTTTAATTATTTTTTCTAAAATTTTACCGTAGTGGCGGTATTTTATTTTGTTTTCAGGATAGTTTACCTTATCGGGTTTTGTTTTAAAACTTGCTGCGTTTGGGATAGGATATGGCGAATCTACTTCCAGTTTAAAATCAGACATAATAAAAAGGTGGTCCCAGAGTTTGTGTTTAAAGTCTGTTACATCGCGTAAATGCGGATTTAATTGTCCCATCACTGAGATGATAGCGCGTGCAACGCGGTTACGTTCTTCCTTGTCTTTTACAGAAACAGCAAATTCAATCATCTTCTGAACATTACGTCCGTATTCTGGAATAGCCATCTTTCCTCGCTCAGTATTGTAATCCATTTTTTTGATTTAAGAATTAGTTTTTTGTGCCCCGGCACCATTGGCAGTTAATTCCGCCCGTCAGATTTTTGACGTATTTTTCACAAATATAAAAAGAAAGTCCTGTTATTCAGGACTTTCTTTTTTAATAAACTTTAGTAACGATAATAATCTGGTTTGTAAGGTCCGCTTACCTTCACGCCAATGTATTTAGCCTGTTCTTCTGTAAGCGTATCAATCTCAACCCCAATCTTAGCAAGATGTAAACGCGCAACCTTTTCATCCAATTCTTTAGGGAGCGTGTAAACTTTGTTTTCATATTTATTGGAGTTTGTCCAAAGTTCAATCTGTGCAAGCGTTTGATTGCTGAATGAGTTAGACATTACGAAAGAAGGATGCCCCATTGCACAACCGAGGTTTACCAAACGACCTTCCGCAAGAACAATCACATCTTTCCCGTCAACAGTGTATTTGTCCACCTGCGGTTTGATGGTATCTTTTGTTTTTCCATAGTTATCGTTCAGCCATTTCATGTCAATTTCATTATCAAAGTGCCCAATGTTGCAAACGATGGCATTACTTTTCATTGATTTAAAATGTTCGCCTCTTACAATGCCTTTGTTTCCGGTGGTAGTAACAATAATGTCAGCTTCTTTTACCGCATCAGAAAACTTCTTCACTTCATAACCTTCCATGGCAGCCTGCAAAGCACAGATAGGGTCGATCTCCGTAACAATCACACGAACTTTCGCTTCTTTCAGTGATTCAGCAGAACCTTTTCCAACATCACCGAAACCAGCTACCACAGCCACTTTACCCGCAAGCATCAGGTCAGTTGCCCTGCGGATAGCATCCACAAGAGATTCACGACAGCCGTATTTATTATCGAATTTAGATTTGGTAACTGAATCATTTACGTTGATGGCAGGAATAGGAAGCGTTCCTTTTTGCACTCTTTCGTAAAGGCGGTGAACACCGGTAGTGGTTTCTTCAGAAAGCCCTTTGATGTTTTTAATTAATTCAGGGAAACGGTCTAATACCATATTGGTTAAATCTCCACCGTCATCCAAAATCATGTTCAAAGGTTTTTGTTCTTCACCGAAAAACAAAGTCTGTTCAATACACCAGTCAAACTCCTGTTCGTTCATTCCTTTCCAGGCATAAACAGAAATCCCTTTTGCAGCAATAGCAGCAGCAGCGTGGTCTTGTGTAGAGAAAATATTGCATGAACTCCAGGTAACTTCAGCGCCCAGTTCAACCAACGTTTCAATCAAAACGGCTGTTTGAATGGTCATATGAAGGCAACCTGCTATGCGTGCGCCTTTCAAAGGTTTTGTTGTGCCAAATTCTTCACGAAGAGCCATTAATCCTGGCATTTCTGTTTCTGCCAATTGTATCTCTTTTCTTCCCCATTCAGCAAGGGAAATGTCTTTTACTTTGTATTTCACAAATTTTTCCACTGTTTTTGTTGACATGATTTTTTGTTGTTTCGTTTTTTAATAAGCGTGCAAAAGTAAGCTATTTAAGGATACCAGACAAGACGTTTTATTGACAGGGTTAAATTCTGCCTGTTTTAAGGGTTACTGGAAAGTTTACTTCCCTTGCAACATCAGGGTTTCCCCATACTTTTGTAAAATCTTGTTCCACCAATTCTAATGGATTTTTGTTATTTGTTTTTATGTATTTCTGCACGGCTGACCAGGTAGAAAGATACCCTAAGAAATCCTGTAAATTCCATTGCTTTTTCATGTAAAACACTTTTTCCTTTACTTCATAAAAAGGGAACGGAATAGCACGATAAGCTTCTTCAACTTGTTTGCGCTCGTAAGACCAATATTCACCAAGAATTTCTTTGTAAAGCCGGAAAAATATTTTGTCTGTTTCTTTATCGACAGTGCAGTTATTGTAACTCCAGATTGCGATTAAAGCTCCTGTTTTTGCAATCCTTCGAACTTCGGCATAAAACTTCTCATGATCAAACCAGTGAAGCGCTTGTGCAACCGTAATTAAGTCAACTGATTTTGCAGGAATTGGGGTTTTCTCTGCCGGACAAATGAGGTATTCGATATTGTTTTTCTGAATAGCTCTTTTGATTTGTTCTGCACTTGCATCGGTAGCAAAAACTTTTTCAAAGTAATCTGAAAGGACAACTGCTGCCTGCCCATTCCCAGTCGCGCAATCCCATACAGTTTCTTTTTCTTTTACTTCGGTGAGAATAAAATCATATAACTCCTGTGGATAATCAGGGCGATACTTTGAATAGTCGGATGATTGGGTTGAGAAATGGTCTTTGAAAGAAGACAATGTAATCGGTTATCAGTTATCGGAATTAGTCTGCAACATTAAACATTAAACATTGAACTATATGCGTTTCAACCCCATCTCCAACATCTTAAACTGCTCTTTCATCAGGTTATGTTCATCTGCTTTTTTGGCTTCGTTAAGCATATTGATAGCAAGACGTTTTTTGCGTTGAGAGATATAAATAGCAGCCAGGTTAAGTTTTGCAACTGCTTCATCCTGTTTTAAGCCCAAACCAATTGAAATAGCTTTTTTGAAATAAGTCTCTGCGCTTGACGTGGTGCGGCTTTGTGTTGCAGCCAGTCCGTTCAGGTAATAATAATATGCTTCCTGATTCTTGCGTAAGCCTTCAGGATATTTCTGCCATGACAAAACCTTAACAGCTTTTTCCATATTCTGTTTTCTTATAAACCAGAAGGCTAATAAATTTATCGGGCTGATGAACCAGAAAAAAACAGGAACCCCTGTGAGTAAAACAAGGAGAATTCCGTTACCGATATTTATTTTAGTAAACTGCCACACTGCCAGCCCCAGAATTAACGCTGCAACAACAATATTTAAATGACGAAGATATTTCATATTCAAAATTTAGGGCTGCAAAGGTAATAGAGTTGTTGAAAGAAATTATTTTCTTACAAAAGCCACCACATTTTCTACATGATGAGTATGTGGAAACATATCAACTGGCTGCACCTTTTCCACCGAATATTTTTCTGCAAGCCAGGCAATATCACGAGCCTGGGTTGCAGGATTACAACTTACATAAACAATTCTCCGGGGTTCAATTTCCAGGATGCGTTTCACCACATCTTCATGCATTCCTGCACGGGGAGGGTCGGTAATGATTACATCTGGTTTGCCATTTTCTTTTACAAAGTCTGAAGTCAGTATGTTTTTCATATCTCCTGCAAAAAAAGAAGTATTGAATATATTATTCAATGATGCATTTTCTTTCGCATCTTCAATTGCGGAAGGAACATACTCAATTCCAACAACCTTTTTAACGTTTCCGGCAACAAAACAGGCGATAGTTCCGGTTCCGGTATAAAGGTCGTAAACAAGGTCATCATTTTTAAGTTGCGCAAACTCAGCCGCAGTTTTGTAAAGACGATAAGCCTGTTGGGTATTGGTTTGGAAAAAGGATTTTGCACCGATTTTAAATTTCAGTTTTGATTCAGTTTTAAAACCTGGCATTTCTTCCATGATAAAATCTTCACCTTTGAAGCAGTGAACTTCCAAATCATTAATCGTATCGTTGCGCTTTGTGTTAATCACATAAAGAAGTGAAGTTATTTCAGGAAATTTATCAACAAGAAAAGTCAGAAGTTCTTCTCTTTTCTCTTTGTCTTGATATGCAAAAATTACATTAACCATCCATTCTCTTTTTGAAGTGTTACGGATAATGATATTGCGTAAAAAACCAGTCTGTTCTCGGGTATTGAAAAATTCAAGATTATTTTCAACTGCATATTTTTTAACTGCCAGGCGAATAGCATTTGAAGGTTCGGGCTGAAGAAAACATTCTTTAATGTCAAGAACCTTATCAAACATTCCGGGAATATGAAAACCAAGAGCAGGTCTGTCTCCAAAGTTTTCTCCTGAATTTATTTCTTCCGTTGTCATCCATCCGCGATGCGAGAAAGTGAACTCTAATTTATTACGGTAATAGTATTCATTTTCTGAACCGCGAATAGGGAGAATTTCAGGAATCGGAACTTTGGCAAGTCTTTCCAAACTGTCTTTTACTTGTTTTTGCTTGTAAAAAAGCTGGTGTTCGTATTTCATGTTCTGCCATTTGCAGCCACCGCAAACCCCGAAATGGCTGCAAACAGGTTCTGTTCTTTTATCTGAAAAAACATGGAAATGAATAGCGTGCGCTTCACGGTAATTGCTTTTTTTACGGGTTACCTGCAAGTCAGCAACATCACCGGGAACAGCATTGTCAACAAACACCACCATGTTTTCCACTCTTGCCAGAGCTTTGCCTTCAGCAGCAGCCTCAGTAATGGAAACTTTTTCCATAATTGGTAAATCTTTCTTTTTTTCGCGCATATTATTTTTCCAGCATTGCTTTCATAGGCTTCCAGTAATAATCTTCCCAACCTTTTGCATAATCAGCTTTTACCAATTACGGCTTTCCCTCCTGTAAATTTTGAATGTTTCTTGAACCCATCAGTACATTGTAAACCTCTTCAGGACTGCATTTGAATAAAATTGTCTGACTGAATAATTTTGTTTTCATTATAGTGGAATGATGATTGTGAGAAGTTCAAAAGTATAAATTGCAATGGGATTAGCGGAAGAATTAATTTTGTCTTTATTCAAACTTTTTTACATTTACTGCCGATTTTAGAAAGAAAATGAAATATAAAATTCAGCGTAGCCTTTTCCTTCCAGTGCTAATCTTTATTTCAGCGCCTGTATTGGCGCAGCTTTCTTCGCATACACAGGATATTATTCCGTTAACCATGGCAAGCGATGTTAATGGAACCAGCACCACAAAATTGAATGTGAACGGAAAAAACATGTATAAATGGTTTGATTATCCTGAATCATACAGTCATGAACTGAGTTTGGTAAAGGAAAGTGATTTGAATTCCCGCACACAGGAAGGGAAAGAGAGAGAACTGATGCTTAACACCATTGCAAAAGCAAACACCTCTGCTTTCTGTACTTCTTTCGAGAAAATAAGAAGTGGAATGAAAGAAGATTTCAAGAATTTAAAAGGAAAGTTCATTAATGAGTTGGTTTATAAAGTAAGTGAGTGCAGCGAGAAATTGCCGGGAGCATATAAAGCAACCTTGCAGGAGGCTGAGACCAATATTAAGTGCGAACAGATTTTTATTAAAACGCAGGATTACAAGGAAGCGCTCTTAACATTTGAAAAAATAAAACTTGAACTTGCTCCCTGCCATCCAATTGATTGGTTTGTTACTGAAGATTTCCCGGGAATAAAAAGAGGAGAAAAAGATAAGTATTTTGGTTTCTATAATTCACGGTACAAAACCGACCCTGATCGCATGGACGTAGGTTTGGAACTCGTGCTCAATTTCGATACCTATTTCGTAAGAATGGTTTTCAGGAAAAGCAATTGATTTTACTGAATTATTATTTCTGTGGTGTCAGCAGCAGACTCGTTTCCTGCTAAATCAACAGCTTTAACAATAAAAAAATAGGGACCGATTGAAATACTGTCGGGGATTAGTATTTCCATATTAACTGTTTCCTCTTTTCCGTTAAGGTCATTTACTATTACAGTGTTCCAGGCAGGGAAGGAATCAGTACCTACCGTAAAATTATTTATTATGATAATCCTGTATTGGCTCAAATCCAGGTCGTCATGAAATGTCGCGTTGAAGTAAATATTGTTTTCTATCAGAAATGTGTCGGCATCAGAAGGAGAGAATGTTTCAAAAAAGGGTTTCGTGTTATCTTTTTTCCTGCACGAGAGTATGAAGCATGAAAAAACGAATAATAAAATAACAAAAGTGAACCTGCTCATTAATAGATATATTTCAGGGCTAAATTACTTTTTTAATGAAAACAGAATGGCAGATTCAATAAAACAAAAAACCTTGCCCATGACAAGGTTTTTTGTTTTGATCTGATAAAAAGGAATTTTGTTTAGTGCTTTGCGAGGTAATCAGCCACACCTGCATGGCTCTCTTTCATTGCATCTTTACCTTTAACCCAGTTGGCAGGACAAACCTCTCCGTTTTCTTCAAAATATTGCAGTGCATCTACCATGCGCAATGCTTCGTCCACATTTCTTCCGAGCGGGAAATTGTTTACCAATTGGTGTTGCACAACACCGTTTTTATCAATCAGGAACAAACCGCGGTATGCAATCATTGGTCCGGTTGCAATCAGTTCGCCATTTTCATTGGCATCATAATCGCCTGCAAGAACTCCATAATTTGCTGAAATAGTTTTGGTGGTGTCAGCAACAACCGGGTAAGTAACTCCCTGTATTCCGCCTTGTTTTTTAGGCATCTGCAACCATCCCCAGTGGCTTTGTTCAGTGTCTGTCGAGCAGGTTACCACTGCCACGTTACGTTTTTCAAATTCGCCAAGCGCTTCCTGGAAAGCGTGTAATTCGGTGGGACATACAAAGGTGAAATCTTTAGGGTAAAAGAAAAACACAACGTGTTTCTTTCCTACATACTGACTGAGCGAGAAACCATCAACGATTTCACCGCCATTGATAACTGCTTTTGCCTTGAATTCAGGCGCTTTTTTTCCTACTAATACTGACATGTTTTAAAAATTTAGAATTTATATTTAAGGGTTGATATTTTTGAGTTGCGGATATAACAATTTCAATACTGAATTGTTTTCAGCGTGCGAAATTAATAATTTGAACGAAAAAACTACCTTGCAACAAATTTAAGTATGAGTTTTTTAGTCTATAAATCTTCTGCAGGTTCAGGAAAAACCTATACGCTGGTGCGCGAATATCTTCAGTTAGCGCTGGCTTCTCCTGAGCCTGATTATTTTCGCCATATACTTGCCATCACCTTTACCAACAAGGCGGCTGACGAAATGAAAGACCGGGTGCTGAGAAAGCTGGAATTTATTGCCAATGGTGGCGAAGGACGAGGGACGAGTGGCGAAGGATCAACACCCGACTCTTTATCAGAAGAACTAAAAAAGAATTTGTTGATCGATGATTTTCAACTGGCAGATAGAGCAGGGAAACTGCTGTCGCACATTCTGCACCATTATTCTGATTTCAGCATTAGCACCATTGATAAGTTTACGCACCGCATCCTTTCCACCTTTGCGCATGATATGCGTTTGCCTGTTGCTTTTAATGTTGAGGTGGATTCAGATGAAATGCTTACCGAAGCCGTTGATATCCTTTTACAGAAAGCGGGAAGTGATGAAGCGCTTACCAAAACCCTTGTGGAGTTTGCTGAATCAAGAGCAGATGAAGACCGCGACTGGCGAATTGAACGAAATATTTTCCAGTTGGCTAAAATACTGTTTGACGAAGAAGGACACCTGCATGTTGAAGCATTAAAAAATCTTACGCCTGCTGATTTTGAAAAGGTGAGGAAAAACAGTTTCGCGTTTTGCGCGAAATATGAAAACACCCTGAAAACAATTGCGCAGGAAGCGTTGAGGATTATTGCAGCCGAAGGAATTTCACCGGATGATTTTTACCAGGGAACAAAAGGTATAGGCGGACATTTTAAGAAAATTGCTGAGTTAAAATTCGATAACCTTGACGGAAATTCATACGTGCTGAAAGCAGTGGGCAATGGGATATGGTACACCGATAAAAAGTCCGATGCCATCAAAGCAAGCATTGATGGAATTGCACCCCTGCTTTTAGAATGTTATCAGCAAATACAGAACGAAAAAGATAAACACCACAGCGATTATTTAGTGTATCAGTTGGTGGCAAAAAATATTTATGCCATCAGTGTGTTAAGTGAAGTGGAAAAAATTTTGAGTGAAATAAAGGCGCAAAGTAACACCGTTCATATTTCAGAGTTCAACCGCCTTATTTCTGGAGTAGTGATGTATGAACCTGCACCATTTATTTATGAAAGGCTGGGGCAGCGCTACCATCATTATCTTGTTGATGAATTCCAGGATACTTCTGTTTTGCAATGGCTGAACCTGCTGCCCCTGCTGGATGAATCGCTGGCGCAAAAACATTTCAGCATGGTGGTGGGCGATGGCAAACAGGCTATTTATCGCTGGCGGGGCGGAAGGGTAGAACAGTTTACCCAGTTGCCAAAGATTTTTTTAACACCGGCATTATCAGAACAAGCCGGGAAAGATGAGGAGGGCATTTTTCATGAACTCATCAGCGAGCGGCAGGCAACATTGGAAAGAAATATTGAACAACTACAGCTTGATTCAAACTTCCGCAGCAAGGTGGAGATTGTGAATTTCAATAATGATTTCTTCGGATTTCTTTCTTCAAAACTAAGTCCTGATTACAAAGCCATTTATGAAAAACACAGTCAGAAAGCGGTTGAAAGCAATACAGGCGGTTTGGTAACGCTTGATTTTATAATTAAGGAAGAAGACTATGAGCAAAAGGTTCTTGAAAAAACAAAAGCTATAATAGATGAACTGATTGCTGACGGGTTTCAGCTCAAAGACATTGCTATCCTCACCCGTAAAAATAAACATGCTTCAGTGGCAGCTAAATATTTGCTCGAACATGAGGTGAATGTTATTTCTTCCGAATCGCTGCTGCTATCCCAGTCTGCCGAAGTCAATTTCTTAGTTTCACTTTTGAAATATTTATACAACAATAAAGATTCAATAGCAGAAGCGGAGGCATTGTATTACCTGCAAAAATCCGTTAACGGGAATTTGAATAAATATCTTGCGGAACACCATGCGCAGCTTCATGCGCAAAGCTTGTTAAAATATCCTTTGTATGAAGTGTTTGAGAAAATGACTGCTGCGTTTTTCAATTCCCGCCCTGACCCATATATCCAGTTTTTCTTAGATACCATTCATACTTATACCTCGCGAAACACCAATGACCCCGGTGAGTTTCTGCAATGGTGGGAAGGAAAAAAGAATAAAATCTCTATCGTAGTTCCGCAAGGGATTAATGCAGTGAATGTGCTTACCATTCATAAGTCGAAAGGACTGGAATTTCCCGTTGTTATCTATCCCTTTGCAGAAGATGAAGTGGATGTAAGACGCTCCATGCTTTGGTTAAATGTGAACGGCAAAAAAGAATTGGCTCCCATGAAAACCGCTTTGGTTGGAGCGAATAAAATTTTAGAACAGACTGCATTTGCAAACGATTATAAAGAAGAGATTGACAAAACCACGCTCGATTTCCTGAACCTGCTTTATGTGGCTTTCACGCGCCCGGTGAACAGGTTGTATGTAATTTCGCCTTTGCCGGAAAAGGAGAAAGAAAGCATTTCAGGAATCCCATATTCACTGAAAGCCTGGCTGGAACATAAGCAGGAATGGAAGGCAACTCCCCCAACCTCTCAGAAGGAGGGACTTACTTTTGAGTTCGGTATCAGGCAGCCTGTTGCGCAAAAAATCCCCACTTCGGGGGGCGGGGGGGCTTCTTATCAGTTAGAGCAATTGATTTCATCTGACTGGCGCGATAAACTGATGATAAGCCGGAATTCCGGGAAACTCTGGAATGAAGATAAAGGAATTACCCGTGGCAATTTATTTCATACCGCTATTTCGCAGATATTCACCGCAAAAGATATTTCGCCTGTTCTTGCCGCCCTGAAACAACAAGGTTTGCTGAAAGCGGAAGAGGAGAATGAATTAGGCGAAATGATTCATAAAATGATTAATCGCCCGGATGTAAAACCATTGTTTGCAGAAGGCTTGCTTATTAAAACAGAAGCAGATATTTTATTAAGTGACGGAACCTGGCTGCGCCCCGACAGGGTAATCATAGAAGGAAAGAAGGCAATAGTTATTGACTTTAAAACAGGGAAACCTAAACCGGAACACGAAGAGCAGTTAAATTTTTATACTGCAAAGCTTAAGGAAATGGGATATGAGAACGTAGAGCAGAAACTGATTTATGTTTAATTAAAATGCGCCCACATTTGGTGGGCGCATTTTAATTTGACAACGTTTTTCTTATTTTGGGAAGTTTTCTTTCTGGTTAATTCTCTTTTACTCTACCCACAATCTCATTATACAGATTTTTGTTCTTTTCAACCCATATTTCCTTTGCTTTCAAATAATCTTCTTCATTCTTATAATCCTTAGAATTGGGTGCGCCATTTTCCCTTTTAATTTGCTCAACCTTAGTATTTTTCTCTTTCCTGTCCGTTATTTTTTTTTCAGGTTCTGCCTGATCTGTGTTTTGGGCTGATGCTATTGCAGAAACTACAATTATAAAAAAAGAAAGAAGTGTATATTTTTTCATGGTATAAATGTATTATTTTTTTCAAATCGGTTATTTAGTAAAAAAGCAGATAATAATTACGGGCAGCCACCTGTGCCATTCCATGTTCCGGAGCTGTTGGGATACCAATTATCTACCAGAAGCGCGCCTGTACCTGATGTGACATCATAATAACACTCTCCCGGCCAGGAACCGCCACTATAAGTAACCTGGATAGCATCACCTTGTGAAGCGCTGAACGTATAGTTCGCAGGTCCGTAGCCAGCGCCAAGTGTACCACCATTAACTACCAGCGACCCATTAACATAAACATAAACAAAGTTATTACCATGCCAACCATCTCCGTATGAATCATACAAACTAATGGTATGGGTACAAGGAGCTATTTGAGCTATAGATAATGCCTTAATGTCAAATGCATTTCCAGCCGGGTTGGTCAGCCATGCCGAAACTGAAAAACCTGCGTAATAAAATGATGAACCATGTGACAATTTAACCACTACATATCCGTCACTGCTTTTATATTGTGAAATAGAAGCTCCTGAAGCATGATTTATAGCGTTTCCGTTGGTAATTGAAGCCGGAATTGGGGCATAGGTATATCCAACCACCTCGGAGAAAATTGGCTGTGCAGCTCCATAATTATATCCTTCTACAACTATGCGATACATAATATTACTCCAGGGTATGTTGGTTTTTATATGTATAGGGTAATTATTACCTGCTGTAGTGTTAAAGGTAGCAAAATCCCTTTTTACCTGGAAGTTTGCAGTGGTAAGTGCACCTGCAACACTAAGTTTTTCAGTGGGGGCTGTTGTACCTATACCAACATTACCACTTGAAGCAAAAGTTGTTGACAGGGTTCCTGTAGCAGCCGATGAATAGTCGGCAGTATTATTAACATAAATATAACCGTATCCCCCGGCAGCGGTATTCCCGAACCTGATTTCATTAGTTCCATTATTTCCTAAAACCAATATCCCCTGCGCTCCGGATTGAGCACCAAGCTGTGTTTTATAATTAGTGGGGTAGTTGGTTGAGGAAACAGTAAGAGCTGAATTAGCTGAACCTGTTACCTGTAGGTTGGTTACCGGGCTTGTAGTTCCTATCCCTACCAAACCATCAGCGCCAATATACATGCGGGTTTTTGAACCTGCGGCATAAGAATCTGTTGTGCCAAAATACATTTTAGTTCCATAGCTGCCATCGCTTCTTACATAAATACCTGCCTGTGCATTGTCACCGCTTGATGCATCGCTTGCACCCCAGGTAATAGCGCTGCCAAAATGGTCTGTCCCTACTCCCGGATCTAAATGTATTGAACCTTCAGCTAATCCCGGTGTTGTTTGATTCCAGTTCGCAGATGTTCCTTCCAGTTCTAGTTTTGCTCCAGGTGCTGATGTTCCTATGCCAACATAATTGCTTTTTACAAATAATCCATCTGTAGGTAAAACGGTTGACTGATCGCCATTGTATCCTGTGGAAATAGAAATTAAACCAGTTGTATGAGTATGCCATATCCGCATTTCAGCAACACCGTTATCATAAACCCGGATACCGCTTTTCCAGGTAGCGTTGTTCCCGAAAACAAGGTTGGCATCATAAGTAGAGTTTCCTATTCTTACGCCTTTTGCTCCCTGTACATCTAATATTGCTCCCGGAGAAGTGGTTCCAATGCCCACATATCCGTCAGCATTAAGAACCATCTTAGCGGTATTCCAATTTGTTGAACCCGACTTACTGGTATAAAACCATAATTTATGATCTTCTGTAGCCATTGCGGTGCTTCCCCAATTACCGGCATAGATATGTAAATCGTTTCCGTAGGTGCTTATCATTCCATCATAAGCGCCTTTGATTCCTAACTCTAAACTTGCATAGTTAGAAGTTCCGCCTATTCTTATAGCTGCTGTCCCGTATGTTGCATTCCCTGCACCCAGGTTAACATTGAGCATCGTTGCCGGGCTTGCTGTATTAATACCTATTTTATCTGCAATATTAGTAGGATAGAGGTTTGTACTGCTTCTTGTCCAGAAGCCGAGCGTGCCTGTGCCGGGTGCTGTAGTAGTGAGGTTGCTGCTGCCATCTGTATAAACGGCTGAACTTGCCGCAAGAGAGGTTAATTTCAGAACCCCGGCATCTGAAAGTGCCATTCGCTGGGTGCCTCCGCTGCTATACCAGTCGTAGCCTCCTGTGCCAAAGTTTCTCCAGCGCGAAACACCGCCATCCTGGATAAAGCCGGTGTAATTTGTTGCATCACCAATGTTAAGACCGGTTGACCATCCCACTCCGCTTGCTCCACCTGCAAAGATGTGTATTTTACCTGTAGGGCTGGTGGTGCCGATACCCACTGAACCGGATGAAGTAACAAAGATATCGCTGTTTACCCCGCTGTGTCCTATGCCAACTGTTGAACCGCTCAGGTTAATAGGCTGGTAGGAACCTCCAGTTCTGTCATAACTATATAAGTATGCCTGCCCGGAAGAAATTCCTATTTCTGCCGCCAGACCTGTTCCCTGGGAGTACCATCCTTTAAAACGTCCCTGCCCTGAAACATTCAGGTCGCCCCCCTGTACTTCTAACTTAGAAATGGGTCCGGTGGTTCCGATACCCACATTTCCTGTAGCATCAATACGCATCCTTTCTGTAGCCGCGGTACTGAAAGCTAAAAGATCTGTTCCCGCTCTCCACATTCCCATGTCGGTTTCACCTGAAAACGTATGAGCCGGCAATGCTGCCGTTCCGTCTGCCGGGCGGACAGTACCGTTAATCTGTACATAGCCTGCCCCAACTCTGAATCGCCATGTTCCGGCTATTGCAACCCTCCAGTCGTTGGCTCCGGCAAGGTAAATTCCGGTGGCGGGTTGCGTTGAAAACCCGATGGCGGGTGCGCCAACTGTGCCGTTTGAACTTAATAATCCTGCCGAAAATGTTGCCTGGTTTGACCATGTCTTTGCTCCCGCTGCGGTTTGGTTGGTAGTGAGGTCAACCCAACCCTGAGTGGATTGACCTGTTCCCCCGTTAGCCACTGGTAAAATTCCGGTTACTTCCGTGGTGAGGTCTATGCCGCCCCCGGTGCTGGAAAGCGTTCCGTTCCCGGATATGGTGCGCACAATGCCATTGGTAGTGTAGGTATTTAATCTTACTGTTCCTGATGTTTCCAATGTCATCGTTTCGGTGTCTTCAGCGCCAGGTTCAAAAACAATTCCTCCGTCATTTATCAGTCGTAAGTATCCATCAGCGTTTCCTGCATCCAAAGGGGAAACAAAAATTTTAGCTGCGGTACCATTCCAAATAATTCCTTCCCCTTCTCCGGGGTCAGAGAAGGTAAGGCTGTTTGCATTGGTTATATCGTCATTGCTTAAAGCTATGGTTTGCACGCCTGCATCTGTTGAGCTGAGAATAGTGCCTGTAGCACCGCTCAGGTTAAGTTTGGTTCCTATTTCTCCACTTCCTGTAATATCAAAACTGGCACTCTGCCCGGTGGCAGACACTGCATCAACCGCACGGTTTTCAATAAACCCTGAACCGGAAGATGAAGCTATAAGCACCCATGATGAACCATTGTAATAATAATAGCCCGGAGTATTATTGGTTTGGTAGATCAGCATTCCGGTTGTTGGCGTACAGGTGCAGTTGGTAGCAATTAAATCCCGCTGCGCCTGGGTCATTCTGGGTGTGAGGAAACCACCGGTGGTGGAATAAACTTCTGCGGCAGCACCCGGCTGCTTAGCCTGGGTATTTGTTGCATCTAATAAAACCCCATCTATGGGAGTTTGCGCTTGTGAAACCTTAAAAAAGAATATTGTTAAAGTAATGAGAAGGAGATTTTTTTTCATCGCAGTATAAATTATGTGTGCGAATATAAGCTAATAAAAAACCGGAATGAAACAATTATTTTCAAAAATGTAAGTTTCCGATTGCAAGTCCTAAGAAAAAAAGCCCCAAGAACCAAGTTTCAAATTCCAAGTTCCAAGAATGAGCAGCACCGGCTGTTTTCCTTGGAATTTGGGGCTTGAGACTTGGAATTTGGGACTTGAGACTTGGAATTTGGAATTTGGGACTTGGTTCTTGGTTCTTGGTTCTTGGTTCTTGGTTCTTGGTTCTTGAAACTTGGTTCTTGGTTCTTTTTACCAGCTCACCAGCGCAGCAGCGGGGTTGCTCCAGGGACCGTTCTTTGCTTCGTCCGTGAGGTTTACCCATCGCGATTGCATGGTGATTATTTTTCCGGCATCGGTTTCAGCCAATTGCAAATCGAATTTTGCTTTTTTGCTGAATTTGGTGGTATAAACGGTTGATGCAGTGGCTGCCGGTGGGGTGGTGGGGGTGCTGCCACCTCCGCCAGCCGCAGGGGTGGTTAAGAAATAACGTATTTCGGCTCCGTCACTGTCTTTGTGTTTGCTGGGGCGGGTTTCATCACCTTCCACCCTGCTTTCCACCTGTATGCGGCTGCCTTGTTTTGCTTTTAAAGTAAGGTGTGGTTCGGTATCAATTTTAGAACGGAACCCCCCTTCCTGCTGGCGGTTAAATCCCAATGCTTCACATTGCGCGTTGCTGATAAGCTTGTTAGGAATAATATACTGGTTGGCAAAAGGCTCAATAAAATCTTCTAATATTTTGCGTTGCTCGGTATGGTCTTCCACCTGTTCGGGCGTGCGTGTTTTTTTGATGAGAATAGCCATAAAAAAAGGTTTGTAAGTAGTAAACGCACCGTCTAATGCTGTGGCATCCACTACCGGGATGTTCCAGGTTGCGGCATTGAGGGTTACCTTCTGGTTAAGGTTGTCTGCAAAAGGGAAGAAAGCGAGGATGTCTAATTTTTTAAAATAGGTGTTCATGTTGTTTAGTTGTTTGATTGATGAATGATAAAAGTATGATTATTAATTGTAAATTGTTGGTTATTAATGTATTTTGAACTGGCGGGGAGTGGTTTGCTGCAGCAGGCATTAGCCCGAAACTTATGTACGGAGCTCTTTTACCTTGAGGTAAGCGGCAGTTACCTTGAAGCGAGAGCCTCTTACCTTGAGGTAAGCGGCAGTTACCTTGAAGCGAGAGCCTCTTACCTTGAGGTAAGC
>Ga0172371_10004299_pt1 | contig 21637 bp, 23 predicted proteins | sample Lak12m_FD_114543 | JGI IMG/M metagenome (GOLD analysis project Ga0172371, IMG submission 114543) | Freshwater microbial communities from Kabuno Bay, South-Kivu, Congo - kab_022012_12m | ecosystem: Environmental > Aquatic > Freshwater > Lake | place: Democratic Republic of the Congo: South-Kivu...
GGATAATGTTTGCTGTTTTGAATCATTTGAATAAACACTGGAAGGAACGCCCTTTTAAAAGATTTAATCAACTAGAGCAAAATGTGCTTTAAGCAACTTACACACTTTTGCTTGCGTTACCCTCATTATACAAACCTTGATTTTATAATCTTATAAAGTATAATACCTACCTATGGAAAAGAAGAAAAAAGAGCAAACTCCCCGGCCCAACCTCTTAAGGGGCGGCTTTTTCTGGATTCTTATTCTTCTTGGCGTAATGTATGTGACCAGCCTTTTTAACTCCGGGCTCGGCGGGTTAGCCAAGAAGTTAAGTTATACGGAATTTTACTCTAAAGTGGAAAATAACCTTGTTAAACCGGAAATAAAATCAGTCAAGAAAACCGAAAATACCATTCAGGGAGAATATACAGAAAGCGCCGGCGGAGGGCGGTTTTATGTTTATGTGCCCGAAGACGACAAAGACCTAATTCCGCTTTTAAGAAAGAACGTGCAAAATTTTGAAATCGAACCTCCCCGTACATTCCTTACCCAGCTTATTGTTTCTCTTATCCCAATGGCGCTTATCATAGCATTTCTCTGGTATTTTTCTTATAAAGGCAATCAGCTTGGTTCGCGCATGTGGACGTTTGGAAGAAGCCGTGCGCAAGTTATAGAAAAGGAAAAACAAACCCGTATTACTTTTAAGGATGTTGCCGGAATAGATGAAGCAAAAGAAGAATTAACTGAAGTAATAGAATACCTTAAAGACCCAAAAAGATTTCAACGCCTCGGCGGACGCATTCCCAAAGGTGTTATACTTGTAGGCCCCCCGGGATGCGGTAAAACTCTTCTTGCAAAAGCTGTTGCAGGAGAAGCGGAAGTGCCATTTTTTAGCGGAAGCGGCTCTGATTTTGTCGAAATGTTTGTCGGCGTTGGAGCTTCCCGTGTGCGCGATTTGTTTGACCAGGCAAAAAAAGCGGCCAAGGTGGCAGGAAGAGGCAGTATTATTTTTATCGATGAAATAGATGCCGTAGGCAGACAGCGGTTTGCCGGAATAGGCGGCGGCCATGACGAAAGAGAGCAGACTTTAAACCAGCTTTTGGCGGAAATGGATGGTTTTCAAACTGAAGAAGGTATAATTGTTATGGCGGCAACAAACAGGCCCGATGTATTAGATTCGGCGCTTCTTCGACCCGGAAGATTCGACAGACATGTAATTGTAAACCTGCCGGATATTAAAGGAAGAGAAGAAATACTTAGGGTGCATACAAGAAAGGTAAAACTTGCTTCAAGCGTTGATTTAAAATCAATAGCAAGCCAAACCTCGGGGTTTTCCGGCGCAGATTTGGAAAACCTTTGCAATGAAGCAGCTCTTTTAGCTGCGCGGCACAATAAAGAATCGGTAGAGCAGCCTGATTTTGAAAAATCAATTGAAAGGTTAATGATAGGGCCCGAGAAGAAAAGCCATATTATGTCGAGAAAAGATAAAGAAATTACGGCGCTCCACGAAGCAGGGCATGCGCTTATCTCTCTTTTGCTTCCCGAGCTTGACCAGCCAAAAAGGGTTTCAATAATTCCAAGAGGCCTTGCCGGAGGATACACTTTTGCTCCACCCCTCGAAGATAAACATCATTGGTTCAAAAATGAAATACTTGCGCGCATAGTATTTGCGCTTGGGGGAAGAGCTTCGGAGGAAATAAATTTGCACGACATAACAACCGGGGCGCAGGACGACTTGGAGAAAGCAACCCAGATGGCGCGGCATATGGTTACAAAATTCGGTATGTCGGATAAGCTTGGCAATATCACTTTAGGCAGGCGCGAAGGCCCGGTATTTTTAGGCAGAGATATCCTTGAAGAAAAAAACTATAGCGAGGAAACTGCGCGCATAATAGACGAAGAAGTAAAAAAAGTTTTAGATAACTCATATGTAAAAGCTAAAGAATTGATTATGCAAAATATAGACAAGCTGAAAGCTCTATCTAATGCTTTGCTTGAAAAAGAAGTGCTTGACGGAGAAGAAGTAAAAAAAGTAACCGGCTTGCCTAAAGAAACGAGTAGCCAAGAAAAAGAGTCTGCGTAATTACCTTCAAATTTAAAAATCGTAGATGATAATCACTCCTTTAAGTATAGAAAACGAAAAAACCGCAAGGCATTTTTTGTCTTCTGTTGGCGTAAGCCGTGAAGGCATAGATATACTTTCCCTAAAGTGCGTATATAGCGCTTTTAGGATAGAAGGCATTAAGTCCTGGGAAGCAAATATTATAAAGCAGCATTTGCTTTCTTTGGGAAGTGACAGCGCCGTTGAAAGAAGCGCTTTGATTAAGGATAAAAAAACAGATACCATAATATTTGGAAATATCTCGCAGCTTAAGAAGTTATGCTCAAAGTTAAAAAATCAGCCTTTCAACCTTAATGAAATTTCACAAACCATTTCTTTATATCTGGATAATTTATTTAAACAGGAATTTGTTCTTAAGGCGCGTAATAAAACAATAAAAATAAAAGAGCCTCTTCTTTGCGGTATAATTAATCTTACAACAGATTCTTTTTCCGGAGACGGGCTGCTTGCAAAAGCTTGCAGCAATAAACTTAAAGATTTGGTTTTAAAAAAAATAGAAACCATGGCAAAAGACGGCGCAGCAATGATTGATATTGGCGCTGAATCGTCAAGGCCTTATTCGCATCCTATACCGGAAAAAGAGGAAATTGCAAGAATTGTGCCTGTGCTTTGCGCAGTCAGAAAGAATTTTAAAGATATTTTAATTTCCGTAGACACCTATAAATTAAATGTTGCAAAGGCGGCAGCGGAAGAAGGCGTGGACATAATAAATGATATTACTGCTTTACGTAAATCGCCGGGCATTGTAAACTTGATAAAGAAATACAAACTCGGGATTATCTTGATGCATATGAAGAAAAATCCGCAAACTATGCAGGTAAACCCGAAATATGCCAAGGTTACAGAAGAAATTATCAGTTTCTTTAAGGAAAGAATTTGCATATTAAACAAAGAAAAAATAAACCCTCAGCAAATTATGATTGACCCGGGTATAGGTTTTGGAAAAAACCTGAAAGATAACCTTAAAATTATAAATGAGCTTTATAAGTTTAAGATCTTTGGTTTGCCTCTCTTTATAGGTTTATCCAGAAAATCTTTTATAGGAAAAATTACCGGTAAAAGCGCAGATCAAAGGCTTCCTGGAACAATTGCTTCGACAGTTTTGGCAGCTTTGCGCGGAGCAAATATCTTAAGGGTCCACGATGTTAGAGAGAATAAAGAAGCGCTTTGCGTAGCTAGAAGTATAATAAATAATTAATTTATGTTTTTAAGATTCTTTAATCCAAAAACTCTCTTTGAAATCATTATACTGTGGATAGTTATTTACAGGATAGTTGTTTCGCTTCAGGGTACAAAGGGTGCTTATCTTATAAGAGGCGTCATTGTGCTAATCGCTGCTTATTTTGTTTTTCAAAAATTAAACCTTACCGTTTTAAGCTGGCTGCTTACCAATTTTTTCGCCTTTTACTTGATAATTATAGTAGTTATATTCCAGCCTGAATTAAGAGAGGCTCTTATAAGGCTCGGCCAGCGCCATATTTTCTATAAAGGCATGGGCAAAGAGGAGATTGAAAAAATATTACGGGAAATAGTTTCGGCAGTTAACATACTATCCAGGAAAAAAATCGGCGCCCTTATCGCCATTAAAAGGGATATGGGCCTCAATGATTACATAGAAAGCGGCATTTTGATTAATGCTGATTTAACTTCCGAATTACTGCAGAATATCTTTCATCCTTTGGCGCCACTCCACGACGGCGGATTAATAGTAGACGGCGCTAAAATCGTTGCAGCCAGTTGTCTTTTTCCTCACAGCGGGAATCTGACCCTGGAAAAGACTCTGGGAATGAGGCACCGTTCGGGAATAGGGCTTTCCGAGCATACTGACGCTTTGGTTATAATAGTTTCGGAAGAAAACGGACAGGTGTCATTGGCCATAAACGGACAATTAACCGGAGACCTTTCGTCGCAGGACCTTCTTACTATTCTAAAGGGCCAATTAAGTAAATGAGGATATTGTATGAAATTTTTTAAATTAAGAAAAATTAACATAAGAGAATTAATAACTTACAACTTTTGGCTCAAGATTATTTCTTTGGCTTTAGCGATAATTGTATGGTTGTATGTAAGCAACGAAATAACAAAAGGCGTTAAGATTTAGGCATAAGCGTAAAAGATGAAATTAGGCGTAAATATTGACCATATAGCTACTTTAAGAGAGGCAAGAGGGACATTGTATCCCGACCCTGTTGTCGGTGCGTTACTTTCTGAATATGCAGGGTGTAGTTCTATAGTTGCGCATTTACGGGAAGACAGGCGGCACATAAAAGAAAGAGATATTTTATTTATTAAAAAAGCTGTTAAGGTACCTTTTAATATGGAAATGTCCATAAATAAAGATATAGTTGATTTTGCTTTGAAAATTAAGCCTGAACAGTCAACACTTGTTCCTGAGCGCAGGCAGGAGCTTACTACAGAAGGCGGCATTGATATTGTAAATAAACACAATTATAAAAAAGTAGAAAAAGCAGTCAAAGCTCTTAAGGAAGGAGGAATTGCCGTAAGCCTTTTTATAGACCCTGACAGGCGGCAGATTGAAAATGCAAAAAAAATCGGCGCGGATTTAATTGAGTTTAACACAGGAAAATATTCTGAAGCTAAAACAGCAGCAAATGTAAAAAAGGAATTATTGAAAATAAAACACGCTGCAAAGTTTGCCAAAAATCTTGGTTTTTTTGTCGCTGCTGGCCATGGCATTGATTACGAGAATGCAAAAGAAATTATAAAAATAAAAGAAATAAAAGAACTAAATATCGGACATTCCATAATTTGCCGGTCGGTATTCGTAGGCTTGGTCGCGGCAGTCGAAGAGATGCTTGAGTTGGCAAGTTAACTAATAATTAAAATGGTAATAGGTATAGGCATAGATATAGTTAAAGTAGGAAAGATGCAGGGCGCAATTGAAAAATTGGGCAAGAATTTTCTTAAGCGCGTCTTTGACGGCAAAGAACTTAAAAATATATCAACAGGGAAAATGTATTATCAGCGCCTGGCGGCGAGATTTGCGGCAAAAGAGGCGATAATCAAGGCAATTTCAAAAGAATACCCGCTTGCGTTAAATGAGATAATTATACTTAACCGCAAAAACGGCGCTCCTTATTGTGAATTCAAAAAAAAGCTTGATGTAGATATTTTACTTTCAATAAGCCATATCGAAGATTATGCTGTGGCATGTGCGGTTGCACAGAAAAAATAATTTTACATAAATATGAAGTTACCGAAACAACTGCTTAAGCGTAAACCCGACACCCATAAGGGGGATTACGGTTATGTTTTTATCCTGGGCGGCTCTCCCGGCTTAACCGGAGCAGTTGCATTATGCGCTAATAGTGCTTTACGTATTGGCGCAGGCTTGGTAAGGGTTGGGGTGCCTGAATCATTGAGTAATGTTCTGGCAGTAAAAGTTACAGAGGCAACTGTGCTTGCTTTAAAAGAAGACAGGGGCTATCTTTCGCTGCAAGCATTTGGAGAGATTTTAAAGCTGCTTGAAAGGATAGATGTTATCGCATTAGGAGGAGGGGCGTATCACACTCCGTCTGCGAGAAGCCTGCTTTTAAAGGTAATAAAAGAAATCGATAAACCCATGGTAATAGACGCAGATGGCCTAAATGCGCTTTCAACCGACTTAAATGTATTAAAGGAAAGGAAATCAAAAAATATAGTTTTGACTCCGCACATGATTGAATTTTCCCGCTTAACCAAGCTGCCAATTGACGAACTAAAAGGAAAAAGAAAAGAGCTTGTCAAGGAATTCGCTTTTAAGTATAATCTAACTCTCGTTCTCAAGGGTAATCGTACCCTTATTAGTGACGGCAAAACGTTATTTGAAAACGATACGGGAAACCCTGGTATGGCGACTGCCGGTTGCGGTGATGTATTAACTGGCATTATCGCCGGTTTAATGGCGCAGGGTTTGGATGTATTTGGCGCAGCGAGGTTTGGTGTATACATACATGGCTTATCCGGAGATTTAGCTGCAAAAGAAAAAACCGAAACCTGTTTGATTGCTTCTGACATAATAGAATATTTGCCAAAGGCGATAAAGAAGCTTGGCAATAAGTAGCGAATATCGCCCAGGTAGCTCAGCTGGTAGAGCAGGGGTTTTGTAAACCTCAGGTCGAAGGTTCGATTCCTTTCCTGGGCTTTTTAGAAAATCAAAAAGCAAAATGCAAAAATCAAAACCACAAACCAAAATTAAAAATATTTTTACATTTTGCATTATCATTTTGACTTTTGATTTTTGATATTTGAATTTTATAACGGGCAGGTTCCTGAGTGGCCAAAAGGGACAGACTGTAAATCTGTTGTGCTTGCACTTCGGAGGTTCAAATCCTCCCCTGCCCATTTTTTCATCTCTTAAATATTATTCGCTTACTTCTTTGGCGCTGCTTCGGGGTGACAGTGAGGCGTGGTTAACTTCTATGAAAATGCTTACAGCCGAGCGTCATAAGGGGCAGAGCCCCTCTTGAGGAGGACGAGCGAAGCGAAGACGACGCGGGCGTAGTTCAATGGCAGAACACTAGCCTTCCAAGCTGGATATGTCGGTTCGATCCCGATCGCCCGCTTATTTAGATTGCATTCTTTGATTGTAATTAGATAAAATGAGAGAAACAGTATCTATACTAGGTGCAGGCGGCTGGGGGACAACACTTGCGGTAATTCTTTCCAGAAAAAGCAATCTGAAAATAACTCTGTGGTCTCCTTTTGAAGCAGAGGTAAAAAAAATAATAAAGAACCAGGAAAACAAAGATTTTCTTCCTTCAATAGAAATACCTTTCGATATCTGCGTAACCTCAGATCTGAAAAAAGCGCTCTCAAGCCGTGTTATTATAATTGCAGTTCCGGTAGAGCACTTAAGGGCGGTTTTAAAAACAATCAAGAGCGCGGAAGCCAAATTAAAAAATAAAATTTTTGTAAGCGTAATGAAAGGCATTGAAATTAAAAGCCTCAAGCGGCCAAGCGAAATAGTTAAGCAGGAATTGGGTATTAGTTCAAAACAGATAGTAGTTCTGTCAGGGCCGACAATAGCAAAAGAAGTAGCAAAAGATATTCCTGCCGTTGCCACGGTTGCATCAGAATCTTTTTCAAACGCAAAAGAGGTTCAGGGGCTATTTAAGGGAACGAACCTAAGGTTATATACAAATTACGATGTTGCCGGCATAGAAACGGCCGGCGCCTTAAAGAATGTAATTGCCATTGCTTGCGGTATATCTGACGGAATGGGTTTTGGCACCAACACAAAATCAGCGCTTATCTGCAGGGGGCTTAAAGAAATGATGCGCTTTGCGAAAGCCTTAAAGATAAACGAAAAAGCTTTTCTTGGCATCAGCGGAATAGGCGATTTGTGCACCACTTGTTTTTCCCCGCTTTCAAGAAACCGTTATGTCGGAGAAAAAATCGCAAGAGGCGCGAAAATAAATAATGTGGTGAAAAATATGAAAATGGTTGCAGAAGGCGTTACCACGGTAAAGTCAGTTTACAGTCTAAGCAGGAAACATAAAATAGATATGCCCATAACAAAAGAAATCTATTATATTCTTTATAAGAATAAGGCGCCGATTCAGGCTGTAAAAGATTTAATGAACCGCCCGCTTAAGGTTGAATAACCTGTTAATGAAAATTTATAAAATAGAGGAGGTTTAAATGAAAAAAGTATTGTTTATTTTCTTAAGTTTTCTTATTGTGTGCAGTTATGGCTGTGAGAGCAATAAAACAAGAGTCGCTGAAGGCGCTGTAATCGGCGGACTCTTAGGCGGAGCAGCAGGCGGAATCATAGGGCATCAAAGCGGCCACGGCGGAGAGGGCGCAGGAATAGGTATCGCAGCAGGTGCGCTTACAGGAGCGCTTGTAGAAAGCCAAATTAACAAGCCTCAAGCACAGGGGCAGCCGGAACAGGCTCAAGCAACTACGCAACAATCTCAGGTAGTGCCGCCAACGGTTCAAACCAGCCAGCTTTCTATGCAACAGGTAATAGATATGAGCAAGAAAGGCTCAGGCGACGACGATATAATTAAGGAAATCCGTGCCACAAATTCGAAATTCAACCTTTCAGAGGAAGGCATTAATTATTTAAAGAAAGAAGGCGTAAGCGATAAGGTTATAGCAGTAATGCAGGAAAAATAATTGATTTATTATTCACAGCCCCGGTATAATGCCGGGGCTATTTTTTTGTATTTTGGCCGGATTATTTTCATTGTAGAATATCAATTGGGTGGTAAAATTAATAAATTAAAGCGTTGGTATGAATAATTTAAATATCGACTGGCAAATATTAACACGAAAATTTTCGGAATATTTTTCTGAACTAATACGTTTCAATTTTTCTGTTGTTAACCCCGTATTTTGGCTGTTTTTTCTTATAGTTTTATTGATATTGGTTAAATCCTGGAAAATAAAAAAAGCATTTTCTTTTTGTTTTGTTATCGCGCTGATATTGGTGGCAGAAACGCAAGTAGAAAATCATGTAATGGATTTTTTTAGAAGAAACAGAGAACAATTTGATCCTTTATTGATACGCATATCCTGTGTTGTGATTATTCTAGCCGTGTCATTATATTATTTTTTTATAAGAGGAAACGATGTCTAATTTATTTTATAAGGAGGATAGTATGTATTGCGAAATATGTAAAAATTCAAAAACAGGGGAAAAATACGAATTCTTGACTTTATCAATGCATGCCTATGCGCAGGTTGCCTCGATTTTAAAGATATCCGATAATAATTCGGCAAATAAAATTGATAAAGAGAACTTGTCTGTATCCGTATGTATAAAATGTTTGCAGGGAGTTTGAGGAGGTAAATATGATAAGAAATATTACCACTTTTTTCGTAACCGTGATATTCATTTTGGTTTTTTTACCGGTATGCTTCTCTCAGAGTAATACAAATACTTCCGGCACTACCAACGCGAGTAGCGCCGAAAAAGACAGTACTATAAATAAAAACCCTGGCGAGGCAAGCCAGGAGGCGACAAAAGAAAACACAGAGGCAAAAAGCGAAGAAAAAACAGCAGAAGAAAAGAAAAAAGAAGAGAAGAAAGCAGAAAAAAAGAAAGAAGAAGAAAAGAAGACAAAAGAAGAAGAAGAAAAGGAAAAAGAAGAAACTAAAGAGGAAACACCGCCAGCTGACGAAGAAAATCTTGATAATTGGCAGGATTATGCGCCAACGGAGCAAGATTTTCGTTCAAACGAACCTTCGTATAACGTTTGGAAGGATGATCAGGGTTTTATAGACCGTTGATTTACTTTTCAGCTATAGAGGCTATATTAGCTATAAATCTTGCTTTACAGCCCCGAAAAGCCTAGTATAATAAATAAAAATCAATTAATCAGACTACACTTTCCGAAGATGTAAGCGAAGGGAGAGTGCCTAATCTAATTGGTTTCTAACGAAACGAGAGAGCTTTTTTAAGGCATCTCGGATGTCTATCCTCGATGCCGAAAAAAATCAGAGAATAACCCTGCAATATTGACATTTTTTTCGGGGGGTAGCGCAGTCCGGATTAGCGCACTTGCATGGGGTGCAAGGGGCCGAGAGTTCAAATCTCTCTCCCCCGATCTTGAAAATTGATAGAAAACTGGTTTTCTCGGCATAAATTTCTAAATTTTTCATGTGTTTTAAAATATCTATAGTGTGAAAAAGGGCGAATTTCTGTTTTTAAGGAGGTAAGAGTATGGAAAAATATGCGGGGGCGGAAAGAAGAAAATTTCCAAGAGCAAACGCCAATTTTGTCGTAAGCTACAGGGTAAGAGAGCACGGCACATATGACCTTAGTCAAACCAAAAATATAAGCCAAGGCGGGCTTCTTATTACTACAAATAAAAAATTTGAAAATGGCACTCAACTCGTTATGACAATCAGATTTCCTTTTGTTGAACAGAAGATAGAAATTACAGGTGAAGTTGTTGATTCCAAAGAAATAGTGAAAGGCCTTATATATGAAACCAGATTGAGATTTACTGATCTGCCGCAGGATTTTTTTAAGGAATTAGGAATTTACATAAAAGAATTGTTGGAAAAATGGTCAAAAAAATAGGAATAATCGGTTTAGGTAATGTTGGTTCAGCTACGCTTAAGTCATTGGCGCAATATTCTTCGCTTGTCAACCGGCGCACTTCCTTAAAGATAGAAGTAAAGTTGGCATGTGACTTAAGAAAAGGCAAAGGAAAAGTTGCCGCAAAATACGGCGTTGCCTTTACCACCGATGTTTCAAAAGTTCTAAATGACCCTCAAATAGACACGGTAGTTGAGCTTATAGGAGGAATTGAACCGGCTTTTACTTTTATTAAAGAGGCTCTTAGCAAAGGAAAAAATGTAGTTACCGCCAACAAGGCTCTTTTAGCCGAGCACGGAGGCGAAATTTTTGCACTTGCGCGTAAATATGGAAAAAATATAGGGTTTGAAGCCTCTGTCTGCGCAGCTATCCCTCTTATAAAAAGCATTTCGGAAGGTTTAGTCGCCTGCGAAATAAAAAAAATATACGGTATTTTGAACGGCACGACCAATTATATACTCTGCAAAATGGCGCAGGAAAAGATTGATTTTTCCTCGGCGTTACGGCGCGCCCAGAAAAAAGGATTTGCAGAAAAAAAACCTCACTTCGATATATCGGGCATTGATACGCTAAATAAACTATGCATATTGAGTTATCTTTGTTTTGGTGTATGGCCTTCGTCAAAACGTTTATACGCCGAAGGAATCTCAAAAATCGATATGCTTGATATCGTTTATGCAGAAGAATTAAATTATAGAGTAAAACTTTTGGCCATAGCGAAACGCGAGGGTAAATTTCTTGACTTACGCATCCACCCAACCCTTGTTCCCATAGGCCATCCTTTGTCTGAAGTTTCGTCTTCTTATAATGCAGTCTATCTTGATACCCAACCGGCAGGGGACCTGCTCTTTTACGGAAGAGGCGCCGGCGGCATTGCCACGTCTTCCGCCGTAATATCGGATATAGTGAGCATGCCTTTAGATAGCAAAGTTTCAGAGAGACAAAAAGAAAACATAATCCTTAAAAATATAAAGAGCGTAAGGAGCCGTTATTATATGCGGTTTATGGCTCATGATGAGCCGGGAGTTTTGGCAAAAGTTTCAAAGATTCTTGCAACCCATCATATAAGCATAGCCTCTGTAACGCAAAAAGAGAAGCTGCGCAGAAAATATGTCCCCGTAATTATGATTACTCATGCAGCAAAAGAATCAGACATGCAGAAAGCTCTTCTTCGGATTGACAAACTTTCCGTAATAAAGAGCCCATCGCAGATAATACGGATAGAGGATTTTTAATGGCTTACCAGGGTTTGATTTTATACTACAAAAATTTCCTGCCGGTTACAAAGAATACCCCGATTGTTACCATACTTGAAGGCAATACTCCGCTCGTATATTCGCCTAAAATCTCACGTCTGATTGGAAAAAATTTCAAAGTTTATCTTAAATACGAAGGGCTTAACCCAACAGGGTCATTCAAGGACAGAGGAATGACTCTTGCTATCTCAAAAGCAAAAGAAGACGGCGCAACTGCCGTTATTTGCGCTTCAACCGGAAATACTTCAGCTTCAGCTGCTGCTTATGCAGCGCGCGCAAATTTAAAATGTATAGTCGTGATACCGGAAGGCGCAATCGCACTTGGAAAATTGGCCCAGGCGCTCATACACAATGCAAAAGTAGTAGCGGTAAAAGGAAATTTTGACGACGCGTTACGGATAGTCAGGGAAATTTCTTCGAAACACCATGTTGAACTGGTAAATTCCATAAATCCTTATCGCATAGAAGGCCAAAAAACCGCTTCATTCGAAATATGCGATTATATCGGCCGCGCGCCTGATTTTCATCTTCTTCCCGTAGGTAATGCAGGAAATATCACTGCTTACTGGAAAGGCTATAAGGAATATTATGCTTACAAAAGAATACATCATCTTCCGCGTATGCTTGGTTTTCAGGCTAAGGGTTCTGCCCCGATAGTAAAAGGCCACCCCATAAAAAATCCCAAGACAATAGCAACCGCTATTAAAATAGGTAATCCTGCAAGCTGGGAAAGCGCTGTCGCGGCACGCGATGAGTCCTGTGGGCTAATTGATGCGGTAAGCGACAAACAAATAATTGATGCATATAAATATTTAGCAAGTGAAGAAGGAGTTTTTGCAGAGCCGGCCTCTAGCGCTTCCGTAGCAGGCCTTTTTATGCTTAAGAAAACCGGTTTTTTTAATAAGATTTCCGGGAAAAAAGAAATTATTATTACCTGCACTCTTACCGGCCACGGATTAAAAGACCCTCAACTTGCCATAAAAAGTATAAAACTACCGCCTGTAGTAGCTGCAAAGTTAGACGCAGTGACTAAAGCCGCAGGCATCTAAGTTTAAAAAATAACAATGAAAGGATTTTATCAAAAAGCCTCTCAAATTTTAGAAGACATAATAAAAAAAGAATACGAGGTTGAGCTTGATCCGCCTTTATGGGAAGTGCCGTCACGCCAGGATTTCGGAGATCTTTCTACAATGGTTTCTTTAAAGCTGGCTTCCAAACTTAAAAAAGACCCATTGGAGGTTGCAGCTCACCTTAAGGGAATTTTAGAAGGGAGAAAAGAAAAAGGCATAGAAAGAATAGAGATTATAAAACCGGGCTTTGTAAATATATTTTTTGCGAAGAATGTCCTGGTAAATTCCCTAAATGAGCTCATAGAAACCGGAGACAAATTTTTTCGCCACGATATAAAAAAGAAAATCCTCCTGGAATTTTTAAGCGCTAACCCGACCGGGCCGCTTTCCATAGCGCATGGGCGCCAGGCCGTTGTGGGGGATTGCCTGGGCAATATCTTAAAGTTTTGCGGCGTAAATGTTGAAAGAGAGTATTACGTAAACGATGCCGGGAAACAACTTGATCTTTTTGTCCAATCGGTTGAGGAGCGTATCAAAGAGCTAAAGGGGCAAAGTTTTCAAATACCCGAGGGCGGTTATCAGGGCGAATACGTAAAAGATGTCGCGAAAGCTGTTATTGATGCGAATCCCAAAGATGTAAAAAGATTTGCTCTTGATTATGTGCTTAGCTGGATTAAGAATGATTTAAAAGATTTGGGAATAAATTTCGATAACTGGGCCAGCCAGCAAAAAATCATTGATGATAAAAGAATCGAAAAAGTAATAGAGGAACTTAAGGCAAAAGATTTAATTTATGATAAAGAAGACGCACTTTGGTTTTCTTCTACAAAATTTGGAGACGATAAAGACAGAGTTATTAAAAAAAGCGACGGAGAGCTTACCTATTTTGCTTCCGATATTGCTTACCATAAAGATAAGATAGTCCGCGGTGCGGATGAGCTTGTAAATCTCTGGGGGCCTGACCATCACGGCTATATCGAGCGCGTAAAATCAGCGATAGAAGCCTTAGGTTTCAACAGAAATATACTTAGGGTCATAATAATCCAGCTTGTAAGCTTAAAGACCAAAGAAAAAATGTCAAAGAGGAAGGGAACGGCAGTCTTGCTTTCTGATTTGATAAAAGAAGTCGGGAAAGATACGACGAGGTTTTATTATCTTACAAGAAAAAATTCTTCGCATCTTGATTTTGATATCGACCTTGCCAAGGCCGCATCGTTCGACAACCCTTTATATTACATCCAATATAGTTGCGCACGTATTGAGAGTATTTTTGAAAAAGCAGGTGGTAAAAAAGTAAATATAAAATACAGCGAATTTCTGCAAAGCGAAGAAGAATTATCGCTTGTAAGAGCGTTATTGCAATTTTCCTATACTTTGGAAAAAGCTTATTATTCTCTCGAACCTGTGTTTATAATCGAATATTTAAAAAGTATCGCCGCTTTATTCCATAAGTTTTACGAAACAAACAGAGTGCTTGGAGAGAGCGAAAACATAGAAGCCGCAAGATTTAACCTTCTTGAAACAACGCGGATAGTCTTGCATTGCGGGCTAAATTTGCTTGGAATAACTCCCGCGAAAAAGATGTAATTCCCCGGATAACCTGCTATAATTAACCCTAAGCAATAAACAAAATGAAACGTCGTATTTGGAAAATAAAAGAATCCACCCAAGAGGCCAAGGCTCTCAGCCAAAAAAATAATATATCAGTATATCTTGTCCAAATCCTGCTAAATAGAAATATTCACGAAAAAGAGTTTAGTTCTTTCCTGAGAGACGATTTTGCTTCTTTGCATTCACCGTTTCTTTTGCCGGATATCAATAAAGCCGCCCAGCGTATAAAAAAAGCAATAGAAGAAAAAGAGAAGGTTCTTGTTGTCGGCGACTATGACGTTGACGGTGTAACTTCGCTTGCAATTTTCAATGAATTTATTAAGGGCCATGAAAAATTGTTTTCTTTTTATATTCCGCACCGCGTAAACGAGGGCTATGGCTTAAATACCGATGTGGTTGAAAAGGCAAGGAATGAGCAGCGGACGTTAATGATTGCTTTTGACTGCGGTACAAATTCTTTAAAAGAGGTGGAATTAGCCCGTTCTTACGGCATTGACACTGTAGTTGTTGACCATCACCATTCAAAGGAAGAGTTAAACAAGGCATATGCATTTATAAATCCTAAGCGCGATGACTGCAATTACCCTTTTAAAGACTTAAGCGCAGGAGCATTGGCGTTTAAATTTCTGCAGGCACTTACGAAAAAAGATTGCAGGGAGATGCTTGATTTGGTGGCGTTATCGTTGGTGTGCGATGTGGTCCCTTTAAAAGGAGAAAACAGAATACTGCTTAAGGAAGGGCTTAGGCAGCTGCGCATAACCAAACGTCCGGCAATTGAAGCGCTTTGCAAAATAGCTAAAATAAAACAGGAGAATATAAATACTTTCCATATAGGTTACATTCTTGGGCCCCGCATTAATGCATCAGGAAGAATTGCTTCTGCGAATGACTCGCTTCAAATGTTTTTAAGCGAAGACCGCGAAAATGTTTTAAGTATTGCCTCAAAACTTCAGGAATATAATTTGAAACGTAAAGCAATTGAAATGAATATTTTAAAGGAAGCGGAAGAAAAAATTGAACAGAGAAATTTAGGCGATTATGCAATAGTTGTTTCAGGAGATAATTGGCATTCAGGGGTGCTCGGAATAGTTGCTTCCCGGCTTGCTGATAAATATTACAGGCCGTCTTTTGTAATATCCTTTGGTGAAAATTGCGGAAGAGGCTCTGCGCGTTCAATACACAGTGTTCATCTCATGGAAGCGTTGGATGAGTGTGCGAGTTCGCTTTCTGCTTACGGCGGGCACAAAAAAGCGGCAGGTTTGGAAATTTTTAAAGAAGGGCTGGAAGAGTTTACGCAGCGTATAAATGCGTATATTAAAAACAATACAAAGCCCGCTGACTTTATCCCCATCCTTGATATAGATTTAAGATTAGATTTTAATGATGTGACTATGGGGTTGATAGAGGAACTTGGATGTTTAGAGCCGTTTGGAGAAGAAAATCCAAAGCCGATGTTTGCAAGCTATAATATTTCTAAGAAGAACAAACCTAGAAAAATAAATAGCGGTTATTCTATCTGGTTAAGTGATGGGCAGAAAACCCTGGAAGGAATAATCTACGATAAAGAACTTCTTGAAGTAATAGAATATGGTGAGAATTTCGATATTGCCTATTCTTTAGACAAAAATACTTACCACAACGAGCCGTTACTTGTTATCAGGGACGTTTGTCTTTCTGGCAGCAAAGTTTAATTTCCCGCTTTTTATGCACTTCGTGCACACAAGCACTCTCTTTACCTTGCCGTTTATGATGAGTTTCCTTTTCTGAAGATTAGGGAAAAACTTCCTTTTTGTGATGCCTGTTGTTTTCTTTCCTACGCCGCCTTCTCTTTTGGCTTTACCGCGCCTGCGTATGGAATTTCCACCTATAGTTCTTTTGTTACAAATTTCACAATGTCTGCTCATGTTTAAACTCCTTTTTAAATAAGCATTTTCTATCCAAAATTAGTATAACTATACTTATAAATCAGCTATTGTCAAGCAAAATCTTAAGGGGGTTATTTAAAAGGCATTGAAAATAAAGGCTTTTTACGCCATTTTCTTGCATTTTTCAGAAAATTATGTTATATGGTAAATGAAGAAAAAGCTCTTTAAAAGCAGGAATTATATTGATAAAGGTAAACCCCGGGAAATCGGGGGACACAAAGCTCAAAGAGCCTAAAGCCGCAAGGCTATGGTAGTCAGCTGCCGGTATATATTTTAAAAGTATTTTAAACCCATAGTCATTTTTAGGCTATGGGTTTTTTTATTTTAGACACAGATAGTCATAGGCGAACGTCTGTGATTATCTGTGTGTTTAAGAGGAGGTGTTTATGTTAAGGAAGACCGTGGCCCTTTTGCTTGTAAGTTTCATGGCAGTATCAGTAGTAGCGCTTGCTGAAGATAACAATGCGCTTACTAAATTAGGAAGAGGCTTGGCAAATGCAGCAACCGGTATAGTTGAAGTCCCTAAACAAATATACCTTGTCTCAAAAGAAAGAGAACCTATCACAGGTATAACCTATGGCACGGCAAAAGGTATATGCTACGGGTTGTTACGTACTGGCGCAGGTGTTTATGACGCAGTGTCATTCCCAATACCTCCTTATGATAAGCCTATTATGGAGCCCGAATACGCATTTGAAGGCTGGCAGTCCGAGCCCGCAGAAAAGTAGAGAATCTTAAGATTGTAGAAAAAAGGGTGTAAGTTTTATAGAAAAATTTACACCCTTTTCTTTTTTGTATTTTTTTATTTCAAAGGGCCTTGTATGCTTCGTCTATTCTTTGTAGCAGTTTGTTGTCTTTGCTTTTTGCGGCGAGCGCTTTTGCTTTTTTCAAATAAGAAGCAGCTTTTTTCTTGTCAGCAGTGCTCATATAAACCATGGCTATATTATAATAAATTTTTGGATTATTTTTTTCAAGTTTCAAAGCTTTGCCTAAAGCACTGAGCGCTTCGTCATATTTTTTTAGTTCCCCAAATATCGCCCCCATATTCATATATGCTTTTACGTTTTGCGGATTTAATTTTATTGTTTTGTCAAAGCAATTAAGTGCTTCATCGAAATTCCTTGAATTAGTATATACTACTCCCAGCCTGTAATAGGTTTCCTGATTATCAGGAGAAAGCAGAATGCTTACTTTAATAAGAGCTATTGCTTCTTCGTTCCTTTTATTTTCGAAGGAAACTGAGCCTTCCTGCAAAAGCTTCTGCGCAAGTTTTTTATCTTCCTTATGATTTTTTACTATAAAAAAAAGAGTTTCGTCGCAACTACGCACAATATCTTTATTGCCTTGCTCCCTAAAAATTATCCTTGCCTTAAGAAGTTCTATTAAGGCAATATCTTCCTTACCAGCCTTTAGGTGCAGCATACCAATATTTAATAAGGCATCGCCGAGTGTGGGATTTGCTAAAAGAGCCTTATTATAGCAATCAATCGCTTCCTCATTTTTTGATAATTTTTGAAAACACGAGCCTAAATTACAAAATATAATATCCCGTTTCGTTTCATCCGCAAGCTTAAGTGATTTTCCGAGAATCATTATTGCTTTTACAAAATTTTTACGCTTCATGGCTATTGCCGCCATATTTATATAACTATCTGGCTTTTCCGGCATAAGTTTTTGTGCGTTATAAAACAGATATTTTGCTTTGTTTAACTGATCACGCTCAAAAAAATATAATCCTTGGTCCATGTAATCTTTATATAAAATATCCGGGTTTACTTTTGCCCTGGTATTATTTAAAGTTATGCTTGGTTTTTCAATTTGTGCATAAATAGTATTTATAAAAATAATGTTTATGCCGAAAACGAGTAAAATAAATTTTATATTTTTTATATTTTTCCGGTTCATATTTCCTGCCTTAATTGTTTTTCCGCATCTATCACGTCGCGATTTATTTTGTTTAAACAATTTGTCATTTTATTTTTAAGCCCTTCGCTGATTATCTTTGAAGAACGCATTTCTTTTATTACTTGAATGCTCATTCTGAAATATCGCACAATTTCACCCTCATCTATTTCACAAAATTTATTCAGTTTAGTAAAGCTTGCTCCTTCAAACCAGGCCTGAGCAGCTTCGCTTAAATGAAAATAAAATTTTTTGCTTAGAGGATAGACCCTGAAACTTCTTTCCTGTTTATGAATGCCAGCGATAAACCTGTTTAATTCGCTTTTAAGCCTTTTAACTTGTTTTTTTAAATGCGGTTTTCTTTCTCCTTTACGAGGTTCGTAGGTGAGAGCGTTGATTACCATAAATAAACTTGCCTCATCGAGAGAATCAAGAAATCCCGTATCGAAGAGCTCTCCGATTTGCAGTTCAAAGCTGTAAACCTTGGAGGCTAAATCCGCTTTCCAGCTTATGCCCCCTTCAATTATGTAATTTAAATTTCTAAGCAGCGAAACTTTTCTTTTCAAGAGCCCAAGGACCTCTTTTTTTTCAAAAGAGTCTGCCTGGCAGAAATGAAATGATTGCGGATATATATCAAAAATTTTATCTCCCATTATTTTGTATAAATTTAAAATAGTTGCATAACAGGAATTAAGCTGGCTTTCAATCGGCTCGTAATTGCCGTAGATTACATCATTCAGGGAGGCCAGGTCTATGTGGCAGGGGTTTATCTTCATCAGGACATTGCCTTCTTTGTCTATTCCGCGCCTGCCTGCCCGGCCGGCCATTTGATAAAAATCCCGCGTTTTTAAGTAGCCGTGATACCTTCCGTAGAATTTAGATAATGCGTCAAAAACAACGGTTCTTGCCGGCATATTTATTCCAAGAGCAAAAGTTTCTGTTGTAAAAATAAGTTTTATAAGCCCGGTTGTAAAAAGCTGTTCAATTATTTCTTTTAAAGTAGGCAGTAACCCGGCGTGATGGTAAGCAATGCCTTTTCTGATTAAAGGGGATAAGAAGCTGACATGAGGAGATGAGGAGATATCGAATTTTTCTACAAGCTCGGTAAAAAGGTTTGTCATTTTTAGTTGTTCGTCGGGATTAAGAAAATTAACATAGGATACTTCCTGTGCCAGGTCTTCGCAGCGCCTGCGCGAAAAAGAAAAATACAGGCAAGGAAGGGCGTTATTTTTTCTTAAATATTCCGTAAGGGTGCCCATCCTGTTTGTCCTTAGCTGAAGGTATTGATGGTGCGCATAGCGATCATTTATTTTTTCTTTAAGGTGGTTTGACTCTTTTAGCGCGCTTAAGCTCGGGAAAAACTCGTTATTGCACTGGAAGAAAAAATGCAGCGGCACAGGACGAACTTTTTCTTTAACCGCCATAAGCGGAAATTTATGGACCTTTTTAAACCATTCAACGAACTGGTCAATATTTGGTATGGTTGCGGAAAGTGCCAGCATTTTCATATGGGGCGGAAGCAGTATTATTGCTTCTTCCCAGACAGTGCCTCTTTCTATGTCGGCAAGATAGTGTATTTCATCAAAAATCAACCATTCCCTGTTTTGAAATTCCTGCGGGTCGACCAGTATCGCGTTACGGAATATCTCGGTTGTCATTATCAAAATAGGGGCACCCCTGTTTATGCTTACATCTCCGGTAAGAATTCCTACCTGGTTTGGGTATTTTTTGGAAAAGTCGCGGTATTTCTGGTTGGAAAGCGCTTTTATCGGAGCAGTATAGATTACGCCTTTGTTATTTTCTATGCAGTCGCTGATTATATATTCTGCAATAAGGGTTTTTCCTGCGCCTGTGGGAGCGCTCACGATTACGGAATTACCGCTCTTTGCGTAATCTATTGCTTCCTGTTGGAATTTGTCTAGCTGGAAAGAATGTTCCATAGTTATAAAAAATTAAACAAATAATATTATACCAGAAATCCCCAAATAATCTTGAGAAATGAGTTGATAGCAAAAGCTTATTTGTTAAACAAAACAGACGCTATATTTTTAATAAGCTTTATGCTGTGCCTGACGATTCTTTTGTTGGACAGAATCGTTGGATGCCACCATTGAGGTTCATTTGTGCAGAAGCAAGTATCAGATAAGTCTTTCCTGATTTTGTCAGCTTCTTTAGAATCCCATATTTTTTTAAAATCATAATTATGTTCCCGCAGGCTGCCAAAAGGCGCAGTATGTTCGCAGGCCCCGAGTAAGCCTTCATTATCAATAAATCCGCCCGCGATACCGGCGAAACAAACGCCTTGCCGTCTGTTTTGAGTTATAATTCTATATATATAATCATACATCATAATCGTTCCGATTTTAATTGAGATGTCGGTTTCAAATTTCCCTTTTACCATATCTGCCGTGTAAAGTTTAGTCCACTCTTTATAAACATTTAATTTTAAATCACGCTTACAATTAGAATCTCTAGGCACATCTCTTACCAGTAGCTGCGCCAGGCAATCCGGCCGTGGGTTTAAGCTGTAAAAGTATTTATAAATCTTAAATATCTTATCCTGATTAAGTGCGGAGAATACGGTATTAATTCCTACTTTAAGATTTCTGTATTTATTTTTAAGGCTCATTAATGCTTGATAAGTTGCAATTGCCTGCGAGAACGCTCCCGGCGTGTTACGGATTTTATCATGGTCCTCAGAAATGCCGTCAATTGAGACCTTAATAATCATATGCACAGCCGGGTGGTATTTTAAAAAGCTGTCTATTGTTGTAATTATATTTTCTATTAACTGTCCGTTGGTAGAAATATTAATTGTTTTTGGCCTGGAAAATTCATAAATACTTTCCAGTATTTCGCAGAAGTCTTTTCTTAAAAAAGGCTCTCCGCCGGATAAATAAATATAATCAATTGCGCCTAAATTACAAAATATTTGCTTTATTTCATTAACGCTTAAATCAATTTTTTTAGTATTGCCTATTGCGCCTTTTGGATTGGTATCAAACCAGTTAAAGCAATGTTTACAGCGGCAGGTGCATTGGTTGGTGATGAGAAAAGAAATTATCCGCGGAAGGCCATTTTTGTGGTTATATTTTTTCATTCTCAGGTTGATAGCGGAGATAGTAATTAACTAATTCATAAGAAAGAAGTTTCTGAGAAAGCATTCTAATCACTGATTGTCTTTTGAATATCGCTCAATAGCTTCAAGGATTTTCTGTGCGTCTAGTTTTCCGGCATCGCTTGTTCCAACGCGCACCGCTATTTTTGATTCTATTTCGCTGATTTTAAAAATCTCTATATACATAGTTTTTTCGTTGGTATATTTTCCTTTTACTACCGCGATATCCGGTTTTATGACTGCTTCTTCAAACGTCAGATTTAAAGAAATCAGCGCCTTTTTTACAATTTCTAATGCTTTTGTATAAGAAACATTAAAATCCTGTTTTGCTTTCTGGTTTTCTCTTAAACTTGCTGCAACAAAGATGCAGCCAGAAGAGCTTACGCAGGTAATTCCAAAAATAATAGTTATCGCTAATTTTTTTAGCATAATCAAAATTTGTTTAAAAATTTAAGAAATATGAAAACTGCCGGAGGAAGGAGTTGTATGTGGTGTTCGCCAAAAGGCGAACTTTCTCTTACCACATCCAACGCTAGAAGCAAACAATCTTAAATCCCTCTTTGGCACTAAGAGCTTTTTGGCGAATATGAAAACTGCCGGA
>Ga0172371_10004302_pt1 | contig 21629 bp, 23 predicted proteins | sample Lak12m_FD_114543 | JGI IMG/M metagenome (GOLD analysis project Ga0172371, IMG submission 114543) | Freshwater microbial communities from Kabuno Bay, South-Kivu, Congo - kab_022012_12m | ecosystem: Environmental > Aquatic > Freshwater > Lake | place: Democratic Republic of the Congo: South-Kivu...
CCGCATTTGTTTAAAATCGTCTTTATTTTCAATATTTGCGAGTATTTGGTAGGGTTGTTTGTATGATACTGACGCTATTTCTTGGTTTTCCACTGTTGCGTTCCAAAGTAAGTTTTCCAAGATACTGCGTTTTTTCTTCCCTTTCGCTTCCGAAAATTCTTTTTCCGCTTCCGAAGCGTCTAAAAAGATTTTCTTCTGCTGTTCCATAGTGGAAACGCTTTTATGTAATTTCTGCTCAATCTTTTTAATTTGAACATTTAAATCTGCTTCCCGTTTTTCCAACTCCTTTGATTTTGACTCGTAACGGTCTTTTTTCAAGAAACCGGATACAAACCCTTCCAGCAACCTTTCGGACTTCTCTTTGACTGACTCCAGCTCTCTCACGAGAGAATTTTTTGCGTTCACCAAATACGTTTTTTTATGCTCGGTCTTTTCCTTTGCCGACAAATACATAATCTCAACTAATTCGGGATTGAAACGAAGACCGGCAAATTCCTTTGCCATTTTCCTACCCAATTCTTCCGAACGCAGGTATTTCCTATGCTCGTTGCAATTACCCTTGCCGTTAGTGCAATAATAATACGTGAAACCCTTTTTGAGAGTAGCAGTCAAAAGGCAACCGCATTTATGGCAGCGGAAAAATCCCCTTAAAGCGAAGAAGTGTTTTTGCTTCTTGGAATGGCTTTTGCCTTGCAAAGCCAGTTGCACGTTATCAAACAGTTCCTTTGAGATAACCGGCTTATGCTTTCCGGCATAAAACTTACCGTGCATACGCATTACACCGTAGTAGAAAGGATTAAAAAGAATCTTGTATATTTTGCTTTTGTGGTATTTGTAACCGGAACGGGAACGGAAACCCTCTTGATACAGAATATCAGCAATTGCCTTGACGCTGTAACTTCCCTTTGCGTAAAGTTCAAACGCTTCGGCAACATATTTCGCCTTGTCTTTATCGGGAAAAACTTTCCCGTCTTTGTTAAAATATCCAATAGGAGCGTAATTCGGCCAGTATCCCTTCTCCAGCTTCGTTTGCATACCACGCTTGACGTTCCGGCTCAAATCACGGATATACTGGTTTGCCATTCCGCTTTCCACGTTGAAAATCAAAGCGTTATCTTCAGGCAAATAACGCTTTTCAATAGTTTGAATCTCTTTAATGATTCCCTCCTGCAAAAACCATTGTATCTGACCACTATCAATCGGATTACGGGATAACCTGTCCAGTTTCCAGCAAACAATCCCGTCCACCTCTCCCCGTTTCACCATTTTCATCATACTTTCAAACAGAGGGCGGTTGTAGGGTTTCTTTGCGGACTTTGACTCACGCAATACCTCAACGATATTCAGCTTTAACTCCGAACCCAGCTTTTTCATAGTGTCCACTTGCGAATCAAGGGATAGCACCTGACAGTTTTTGTCTTCTGAAGATTTTCTAGCGTAGAGAATATATTTCATATCATTTCAAATTACAAAGGTTATTTCGCAAAATCAAATTTCCGAAACTGGGTGTATTCAATTTTCCCGACATAATCGCTTAAAAACTCTTTACTAAACAGTTCTTTGAGTTTCCCTAATTTCCCAGCGTATCTCTGAAAATATTGATACACTAACTTATCGTCTTTAATTACTACCGGTCTTTTTAGGTTACGGGAGCAAAAATACTTTTTTTGGTTGAACATTCTTTTGTCGGAACAATCCTTGCTCAAATACTTGGCAACATAAGCCCCCACGTTGTCGCAATCCTCGTTACCCGTCAAATTGATTTTAACAAAACCGTTTCCCCAAGCGTCAAACAAATCCCCAGCGTCAATGAATGGCAAATCGGCGATAACGTGGTAATGCGGAACACCCCTTTTCTGGAACTCAATGGTTGAAATATACTTGAAATTCTCATTATCCACATAATTATATTTCAATCTTTGAATGAATTTCATAAATTCGTAATTAGCGTAAGATATGCTTTGGACACTGTCCCTGAAAGTCAAAGTTACGAATTTCTTTAGTTCGGGGTTGGAATTAACCAATCGCCTCAAATTCCCCCGTGTCCGGCAAAGAGAAAACTGGCTTTTCTCCCCGTCCTCCTTCGGAGACTCCCTCTTGCCATAGCTCCTCTTTTTAGCGTAACCCCGATAAACCGGATTCTCGTAGTTGTAATACTCCACGAAATACCCCGATTCAATAATTTTTTGCGAGTAACTTTGTAGCATTTATGCGCTTCATTAAAAAATTCTTGTTAAGTGTGCCTATAATCAAGTTAAGTAATGCGACCCCCTGCACGCCGGACGCTCACGCGTCCTTGCGTGCTAGGGTGTTCGCAAATACCAAAATTTAGATACAAATCGGCAAGCGTTGCAAGGTATTCGTTCGCTGAAGCGTCAGAAATATCCAAACCGTGGTATTCTCGGAAATACTTTTTCAACCTTTCTATGAGTTCTTTGCTGAATTTTTGAGACATAAAAAAATGACCTTAATTCTTTTAAGGTCATTCTATAAAAAACTGTTTCCCGAATGTTACCGGTAAGATTACGGGTAAGACAAAACGGTCTATTCTAGATATTTTTCGTTAATATAAACAGAACCGGATTCTCCACAAGAAAAAATCAGCAAATCCTCAATTCCCGTTTTTTTCCTGACTTTTTCCTGAATATCTTTGCACGCTCGCCAATACCTTCTCCAGTTGTAAAATTCTTCCTTGAAGGTGTTTTCGGCGATTTCCCAATAAGGATACTTGTGGTTTAATCCACCTTCTGCTGTAAATATGTGTTCAAGGACGAGATGAGCGTTATTTATATCGCCTTTCAGGGAAATTTTTACCTGATAACTCCCAAAGGATAAAACGCTTTTGTTAGTATCAAAATTCAGCGACAAATCAGTATTCTTTGTCGCTTTCAAATTCTTGCTTCTCCGGTCAAGTTCTATTCTCGCTTTCCGGTAATAATCAAAGAAATGTTTGCCAATCCTGATAATATAAATGCTTTCAAAATCTTTAGAGAACGTTGCGTAAATGTAAGTCAGTATGACTCTTTGCTTAATGATTTTGCTAGCGATAAGGTTGTTTATTATCTTCAAATGACGTAGTTCAGAAACACCTTTTAGTCCTTTAACCTCGTAGTAAAAATACTTTCCACTACTAAGTTCAAATTCCGACTTAACGTCATTTAAGACAATTAATATTTTAGCAAGGTTAGACCGACTCATTTTTTCTATATCATAAGACATAGCGAAGGGTTACTTGCTAAAATATACACATACAAAAGGGTAAAGGTCAAAACCCAGTAGCAAATCGCCGCCTTAATTGTCAAGGTAGAATCGGAATCTCCACCTTGACAACCGACGGAACGATTTGCTGACATACCAGTAAGCCGAAAAATATTTTCGGTTACTATCAAACTGGTAACAAATACCACCCTTGCTAATTCAATTAAGTATGCCTATATTAAGAGCGAAAGTCAAAATAGTAAATTTCTACTATGACACCTGAACAAGCAGAAAAAATAATTGATTCTTACGTAGCGGCAATACTAAAAATAAAAGAAAAGAACATGGTTCAACCTCTTTCTGACCTACCTTGCTCGCCAGGCAAAATTCGTTATGCACATTTTGTTTACGCCGAATCCCTGATTAGAGAGGGTCGGCTCACTGAAGAGATCGGAGGGGCCTTGGAGCACAGTTATGGTATCCTGAATTCAAGTTTCGTTGAAGATGCTGACAAAATTAATGAGGCATTCAAACAATATGAGAATAATGATGACCCAAAAAAGAAAAAAGAGGCAGGAAAGATAATCAATAATTATGGATTATCATTGTTCTCTTTACCGGAAATGAAGACTGAATTACATAATTTCTTTGTGGATTGTTCAGGAAATTACAATCCTAATAAGCTTTAATTTCTATGATTAATAATAAATATATGGAAAAGATTGTCTATTATTCTGATAAACCTATCGTGACAATGAACGAAGAAGGTTTTATTCTTGACTTCAGAAAAGATAAAAATAATGTTGATGAAGAGATTGATTACGGTTTTAGGATAGGAATGAGTCCTTTGGCTGCAAAGAAATTTCTTTATACATTATTTGCGCAGATAGGATCTTACGAAAAAGAAAACGGGGAAATTAAAATAAAATCTTTAGAAATTGAGCAAATTATAAAGGATAAGCCAGCCCCGATGGGTTTTAAAACGTCAAATTAAACATAATTATTTTTCATCATCATGAAAATCTTCAAAGCATTATCAGTGCTTAAAAGCAATAAATGGATTCCTGCAGGTAGAATTTCTGAACCAGACAATAAGTCCGAGAAAAGAAAAGTCACCAAAATCATATCTTTTGAAGGGGAAGAATTTAATACCGAGTCAGAGGCAAACCAATTCTTTAGTGATTATTACGAAAATTCGGGATACAGAAGCCAGGATTAAGATTTATTTATGATCAATAAAAAATTTGAGTTTGAAAATATCGTAGAAAATATTTGTAAAGAAATTAATTTATTAAGCGATATTTCTAAAAATGTCCATACTGCAGGAAATATAAAAGAGTCTGGTAATGTAGTAGAATCTGTGATAAGAGAAAAAATCAGTTCTTTTTTACCTGATAAATATTTAGTTAAACAGGGACATATTATCAATTCTGAAGGCATGGTCAGCCCACAATTTGATATTATAATTTTTGACAGGCTAACAACTCCTAGATTTTTTGAATCAAAAAATGAAACAGTGTTTTTCCCAATAGAATCAGTTCTAGCAGTTGGGGAAATTAAAAGAACATTACAAAGAGGAGGTTCTGATGAATTTTCTAAAAAAATAAAATTTTTGAAAGATGATATGAAAAGAGAACTTATTGATAATCCTGTATTTGGTGGTGGAATTAAAGCAAATGCTACATTTTCTGATATAGCATATATGAGGACAGACATCAAATACAAGAATTCATTATTTCCATTTATTATTGCGATTAACTTTAATAAAGAAGGCAAACTAAATTTTAAATCCAATATCAAATTTCTACCCAGTGATATATGTATCTTAAATTGGGGATATTATGTATATGGTAGTATGGAAAACTCCAATATTAGAATGTGCAATAATGATGAAGAACCCAATATCAACTCCATGCTTTCTATGAAAGCAAACAATATTTTTTGTTTATCACATTTATTAAGCAGGATAATCAATCATCTAAACAATTGCCAAGTAGAGCCTTTTGGAGTTTCAAGATATATTAAGAATAAGACGCTTAGAAAAGGGGATATTGAGGAGATTAAATTAGGTCAAGAAACCAGATAATTCTAACAAGCTACACCGATTAAATAAGTTCCAAGTTCGTCCCACCCTCTCCGCACAATATTTTCGGTATCGAGAGACCGACCCTCTCTTATCAGAATAAAAATAAGCCGAGGTAACTTCCCTTGGCTTATTTTGGTCCTGTTTTGAAGCGCGGATCCCTATTTCAATTTGGAGATGAGACCAATGTTCCACGCCCAATGATAGTCAGACCGTTTTATTATTTGGAGGCCATTCCGGAAGATCCGCACGCACACGCCGTTTCCATCAGAAGCAGATGAAGAGGTTCTTCTGTTCACATCCCAGTCGTCTCGTGAGAGAATATTGTTCCAAACAACATCGCAAGACATTATTCCCCAAACGGCTTCGATAGTGTTCGGCAATTCGCCGGTGGAAATTTCAGGGATTTTGCAAGATTGAAATTTGACTATCTTAAATATCGACAGTAAAAGTTCAAGTTGGAGTCCGGCGATTCCGGATATTCCTTGCAAATGTCTTTGAAGGAGGTTGCTTTGACAAAGAATCGGGATGCGGACGTGATTTTTATTGAGCAGCTGATGAAAGATCTGCCCTTTGTCGAGGTCTACGAAAAGCCTCTCCCAAACAGCGGAATCAAACACCTGCTCATTCGGATTCAAGGATGGGCAGAAGATGAAGAGAGAGAACGAATGGTCAGGGATTTGGCGATGAAGGCTCGACCGAAAGTTCTGGGATTTGGGTTCCCGAGGGAAATACCCTCGGAGCTAGACGGGATACCCGAAGAGGAGATATTCCAAGTCTCCTTACGCTTGATAAATTCTCCCTAATAAACCACTCCTTTGAGGCTCGCGCAACGCGCGGCCTCTTTTCTTTTTTAACCGAAAGAAACAAAGCTAAACCTACCCGAATCACGGATCGACTTTCACGCACTTACATTTTGAATTGCATGAATACTCACAATCACAGCGACCTTTCACTTTTACTTTAAAACAGTACTTGACGCCCGCTTTCAGACAATCGACTTTTACCTTGCCCTTCCCTTTGCAATCCAACTTAACCTTTTTGAATTTCTCGGTGAACTTCTTATCGGTTTTCTCGTTGTAGACCTTCACTTTGACGGTAACTTTTTCACCGTGATTTTTTTTGTACTTAAACTTGATTACGGCGGAATGGTTGTCTTCGCTGGAAACTTTTTCGATCTTGGGTCTTTCGTAATCCTCGCGATCTTTGTAATCTTCCCGTTCATTGTGATACGAATGTTTTTCTTCATACTTGCCATGCTCATCTTTTGAGTCCGAGTGATCAGAATGAGCGCTGACAATTCCCATTCCAAAAAACACGAAAAGTACCGCCGAGAGAAGTAGAATTTTTTTGAGGTTTTTTAGCATGGATATAGGCAATTTTACTTTTTCCCTTCTGTTCGACCTTTTGTTCGATATGGAAAGAGCGAAAAATGTTGCCTCCTTTGCACTGTCTTACTGCGCCTCCTTGCCTTGAACCTCCTTTTAAGGAATTCTATTCCGGCAGAACAAGAAAGTCAATGGATTATTGTGCGGGGGTCAGAGTCACAACCCCGCATGGCCATGAGCTCTGTGTAGCTTATGACTGTAAAATACTGCATGGTTTGTAGTCGGAGCGGCGAGATTTTTACCCGCCTCTGGTGGGTGAACTCGCAAAGTCTGGTCGGAGCGGCGAGATTTGAACTCGCGGTCTCAGGACCCCCAGCCCTGCGCATTAGGCCAGCTATGCTACGCTCCGGTGGACGATGCTGGATTCGAACCAGCGACCTTTTGCGTGTCGAGCAAACGCTCTAACCAACTGAGCTAATCGTCCGCGATCCCCAATTTAGATTTTGCGTGTCCCCTGCCGTTCGCGAATAGCGGGGTATCACTGAGCTATACGCACTTAATCGACCCAACTAATTATATATCTCTAAAAAAAGAAAAGGCCAATCCTGATCAAAAACAGATTGGCCTTAAAACATGGAATACTGTTTCGAAGGCATTTATGTCGACAATTCTTTTATTATAATGCTCTTCAATTCCTCAAAAGAGATCGGCTTTGCCAAGAACAGAGCCGACACAGCTCCCCATTGATTATCTTGGGGAAAGCCGGATATGAAAACGACCTTTAATCCGGGCCATTTCTCCCCAACCCATTTGGCTAACTCTATCCCACTCATTCCGGGCATGTTGACATCAGTTATAAGCAGATCGAACTTTTCCAAGCTCAGCTTCTCCAATGCTTCTTCGGCCGTTTCGACGGCCTCTGCTTGTATCCCCATATACTCAACAAGATCCTTTAGGAGATTACCGCTAATTACATCGTCATCAACAATCAATATTTTCAACATTTTGCCGCTCCTTTGCTAATCTTTTTCACTTGTAATGAACTACCTTCTCGAAAGAAAGGGTAGTTTATTTATTTTATTTTATCAAGTCCAGAAGCCAAAAACACTGCATCGACATTCTTAGGGTGTTACCCGTTTTACATCTCTGGGAAACAGCGAAGCGAGCCGGACATTGTCCAAACCGAGCCATTGCTTGGTAAAGCGTTCAAGACCCAGCCCCCAGCCGCCGTGAGGCGGCATGCCGTATTTAAACAAGTTAATATAGTCCTTGAAGTCTCCAGGACTCATACCGTGATTTTTTATGCTTTTCACAAGCACTTCGGGATCGTGAATCCTCTGGGCGCCCGTTCCCAGTTCCAAGCCTCGAAACAGAATGTCGAAGCTCTTGGTAAATTTTCCGTCTTCAGTGGGCATTTGATAAAACGGGCGGATGTCCACCGGATATTCCGTCACAAAAAGAAAATCGCTCCCTAGTTTGTCTTTCGCATACTCACCCAGAATTTTTTCCCCTTCACTGTCAAGATCGATTGCGTCGCTTTTACTGTTTCTAAATTTGTCAATTATTTCTATCGCCTCCGTAAGAGTCATCTGGGGAATACCGCCTTTGGGCACTTTGAGTTCTGGAAAATTCAATATCTTTTTATCTTCATTTCTGATTTCTTTTTTTACCCTGTTGTCAATGGAAAGAATGCATTCTTCCAATTTTTTCATGACATCCGAAACACCATCGATAAATCCCATCTCAGCGTCCAAACCGATAAACTCGTTTAAGTGGCGGGAAGTATAGTGCGGTTCGGCACGGAAGACCGGTCCGACTTCAAAAACTTTTTCAAAGACCCCTACCATCATTTGCTTATAGAATTGAGGACTTTGCGCAAGATACACGTCTTTTCCAAAATAATCTACTCGAAAAACATTGGCTCCGCCCTCAGTCGCGGCCGGGATTATCTTGGGGGTGTGGATTTCCGTAAAACCATCCCTTTTCAAAAATTCTCGATAGCCAGACTCTATTAACTCACCGAATTTAAAAATAGTCCTTTCCCTTGAACTGCGCAATGTCAAAGGACGGTAGTTGAGTAAAGTATCTAAATGAACCTTATCGATATCCTTGCTAATATCAAGGGGCAGGGCTTCACTGGTAGGGGACACGATCTCCAGTTCTTTGGCTTCCATTTCCAATTTGCCTGTTTCTAGATCAGGGTTTACTAAATAAGCCGGCCTATCTTTAATAAGACCTCTTACCACAATAACACTTTCCAGCCCCCAGCCTCCTCTTGGCTCTTTTATTTCGGTTTTGTCAGTTAATACTACCTGCAAGATTCCAGACCCGTCGCGCAAATCAATAAAGCTAACTTTACCATGATCGCGCTTGCGATAAATCCAACCGCCTAAAATCACGTTTTTACTAACATTTTTAAGAGTGTCTTTGATTTGAATACGCTTCGATAAATCCATACGATAAAATTTTCAATACTTATCAATATTTATCAATTTACAATCAATTACTAATTTCTTAATTTACAATTTTCAAACAAACTTAGTAAAATTTGAAGATTAGACCATCTGTAACTTGAAAATTAAATGCCTGCTTATTGTTTGTCCGACAACAATTTTAGCGCCTCTTTGCATACATCACCTGGCGTAACCTTAATTTTAATGAAGCATAAATCCGCTCCATAGCTTTTCATTTCTTTCACTTCTTCATCCAAGGCCGTATTGGACAAAGCCACTATTTTGATATTCTTTTTAACTTTTTTCTCATCACGGACAGCTTTGAGCAGTTCTAATCCATTCATCGCCGGCATAGCCATATCCAAAAGCACTAAGTCAAAATTTTCCTCATTGATTCTTTTCAATCCCCAAGCGCCGTTCTCCGCCTTCTCCACCTCAAAACCCTCGGCTTTGAATTTATAACCGTACATCTCAAGAAGATCCTGATCGTCGTCGATAATAAGTACTCTTTTTTTTGTTTTAATCATGCTACTGCTAATATCTCGGATATCATATCTTATGTATGTTTCATGTAACACACAACACGGTATCTAAAAAATGATACATACATGAAGTATGGAATATGAAATATGAAAAATTATCCCAGGATTTTCTTAATCGTCTCTACCAGTTGCGACGGAGTGTAATCAGCTTTTATCAAAAAAGCGTCAGCCCCCAATCCCAACACTTCTTTTTCGCTTTCCGGATCCTGATTATTACTGAAAATTACCTTCTTGGTTTTTCCTTCCCAATTTCTGAGCTGTTTCAGAATCTCAATACCGCCCCCACCGGGAATAAGCAAATCAAGTAAAGCCAGGTCAGGTTCTTCTTTTTTTATTTTCTCGGCAACATGCTCTCCTTCCGCGGTAATTTCCACTTGGAATCCGGCTTTCTCCAACTGTTTTTTATAGATCTCCGAGATCATCTCGTCGTCCTCAAGCATCAATATTTTTTTGTTTGTTAGAGACATAGTTATTGCAATTAAGACAGAAGGATTAAGAAAAACATTGTTTTTCCTCATTCTCCTTTCTCAATTCTAAATTTAGTTATATTTGAAACCGACAAAACCTTCCCACCTGAATATTTTCCCCTATTTTAGCAATAACATCCTTAACAATGTCTTCAACTTTGCGGGTTGGGTCTTTAATGAAAGCCTGGGTGAGCAAAGCATTTTCTTCCTTGAATTTCCTGGTCTTACCTTCCAAAGCCTTTTCAACAATGTCGGCAGGCTTACCGGATTTTTCCAACTGTTCACGATAGATATTTTTTTCCCGTTCCAGCTCTTCGTTGGAAATGTCTTCCGGCTTTACCGCTTTGGGATTAGCAGCCACCACTTGCATAGCCAAATCTTTCCCTAAAGACTCGAACTCCGGATTGCGGGCTACGAAGTCGGTTTCACAGAACAACTCCACCATGGCTCCAACTTTTTTATTGGTATGAACGTAGTAAGCGACCATACCTTCTCGAGTTTCTCTTTTTAGCTTACGATCGGCGGTTTCCAGTCCTCTTTTTCTAAGAACCAAAACGGCTTTTTCGATATTTCCTTCTGTTTCTTCAAGTGCGGCTTTGCATTCGGCAATACTAACAGCAGTCTTTTCGCGCAACTCTTTAATCTGGTCAAGTGAGATGGACATAACTAATTATAATTAAAAAATTAGAATAAAGAATTTAAAATTTATTTTCTTCATTCTTATTTCTTATTTGATTGTATTTCCCTCACAACATATCTCAATATCAACTGCACCGACTTCACGGCATCGTCATTAGCGGGTATAGGATAGTCTATAGTATCGGGATCGATATTAGTGTCGGAAAGAGCGATGACTTTGACTCCGGTCTTGCGAGCCTCGGAGATAGCGGTGCCTTCTTCCTTTGCTCCCACCACAAAAATGGCAGCAGGGAGTTCGGTCAGTCTCTTAATTCCTCCCATATTCCTTTCGAAATCCCTAATTTCTTTACGGAATTTCATCTGCTCCTTTTTCGTATAGTGGTCCAGCTTTCCCTCTTGAAATTTACTTTCAATATCGAGAAGTTTTTGGATGCGGCGGGATATCGTAGAAAAATTGGTGAATGCGCCTCCCAACCAGCGTTCGGTTACATAGGGCATTTCGGTTATCCTAGCAGCCTCTTCCATAAGAGTCCGTACTTGCCTTTTCGTTCCCACGAATAAAATTTTACCTTTCCCTTCAATAATTTCTTTTACTTTGTCAAGTGTTTTTTCCAGTTTCTTAAGCGTAATTCGCAAGTTTATGATGTGGACACCGTTGCGCTCTCCGTAAATATACGGTTCGGCTTTTGGATTCCAACGTCCGGCTTGGTGTCCGAAATGGACCCCCGATTTTAACAATTCTTCTATTTCCGGCAGACGCTTATCGGGAAGAGGCAAAAGTTTGCTTTCACTGGTGGTGCCTGGGCCTTTTACTTCAACCTTGTCTGATTCTCGTTTTACAACCTCTATTTCCTGGCCCTTCTGGTTATCAGTTATTAGTTGCAAATTGTTGGTTTTTTCCATGTTTTTCCCTTATTAGTTATCCGCTGCTCCTGAATTCGGTGTTTATTTTATAAAGTTTGAATTTTGCAACCACCTTGTAATAAAAACAACACACCGAGGGATTTCCCGTATAGAAGCATGAGTGATATATATTTTATGTATGTTTTATAACCGGAAACATTAATTTGGTCAAAATATACAACAAAAAATGAATTTTGCTAGTTCGTATTCGTCTAGTATAGTATTAACAAATTATAAATATATACCATGTCCAAATTCAAGAAAGCAAAAATAAAACTGCTTCTTTTTTTGCTTTTAACCCTACCGACATTAACTATATTTAAAGCAGCTTATGCCGTTTGCCCGGTGTGCACCGTAGCAGTGGCCGGAGGACTGGGCATATCTCGCTGGTTTGGTATTGATGATTTTATATCGGCCATTTGGATAGGCGGATTGACTCTATCGATAACGGCGTGGGGATGGAACTATTTAAAGAAGAAAGGGAAACTAAACAGTGTGACAGGATTTTTTGTTTTATTTATTGTCTATTTATCCGCCCTAGTACCGCTTTATAAACTTGGATATATCGGACTTGCCGGAAATACTCTTTTGGGAATCGACAAAATTATTTTCGGAACTTTTATCGGCACAGCCATTTTTTGGTTGGGAGCTTTCGCCCATTCTGTATTGAAAAAACGCAATGAAGGAAGAGTATACTTCCCGCTGCAGAAAGTGGTTGTTCCGGTGGGATTTCTGTTGATAGTGAGTTTAGCTTATTATTTTTATTGTAAGTGTGTCATCCAATAATGAAGAATTTAGAATGAAGATTGTTATTTTTCATTCTTTTTTCTACATTCTTAATCATTCTATCTTCCTTCTCAATTTTTATGCCTAACGAAATTATCAAAAACCGCGAGATCGTTAATGAAATGGAAGAATCCTATTTGGATTACGCTATGAGTGTTATTGTTTCGCGGGCATTGCCGGATGTCCGCGATGGTCTGAAACCGGTTCACCGGAGAATTCTCTACGCGATGCACCAATTGGGCCTCCGACACAACGTCAAATACCGCAAGTCCGCCTTGGTAGTTGGTGACGTTTTAGGTAAATACCATCCTCACGGCGATACGGCCGTATACGACACAATGGTTAGAATGGCTCAAGATTTTTCATTCCGCTATCCGTTGGTGGACGGACAAGGAAACTTTGGATCCATGGACGGTGACAACGCAGCAGCAATGCGATATACCGAGTGCCGCATGACGCGCGTGGCCGAAGAGATGCTTTTGGACATAGAAAAAGAGACGGTTGACTTTATCGATAACTACGACGCTTCGCGAAAAGAGCCCAAAGTAATGCCATCCCGCATGCCCCAGTTGCTTCTCAACGGCACCATGGGTATCGCCGTAGGAATGGCCACTAACATTCCCCCTCACAATTTGGGCGAGGTAGTTGACGGTCTAATTCACCTTTTGGACAACCCGGAAACAAGTGTGGAAGAATTGATGGAATATATAAAAGGTCCGGATTTTCCAACGGGAGGAACCATTTTCAATCGTCAGGACATTCTTCAGGCTTATGCGACCGGCAAGGGAAGGATTATAACCCGAGCTCAAGCGGAAATTGAAGAAACCAAAAAAGGACATCGAATTATAGTAAAAGAAATTGCCTACCAAACCAACAAGGCGCAGACTATTATCAAAATCGCGGAACTGGCTAAAAGCGGCAAACTGGAAGGAATCCGAGATATTCGCGACGAATCGGACAAAGACGGAGTTCGTATCGTAGTCGAGCTAAAAAGAGACGCTCATCCTAACAAAATCTTGAATAAATTATATCTTCTCACCGATCTCCAAAAGGCCTTTAACGTGAACATGCTGGCATTGGTAGACGGCATCCAGCCGAAAGTTCTGGGACTTAAAGATGTCATGGAATTTTTCTTGGAACACCGCAAAGTGGTGGTAAGAAGACGAACGGAGTTCGACCTGCGCAAAGCCAGAGAAAGACTGCACATCCTGGAAGGATTAAAAAAAGCGCTTGATTTCATTGATAAGATAATCGCTGAAATCAAAAAATCAAAAACCAAAGAAGACGCGCATAGAAATTTAATGAAAAAATTCAAGTTTTCCGCTTTGCAAACAACGGCTATTTTAGAAATGAAACTTCAAACCTTGGCAGGACTGGAAAGAAAAAAAATTGAAGATGAGCTTTTGGAAAAGCAAAAGTTAATCGCCGAGTTTGAAGCAATCCTGGCTTCAGAAAAACTGTTAAAAGGAGTAATTAAAAAAGAAATTTTGGAGATAAAGGAACAATACGCCGATCCCCGCAAAACCAAAGTTATGGCCCGTGGCATAAAAGACTTCTCGGCCGAAGATTTGATTCCGCAGGAAGACACGATGATAGTGGTTTCCAGGAGCGGCTACATCAAGCGGATGAACCCAAAAAGCTACCGTTCTCAACATCGCGGAGGCAAAGGCGTTATGGGAGGCGCGCATAAAGCCGACGACACCATCAGTCACATGTTTATTACCGACACTCATGCCGACATTCTCTTTTTCACAAGTTTGGGCCGGGTGTTCCAACTGAAAGCTTACGAATTACCTGAATTTTCCCGAGTAGCGCGAGGCCAGGCCTTGGTAAATTTTCTTAACCTGAGCAGTGAAGAAAAAATCTCCGCCATAATCACCCTTTCCAATAAAGATTTATCGGAGTATTTCTTCTTCGTGACCAAAAAAGGGGTGGTAAAGAAAACCGAGAGAAGCGCTTTTGACACTGTCCGCCGCAGCGGACTGATCGCGATTCGCCTCAAAAAAGACGACGAACTTTGCTGGGTGGTGGGAAGCGACAAAAACGACGAAGTGGTCTTGGTTTCCGCTTTTGGCCAATCGATCCGATTTAATGAGAAGGAGGTTCGGTCTATGGGCCGGGCGGCTGCCGGCGTTCGCGGCATGAAGCTGAGAGAAAAAGATTATATCGTGGGGATAAGTGTGGCTCAAGAAAACGAAGAAAAAAGACTCCTTCTTAATATCAGTGAAAATGGAATCGGAAAATTCTCCCGGCTCTCTGAATACCGCAAACAAAGAAGGGGGGGCAGCGGGATCCGCACCATGCGCGTTACCGGAAAAACCGGCCAATTGGTCATAGCCCAAATCACCAATCTTGAAACCCGTGAAAGGAACGATTTAATTCTCACCTCGCTGGAAGGCCAGGTCATCCGAACGCCTATGAAGAAAATTCCCGTCCTTGGCAGAAACACCCAAGGAGTGAGAATTATTAAATTGAACAGCGGAGACAAAGCGGTGTCGGGAGATGTCATTGAGACCGAGTCTGCAAATGACAACCAAAAGACTGATTAAAATATTTCATATTCCATTTGGAATGTTACACGTATTTATTATGTACCATGTATCATGCTAATCCACATAGAATATGAAATATATGAAATATGGTACTTGAAAAATGAAATATAAAAATAAAGGAGTCATAATTCCTTTCGTCATTGTTTTTGGCGCCGTACTGGCAATAATTCTAGTGAGTCTTCTAGGCTATGTCTCTTACCGCTACGAACAAGCAGCAAGACAAACGGCAAAAAGTAACGCTCTTGAAGCGGCTGAAGCAGGTTTGAATTATTACTACTGGTATGTAATTCACACTCTAGAAGGAAAATCATGCTCACAGCTCACAACCTACTGGTCAACCACCCCTCTGGGAGTACCCTACTACGACGGCCAATTGAAAAACCAGTCGGGCACCGTCATAGCCGAATATAAAATTGAGGTTACCCCGCCCGCTCGATGTTCTACGATTATAATGGCAAAAATAACCGGTTGGGACAAAAATCATCCCACGATAAAACGAACCATAACGGCCCGGCTAAGAAAACCTTCTTGGACCGAATATTCCGTTGTCGCTAACGATATAATGCGCTTTGGCACAGGAACGGAAACATGGGGACCGGTTTTTTCCAACAATGGAATCCACTTTGACGGCGTAGCTCACAATCTGGTTTCCAGCAATATTCCGACAACCTATTTCGATCCCGATTATGGAGTTGACAAGCCCGGCGTTTGGACCGCCCTTCCCGACGAATCCCAAGTTTTTCTAGCCGGAAAAGAATTCCCCGACACTTATAAAGATTTTAACCAGATAGGAGTGGATTTTGGCGGAATTATGAAGCCGGCCGCTCAACAGGAAGGTTTATACTTGCCTTCATTGAGGGGTAATCCTCACTGCGGATATCACATTATACTAAGAAACGACGATAAAGTTAATGTCAGCCAGATTAGATCTTGCGGACCAAGTTCTTATGAGATAAAAAACGAAAAAAACCTTGTTACCTATGATCTTCCCAGCAATGGCTTAATTTTTGCCGAGGAAAACGTATGGGTTGAAGGAACAATCAAAGATGCCCGACTAACAATAGCGGCGGCCGACACGATCGGCGGGGAAACGACAAATATCTATTTATTCCACGATGTCAATTATACTTACCACGACGGCCGGGATGTTTTGGGCCTGATCGCTAAAGACAACGTCACCGTAGGTTTGTATAGCAACGATTATCTCAATATAGACGCGGCACTGGTCGCGGAAACCGGCAGGGTGGGAAGAGATTATTACCGTTCCTCTGACTCACTGACTTACTACAAACGCAATACAATAACGGTAAACGGCATGATCGCCACCAACCGCCGCTACGGATTCGCTTGGACATGCGGTGAATCCCATTGCTCCGGATACAGAACCCGCAATATTATTTATGACAACAATTTGCTATATTATCCTCCTCCATTTTTCCCAACGGGAGACCACTACTCGATTGATTTATGGGAAGAAAGTTAATCCATCGCACGCAGCGATCAGGTTTAATGAAAAGGATTGATTATTTCCCACAGCATCGCGAATTTTTCTTGGAAGCGAGAAATGTCTTTGAAAGTGACAATAACCATGAGCAACAACAAAGAATAAAGGCCGACGGCATGGATAGCTTGTTCCAATTTTGCGCTTACCGGCCGACCTTTAATTTTTTCAATAACAAGAAAAAATATCCTTCCTCCATCAAGCGCAGGGAAAGGAATGAAATTTATAAAAGCCAAGTTTAACGAGATAAGACCCGCGAACTTCAAAAGATACGGAAACCCCATTTCCCAAAATTGATTAGTGAGCACGACTATTCCGATCGGTCCGGACACGTCAACTGAAACTTTTTGGGCTTGTATTAAATGTCCTAGTATTGTTTTTAGATAGTCGTACATAATCCAAATCATTTGAACCGATTCGACCAGACTGATCCTCAAAGCTTCCAAGATTGGATACTTTACAATCCCTATTCTAGCGGGAAAAATACCCAGAGAGCCTTGTCCTTCCGGAGGATCAACTCGCGGCTCAACGTTAAATCTGTAAATATCGTTTCCTCTCAACACCTCAATTGTGATTTTCTTACCGGCTTGCGACTTGCCCACTGATTGGAGAGTGCTAACTTTGTCAATCGATATTATTTTTCCGTCGGAAGTAACTATCGAGCGAATCGTATCACCTATTTTTACGCCTGCCGCTTCGGCTGGCGAGCCAGAGCTCACATTCAAAACCTGCACCTTCGCGTCTCTGAAATTAGCAGTGTCCTCAATAATTTCGGGAAAACCGGACCAGTACCCGACAGTGAAAAGAAGAACGCCTAAGATTAAATTCATCACGATTCCGGCAACCAGAATCAAAAAACGCCGTCCTACGGTTTGCGCGGCAAATGATTGAGACAGAGCGGGTCCAATAACATCCTGGTGTTGGACGGGCAAACCATCTTCTCCGAAAATTTTAACAAACCCGCCAAAAGGAATGGCGTTGATAGAATAAATTGGCGAAACTGGTTCCTTTTTTTGATAATGGATTTTACTGTATTTGTGAATTATCTTCCAATATTCACTTTTTTTTTCGCTGTCTTTGATTTTTACTAAGCCAATAAGTCTTGGGGGTAAACCGAAGCCAAACTCCTCAACTTTTACGCCGAGCCAACGGGACATAAGAAAATGACCCAGCTCGTGGGTAAGCACCAGCAAAGCCAATAAAGCAAAGAAAATGAGAGCGAGAGAAAGAAGATGAAGCATGGGTTAAATTTTTAATTACCAATTCTGGTTACTATAGCATTATCCTTTCCACCTGCCTCACGATTATCGTGGCGCAGAGAGCTATTACCAACCCAATAACCGAATAGATTACAATTTTTCTTCCAGTTTTCATCCTTTCTTCATCTCCCGCGGCGGTAAGATAGAATCCGGCTCCGATTAAAATTCCGCCTAACCCGATAGCTCCCAAAATGCTGAACAAGAAAGTTATGGTACGAGCGATTATACCGTGAGCCCCTTCTCCGCTTTGGTCTTGTACCCCTTTCCAACCCAAAGCCCGCCCGACTTCGTTAATAAGTATTTGAGCTCCGATTACGATCGTGAAACCTAAAACCGCTCCCAGCAAGGTCAGTTTGGCTTTTTCGGCTAAATCCGCGTTGGCGCCCGAGAAAAGATAAATGATGCCGGCAATTATTATAACAACCACCGCCACCCCTACCACGATCCATTGCAACTGGCTGATGCCGTAGAGAATGCATTCCCGAATGGTATTGCCGCAGCTCAATTTGTTCTCGATGTCAGCGTGGGCGATATTGGACAATGCCATAAGCGCTATAATACTGGGCAGTATTAGTCTAGGAAGAATTTTTGTCTTCATTGAAACGAGTTAGAAAGTTAGAAGGTTCATAAAGAAAGTTTTTCTGATCATTTCGATACTTCTTTATAAACTTTACAAAATTTTTGAACTCTCTTTTTATCCACATTAACCTAAACTTGTTTTTCTTCCCCTTCCGTCGTTACTCTTCCTCCTTGCCATTGTCCGCGGTATAAGTTTGAACTGCCAGAAACCTCGTGAAAAGTGATGTGGACGACTCTTGCTCCCAACGCGATTTTGATTTTTTGTACTCCCAAATTGTAAATCGCGAAAGTTAATTTTCCTTGATAACCGGGTGAAACCGCGCCGTTAAAAAGAGCGATGCCGGAACGGAAAAGAGTGGTGCGGGAAACAATAAAAGCGATAATGTTTTCCGGCAGCTTAACCGACTCAACCGTGGTAACCAGGTAATATTTTCCCGGCTCCAAATCAAAGAATTCTTCTTTGCTTGTTAGAGTTTTAGCGGATCTGAGCTCGCCGTCAACTTGATATTCGGCCAGCTTCTTCAGATCTGGCGTATCGCGATTTTCAATACCCAAAAATCCTTCTCCTTCCAATTCAAAAATTTCGCCCAAGCGCAAGTCAAAACCGGCCCCTTCGGGATTGACAAGCTCTCTCTCGCATAGTCCTTCAACCAATTGTTTTTCTTCAACCAAAGCAAGCAGTTTATCGACTCCCAGTACCATATATTTGTATGTTACAGATAAATTCCTAGGTAGTTATTTATTTAGTAAACAATAAATTTACGATAGTTCCAAGTCGCAAACCATAAGTCGAAAGATGTAAGTTGTACAAACAAATCACCTACGCATTATACCTTATATCTTACGACTGTTTTGAGTTATTTATTTATTTATTATAGATTTTATGGGTAATAATACTTATTTATATGCCAATAAGCAATAAATACACTCCCGTTATCGGTATGGAGGTTCACGTTCAACCCAAAACATTAAGTAAGATGTTTTGCCGCTGTGCCAATGACCCTTTTTGCAAAAAACCGAACATTCACATCTGCCCGACCTGCATGGGACATCCAGGCAGCTTACCGGCACCCAACCGCCAAGCCATTGAAGAAATAATTAAACTGGGTGTCGCGCTAGACTGTGACATAGCCGAGTACAGTTGTTTTGCTCGAAAAAGTTATTTCTATCCCGATCTTCCCAAAGGATACCAAATTAGCCAATACGAGAATCCTTTCTGCCAAAAGGGAAGTTTGAAAATAAACGGCAAAAAAATCCGTATTCATCGCATTCATCTAGAGGAAGACGCGGGTAAAAATTTCCATCCCAAAGGCACCGACTATATGCTGGTGGATTTAAATCGGGCCGGCGTTCCGCTCATTGAGTTGGTCACCGAACCCGACATTAAAAACGCCGAGGAAGCCAGAAAATTTTGCCAGGAGCTTCAACTTGTTTTGCGTTACTTGAACATTTCCGACGCTGACATGGAAAAAGGTCAAATGCGCTGCGAAGCCAACATTTCCCTGGCGCCGGCCGGCTCCAAAGGAGCGGATAAATTGTCCGGAACTAAAGTGGAAGTGAAAAACTTAAATTCTTTCAAAGCAGTGGAGAGAAGTATAGACTATGAAATTAAAAGACAGCGGAGAATTTTGGAAAGAGGAGAAAAAGTGGTGGCGGAGACTCGCGGCTGGAACGAGGGCAAACTTGCCACAGTGAGTCAGCGCGTTAAAGAAGAAGCTAGCGATTACCGCTATTTTCCCGAACCGGACATCCCGCCGATTTTTGTAGATAAAAAACTTGTCCGAAATTTGCGGGAAAACTTGCCGGAATTGCCCGCGCGGTACAGACAAAGATTGCAGCAAGAATACGGCTTAAGCTCAGAGGCGGTGGAGATATTGTCGGTAAACAAGGATCTGGGAAATTATTTTGAAGAATCGGCCAGCGAACTCGCTGCATGGTGGAAAGATAATCTTGTAGAAACACGTTTAGGAACAGAAACCAGCCCTGTTCGAACAGAACGGCGTCCTGTTCCCACAAAGACATATCAATTATTGTCCAACTATATCGTCACCGAAATAAAAAAATGCTGGGTCGGCGCGAAAGACGAAAAACAGAGAATAAAATGCACCCCGGAGAATTTAGCCGAGTTGATCATTATGCTACAGGAAAACAAGATAAACTCTTCAGCCGCGCAAATCATTTTAGGAACCATAATAAGAAAGGGTGGTGATCCTTCTCAGATTGCCGATGATTTGGATCTGGTGCAAATTTCCGATGCCGCCGTTTTAGGGGAAATAATCGATAAGGTACTGAAAATCCACGCCGCCGCGTTAGAAGAGCTAAAATCCGGCAAAGATAAAACTCTACAGTTTTTAATTGGACAAGTGATGAAGGAAACGCGCGGCAAAGCCAATCCACAAGTGGTAGCGGAGATTATAAAAGTAAAAGTTAAGTAAATATTTCATATCTCATTTATCATATTTCATGTATTTCTCAGGTTTCATTTTCCACATAAAATTTAGTATCTGAAATATACATGAAACGTGAAATATGACATCTGAAATATCTATACTTAATCGTTCTTTCTTCGAACGCGATACGAAAAAAGTGGCCCAGGATCTTCTGGGTAAATTTTTGGTTCGCCGGATAGGCAAAAATTTATTTTCTGGCATAATCGTTGAAACCGAAGCCTATATCGGTCCACATGATTTGGCTTGCCATGCTTCAAAGGGCAAAACCGAGCGCACCGAGGTAATGTTTGGCTCAGCCGGCATCTGGTATGTTTACATGATCTACGGTATGTACTATTGCCTAAACGTTGTTACGGAAAGAAAAGATTATCCTTCCGCCGTTCTCATCCGTGCCCTAGAACCCGATTCAGACTTACAATTTACGACTTACAATTTACGACTGATGAACGGTCCAGGAAAACTTTGTAGGGCTCTCCGGATCGACAAAAAAATTAACCGTACTTCGGCAATGGCCAAAAATTCCAAGCTTTACTTCGAGGATAGGGGAATTAAAATTTCCAAAAGCAGAATCGTAAAGGCCAAGAGAATCGGCGTCGATTACGCCGGGAAATGGAAAGACAAACCACTTCGTTTTTATATCAAAGGAAACAAATTTATCTCAAAAATTTAAATTGATGTGGACCCGAGGGGAGATCTCACATCCCCTTCGACTTCGCTCAGGGTCCCAATAGGGCTTCCGCCCTCTTGTCCTCGTCCTCTGGCGAGTCCTCGGTCACCCCCAACGGGGAAACACACGTTTCCCCGACCCCCTTCATGGTTCGACTCCCCTCCCAACCTATAACCCTTTAAAAACACGGGTTGGCACCCGCATTTTCAAAGGTTTGTGGAC
>Ga0172371_10004303_pt1 | contig 21628 bp, 21 predicted proteins | sample Lak12m_FD_114543 | JGI IMG/M metagenome (GOLD analysis project Ga0172371, IMG submission 114543) | Freshwater microbial communities from Kabuno Bay, South-Kivu, Congo - kab_022012_12m | ecosystem: Environmental > Aquatic > Freshwater > Lake | place: Democratic Republic of the Congo: South-Kivu...
ATTTTGATGATTTTTCTAGAGATATATTTTTCCAAGTTTCAAATTATCTAAAATTAGAGATCTGTCTAGACCCCCTAAATTCGCTAAAAGAATTACTTTCTTCCAATGTCATTCCAGACTCGATCGGGAATCTAATTGATTCTCTGATTAACAAAACGACAATTCTTTTTGGGCTTATAGGAATGCTATACGAAAAATACAGAGAACAAAATTCATACTTCCAAAGTTTATTAATTTCAGACCCTCTATTCGACAAAAAAGAGTGGACAGATATAGGATCCGCAATAAACAATCTGATAGAAATTTCGAAAGAATTAGGAGAAATAAAAAATGAAAAAACAACAGGATACTTACAAAAATGGAAAAAAATCCTGACAGGATTAAAAGAAATATTTCAGCATCCGGATTTAGGAAATCACTTAACAGAAATCACTCAAGGACAAAACGCCGAAGTAAATATTAGACGATCACCAATGTCAATTTCGTCGCATATGAAAGAGATTTTAGGCAACTGCAAATCATACAAAATAGTAGATGAATGTTTGGATATAAATGATAACGCAGAATTTACAAAAACAGTTTTCGACTTAGATAAAAACATCGAGTTAATAAAATTTGCACAAGAAAAAGAAAAACCAGAAATAATAATAAAACACGACAATGAATTTGAATTAAACTACATCGTGAAATATTTAAAAGAACACAGAGAACCATCAATAGTTCTATTTTCTGCGAGACAGCAATTAGAGATTTTTACGCTTAAACTAAGCAAAATTCTGAGCAACGAAAATATAAATGTAATCTCTCAACTCACAGGATCTCCACAAAAAATTGCAGAGAAATTCAAAATGGATCCGGAAAATTCTTTAGTATTGATAACAGTAAATTCTTGGCTAAATTTCTCATATCCAGAACTAGTAAAAAACTTATTTGTTCAGAAAATCCCATTCGAAGCTCCAAGTAATCCATATTTCATAGCATTAAGCCGCAAATTCCAAAACAATTTTATAGAATTTGGCATTCCTCATGCTCAAGTGACTATCAAAAAAATCATGAATCGCCTATCACAAAAAAACTCCAGAGCAATTTTTCTAGATTCTCGAATTAGCGAAAAAGACTACTGTAAGCCAATATTAGACATGCTTACTTCTTCCTAATCTTCAAATTTCCCAAATACTCCACATTCCCCTGCTTCTTCATCAATTCATAATATTTTTTATCCGCAGTAAGGAATATTGCATTCATGTCATCCGCCAAAGCATGATACACAGCGTCATAATATGAAGCGGTTGGATTTTCAAAAAGAATTTTTGCAGCACTCATTAGAACTTCGTCGTCTGGCTCCATGACACTAAGATTTAATTTTCTCATTTTATTAAAAGCATTACTAGCATCATCAAAACTCGCATATATTCGAGGAATAACATTCAAAAATTCATATATAAGAATACTTGGAGCCAAAAACGTAGTCTGCCTTTTTAAATTCATATCCATGATATCGTCGACCAAATCACTAAATTCCTCCTGCACAAAGGATTTAAGCAGAACAGAGTTATCTATAACTATACATTTATGATAGAGACTGTTGACCATATCTAAGTTCCCTTAATAAAGTTAAAGAATCTTTAGTTGTACGAAGTGCTACACCATTTCTAAACTGCTTCAAATCTTCCACAAAATCCTTCGCTTCCTGCTCAAGCTTCCTATCAAGATCCCTCTCAACCACTTCCGCTATATAACTACTCATTTTATTAGGCTCAATCTTCTGTTTCAGTTTTTTTACAACCTTTTCAGGAAGTGAAAGAGTAACCCTTTTGTAATGAATCTTCGCAATCCTAGCCATATTCTTAAGATTAAGATAACTTACGTAAGAATAATACATAAGTTATTCACAGAAGTCAATAGATAAAACTATGTCATCCACCACGACAAATCTAGGATTTTACATCCATCCCATATACATCTTTTTCCACAAATGTAAATTCGACAAAAAATCCTTCAATTTTACAAATTGCGAAAATAGCTATACGCCCTCTTAAAGTGTCATTCCGGACCCACAAAAATGTCATTCCGGACTTGATCCGGAATCTACTTCACAAGCTTCTCCCACCACCACTCATTTTTCTTATACCAGTCTATGGTCTCCTGAAGCGCTTCTTTGAAAGAATATTTTGCCTTCCATCCAAGTTCATCATACATTTTTGAACAATCTATCGAATATCTTCTGTCATGCCCGAGCCTATCTTTCACGTGTTCGATCATCTCTTCCCCTTTTCCCATTTCTTCAAGAATCATATACGTAAGTTCAATGTTTTTTAGTTCCTCTCCAGAACCAATATTATAAACCTCGCCATCTTTTCCTTTGTGTAAAATTGTATCAATCGCATCACAATGATCTTCAGTAAAAATCCATTCGCGAATATTTCCACCATCGCCGTACAAAGGAACTTTCTTGCCTCTCATGAGATTTGTAACAAATAGCGGAATTACCTTCTCCGGATATTGATTAGGCCCGTAAACATTGCAAGAATGAGTTACAATCACCGGTAATCCATACGTCACATTGTATGCCCTACAAAGATGGTCTGCACCAGCCTTTGAGGCACTATAAGGACTATTTGGCATAAAAGGTGTAGTTTCCTTAAAAGAGCCGTCTTCAGTGCTTCCAAAAACTTCATCGGTACTGATTTGAATATATTTTTTAATTTTGGCCCATTTCGAAGCTTCAAGAAGAGTGTATGTCCCCACAACATCAGTAACTATGAAATCTCTCGGACTCTCGATAGATCTATCCACGTGTGTCTCCGCTGCATAATTTATAACCACATCAATTCCTTTTTTAAAAACTTCATCCACGATTTTCTCATCAGCAATATCCCCTTTTACAAAGGTATATCTCCCACTGTCATTCCCGCGAAAGCGGGAATCTATATCTCTCAAATTATCCAAATTCCCTGCATATGTCAGCTTATCAAGATTCACAACCTCATATTCAGGATATTTTTTGAGAATATAATGAATAAAATTCGAACCTATAAAACCGGCTCCACCGGTAACTAATATTTTCATAATTAAAACTTCTTTAATTTACCAAATCTAAACGCACTATTCAGCCACTCAATCCTCGCCTTCGTACTAGAATTTTTCCACATTTTCAATGTTTCGATATCAAAATCGATTTGAATCTTCTTATTTTTCGCATCCTTTCTCATAGAGATTTTAGTTTAGACAAGGCGGACACATCTACTATATCCTGATTTCTATTTGCCTTCTTTTTCATTTTAATCAAATCTTCAATAGACACAACGGGAATAGAAATCCCATAAAATTTTTTCACGATTTTACGAGCTGCCATCTCTTCAAATTTCAAAGATTCATCAATAATCACATCAACCTGCAACAAGCTTTCTCTTGGCGGATTGAAAGTATATGCCTTCATTCCCTTTTTTTTCAACAATTGCTTCACTTTTTCATTATCTTTCAGAATAGTAACAGAAACGGGCAATCTTTCTGAATATTTCATTTTTTTCATTACAGAATCCAATTTCTTGATATTTTTATCATCCAATAAAACCAGAATGTCTAAATCTCCCGTGAATCGTGGATATCCATGCAAATTCACAGCAACCCCTCCAACAACCAAATATTTTAATTTAGCGCCATTGAAAGTCTCAAAAATTGTTTGAAACACATTTTCCATAAAACAAATTATTTATTCTTCGTCCTCCAATCAAACCCAATCCCAGGATCATCAAACTCCAACCTCTCCTCATCCGGTTTTTTTGCATCATATGATTGAGTCGTGTGATAAAAAAGAGTTACAGGTTTAGCCCCAAGCACTCTATATCCATGAGCAACTCCAACAGGGATAAGAATAAGCACAGGATTATCTTCTCCGGCATAAATTACCTGAGTCTCTTTATAAGTTTTCGATTTTTTGCGCATATCATAAAGCACCACCTGAGCCATTCCACTAGCCACAAACCATATATCATCCTGTTTTTTGTGATAATGAAAAGCTTTTATCACTCCAGGATAAGTCACAGTATAGGAAGTTTGTCCGAATTTCTTCAACATTTTGTCATCATTGCGAAGAATTTCCATAAAACTACCACGATCATCGCTATGTTTGACTAGTTTTTTTATAGCAACACCTTGAATCATATGAATAAGATTTAAATTTAGCGAAGAAATTGTAACACAAAGAACAAAAAATCTAAAATTTTAGAACAACTTCTTTGCCAATCCCAAAATCCCCTGTTTCCATGGGACTCTATGAGAAATACCAGATTGCCCCTTAAATTTTTCCAAATTTTTCAAATACCATTCGTAATTTCTAAGCAATGCGTCTTTATTTGAATATTTCGGCTTAAATCCAAGAATCTTTTCGGCTTTTTCGATCGACACAAAAGAATCTTTACTCGCCGTTTCATAAACCCATTTATACAGAGGCGAGAGTTTTAAAAACTCCAACACTCTTAAAGTCCAGATCATTGGCCAAGCCGGAAATCCCTTTATCTTTTTTCCAAAGCCAGCCTTATCAAGCACAACCTGATAGTCCTCTTTCATTGTGTTAAAGTCTTTAGCTCCAATATTAAAAATATCATTCACTACCTCTTTCTCTTCAGTTGCAGCTAAATAAATAGCATCACACAAATCTTCCACGTCGAGCAATTGATATCTGTTATTTCCACTTCCTATCATTGGAAAACTTCTTCCGTCATTCGCCCAATCATAAAACAAAGCAAAAACACCCAGTCTCTCAGGACCAATAAATGATTTTGGCCTAATTATAGGAACACACATATTTTTTTTTCTATATTCCAAACAAACTTCTTCCGCTATAATTTTAGCCTTCCCGTAGGACCCTACTCCATCAAGTTTATCATCCTCATAAAGCGGATGATGATCAGGGATTCCATAAACAGCAGTAGAAGAAATATGAATAAATCTATCAACTTTATGATTATAAGCAGAATCAATCATATTTCTCGTTCCATTAACATCAGTAGTAAAGATTTCTTCTTCTGTATACAAAGGAAGAGCCGCTGCACAATGAACTACAATATCAATTCCATCCATACATCTATCAACGGTATCCTTATGCCTTATGTCACCAACAATCCATTCAATTTTATCTTTCTCAGGATAATCAAACGGTAGCAAATCAAGTGACCTAACTTTATGCCCTTTTTTCAGCAAATACCTAACTAAATTAATTCCTAGAAAACCAGATCCTCCGCTAATTAAATAATGTTTAGATTCCATTCTTAAAATTTATAAGCTATAAAAGTTATCCCAACAGCTACCAACAAAATACCAAAAATTTGCCATCCTGTAATTGGCTCTTTCAAAAATATAAAAGAAAAAGCCGTGATAATCAAAAATCCACCCGAAGTCATCAATGGATAAGCAATTGAAATATTAATTTTACTCAAAGCCAAAATATAAAAAATTACATTCATCGCAAAACACAAAACGCCCAAAACAAGCATCCAATTAGTAACAAATTTAAAAGCTAACTCTCCGATGCCACTTCCCCCAAATCCACCAATTTTAACAGCTCCAAGCTTCATCAAAATATTAGCCAAAGCATTCAAAACAAGTGCAATAATCAAAAACAAGTAAGACATATTTTAAAAGTAATAGAAAACAAATCCATTATACAAAATCCACGCAATCACGACAAACCCAACCCACAAATCACTCATGAAATTCTCAGGATTTTGTCCATAATCTTTTTTATGAATAAGGTATAAATATCTAAGCATCCCAAAAACTACAAAGAACAAAGAATATATCAAATATGGCTTATCAACAGACACAACATAAAGCCCATAAGAAACTATTGATGACGTAGCGGTAATAGTTAAAACTGTATCAAGAAAACCCTTATCATAGTCTTGAATAACCTTTCTAGTACCAACATCATTTCCGAGCGAAACAAGCTCGGCTCTTCTTTTTGCTGTTACCAAAAATAAAGCTAAAAAGAACGTACACAAGATAATCCAATGAGAAAGAGGTATGTTCCAAAGTTTCCCACCAGCATAAATTCTCATTAAATACATCATTGCAACAAGAAAAATATCAACAATAACTACATTCTTCAACCAAAAAGAATAAAACAAATTTGCTACAAAATAAAAACAAAGAATAATCACTACCTCCAATGGAAAACCAATATTTAAAGCAACAGCTAAAATAAAACAAATAATGCTAACAAAAACAGCCTTTCTAACAGAAATTATGCCAGAAGCAATGGCCCTATATTTTTTCAAGGGATGAACCTTATCATTATCCCTATCAGCAATATCATTAAAAATATAGATAGCACTAGCAAGAAAACTGAAAGCAAAAAAGATCTTCACTCCTTCCAAAACCATATCCAACTTCAGAACATCACCAGCAAAGAAAAGGGGAGCAAAAATAAGCAGATTTTTAACCCAATGTTTCACCCGCATTGCTCCTATATATGCTTTTATTTGTCCCATAAAATATGTATTTCTCAGTCTATCATTTCGGAAAAACAGGTTTTTACACGACAGAGAGAATCTAAATTTTCTTCAGAAATCTCAAAGACTTATACACCAAATCATCAAAAATGTTAAACAATTTAATATGAATTTTCTCGTAACCAGCAGTGATTCTCTCAACCTTGATAAATTTTGCACCTATATTCTTAGCAAAAACTCCATCAGTTAAATATTTATCTCCAATAACAATGATTTTTGATGGATCTATTTCACCATGTTTAACCGAAAGTTCCTGCAAAATTCTTTTGTTCGGCTTTTTGTGCATAAGATTAACAATCTTAAGACTAAGTTTCTCTTCTATAACAGAATTTCGATCTTTATCCATAGAATTCGTACACAAATAAACAACATTATTCAGTTTTAATTCATCAACCATTTTTACAACGCCTACTTCAACCTCATGAGAAGAATCCTCTACTAAAGTACCATCAACGTCCAAAAGAATTATTTTCTCAGAGAAATCAATATTTAGATCTTTGAATTTAATCATAAGCACAACAAGACTAGAGAAAACTAGAATAAAAAACAATAAAATCATTTTCGAAAACATTTTCCTTAACACTTTAAAAGTTGTATATATATCACATATACAATTACAAAGATGTCATTCGGAACCCCCATTTTCTTGTTTTTATTACTACCAGCCACTTTGACTGTTTATTTTTTGGTTAAATCAAATCTGAAAAATACATTTCTACTATTGGTTAGCATAATATTTTATTCCTGGGGAAATGTTGAGACATTGACGATAATAAACATATCTATTATTGCCAATTATTTGTTCGGTTTAACAATAAATAAGGATAGAGTTTCTAAATCAAAAAGAAAATATATATTCGTAATATCAATAATTTTCAATCTTCTATTATTATTCCTTTTCAAATACACTGACTTTTTTATAAGCAATTTTCTTCCCTTTCTTAATGAAACCACCGCGAACAGTCTTAATTTTGCGGCGGATTATTCAATAATCGGACTCTCGTTCTTTACATTTCAATCAATTTCATATTTGACCGACATATATTCTGACAAAATAAAGCCTGAAAAAAACTTTATAGACTTCGCGTTATATATATCCTTTTTCCCAAAATTAATAGCAGGCCCAATAATCAGATATAATGAATTTGAAAAAGAGTTAAAAACTAAGGTGCCAACAGCAGACGTCTTCCTCGCTGGCATCAATAGATTCATTTTTGGCTTGGGGAAAAAAACAATAATAGGAGATACCGCAGGCAAAATTGCAAATAACATCTTTGCACTTTCAAATTCAAACCTTAACATACCACTCGCGTGGATAGGACTAATATGCTTTACACTGCAAATATATTTCGATTTTTCCGGATATACAGACATGGCTATAGGAATAGGAAAAATGTTTGGATTTAATCTGCCAGAGAACTTTAATTATCCATATATTTCAAAATCAATTAAAGAATTCTGGCAAAGATGGCACATTTCTTTATCAACATGGCTAAAAGATTATCTATACATTCCATTGGGAGGAAATAGAAATGGAAAATATCGAACATATTTAAATTTATTCATAGTATTTGTATTATGTGGCTTTTGGCACGGTTCAAATTGGAATTTTATATTATGGGGAGCATGGCACGGAATCTTCACCGTGCTGGAAAAAACATCTTTTGGCAATTTCATGGAATCAAGAAAAAACTTCGTTCGACACATTTACGCTCTTTCTGTAATCATGATTGGATGGGTGTTTTTCAAAACAACATCTGCGACCGACGGTTTACTCTATATTGGCAAATTGTTTGGGTTTGGCAGCACAAGTTCCGTTAATTATTCGGCAATGTACTTAAATAACGAAACAATAACTATATTAATCATTGGATTGTTTTTTTCATTGCCAATTTATCAAACAATAAAAAAGCACTTTGAATCTAGCGGTATATTTATAAAAAAAAGTTTATATTTAGCAAACATTGTTTTTGTTTCAATAATATTTTTATTAGCCATATCAACTATTTCAACACAAACTTATGTTCCGTTTATCTACCAACAATTCTAAAAAATGGATGCTTATAATAGCATTCATTATAGTCCTATGGATACCAGCAATAGATATGTTGATAAAAATTTCCCCAAAAACTGAAAACACAGAAAACAGGAAATTAGCGGAGAAACCCAAATTTCAGCTAAACTCAATATCAGAATTCCAAAAGCAATATCTCTCGTATTTCAACGACAATTTTGGTTTAAGAAATCATTTTATTAAACTAAACAGCTTAATAAAGATTATTTTATTCAATATTTCTCCTCTAGAAAATGTTATAATTGGAAAAGACGACTGGCTGTTTTACAGAGAAGGAATGGGGAGCTATCAAGGAACAGACCTATTTTCAGAAGAAGAGCTAAATAAATTTAAAAACAATATAGAAGAAGAAGCAAAATGGCTAAAGGATAAAGGGATATTCTTCCTGTTGGTAATTTGTCCAGACAAACAAACGATTTATTCAGAATACCTTCCATCTTCAATAAAAAAATTTGGCTCAAAAACAAGATTTGATCAAATAATAGACTTATTTAAAGACAATTCAGACATAAAAATCCTTGATCTTCGAGAAGTCCTAAGAAAAAACAAAACAAAATACACACTTTATTACAAAACGGACACTCATTGGAACAACTATGGAGTTGCGCTTGCTTATGAAGAAATCTCGAGAATCCTACATCAAAATTTTCAAGAAATTACACCCCTAAAAATGTCGGACTTAGATTTTTATATAGAAGGATCAAAGGGAAGAGACTTAGCCATGATGCTTTCAATGCAAAACCAATTCAATGACGAATTTATTTCAATGTCTATAAAAAAATCTTTCTTAAGCAAAAAACTACCATCTTTAGTCTTTTTTCATGATTCATTTGGTTATGATAAATTTGTGCCACCAGTTCCAAATAAACTGTATCAATTATTTCTAGCAAATTTTGAGAGAATTATCACACAAAATGACGAATTTGATTACGATTTAGTCGAAAAAGAAAAACCAACAGTTGTAGTTCATGAAGTACTAGAAAGATATACATGGAGACTACTAAAAACAAAACCAGTTTTATAGATTCCAATATCTTTTAGGATTTAGAAAAAACAGGATTACAGATATGAAGCCAATCAAATGCATTTTGTTCATCATAAGGCCTCAATTCAAATTTTTTGAGAAGTTTTGTAGAATCAATATTAAATTTAAAAATCTTATTATTCTGCAAAACATTAGCTGAATCAATTTTATGTAAAAATGTTTCTTTTTGAGAGGTACCATCATCATAAAAAGCCGTAACATCAATCATTGCGCCATTAGTTCCCTTTTGTATGGCTTCTAAAGGGAAAACACTATAAAAAGAAAAAGATTTAAAATTTTCATCTTTATCAAAACTAGAGATAGATAATGAAACTGGATCCTCGTTTGATTTTTGAGCATGCAGACTAAAAGAAGAACAAATGTTCCCTTGTGGCCGTAAATCAACAAATCTAAGTCCTACCCTATCCACTGGGCCATTAAGCTTATAATTCATCTTAAAAGCTGATATTTGATCTTTATATGGAAAAACAAATTTTGACTTATCAATTTTATAAAGACGTATAAGTATAGGATCTTTTGAATCATATACAAGCATAGGATCAAAAAGATCTTTTACAAAAAATGATGGATAAATATCATGATAAGAAACATAATACACTTCGTCATATTTAGACAAATCCAATATCCAAAAAATTCCTCTTTCTCCTTTTTTAATAAGAGGCAAATATTGAGGACTAGTTAGCCCAACAACATCAATTGTTCTTCTATTAGTAAGATAAGCAATTTCTCCAACTTCCTCATGAACAATAATAGCATTTTTAGATGTGTTTTTATTAATCCATTCAGATAGATTTCTATATGGAATAGTCCTTGCATCTTCAATAGTAACATGTGAACTAATAGTAAATACAAAAATATATGGAATGATAAAAAGAATTAATAATATTGGCATAATACAAAATCTTTTGTATTTCAAAGCGAAAATCCCAATAAAAAAAACAGAAATGGTTACGATTATATTTAATGAATAATACCAATGATAACCTGGAACATTTAACACAAGGCCATATAATACCGCATGAAGCAATGCCCAAATCAAAAGAACATGCATCCCCTCAACCGTTTTTACCCTAACACTTAAAACAAAACCTTTAATTAGAAAAAATCCAGTAACAATTAAAGCAATTGAATAGCAAATATTCATCCTTAACAATTCAAAAAAATCAAAGACCGACATAGCCCAAGAAGTAATAGATACTTTAAAAAGACGATACCATGGTAAAACAAAAAAGACAGTATAAGAGGCCATGCTTTTTAAATAGATATGACCAATGCCCCAGCCACCACTTGAACCTTGCCACATTTTTGCACCAAGAGATTCTGGAAATATTTTACCAAAATACAAATATGAAAAAATTAACCACGAAATAAAAGGTAGTGATAATAAAATTCCATTTTTTATTAAATTCCGTAAAGACTCTTTATTTTTAAAAAATAAAAACAAGAATATTATTGAAACAAACAACCCATTTTCAAGTCTCGTCAAAATCAACAATGAAAGAATGGGATACATCAATCTAAAACGTTGTTTTTGATAAGCAAAAAGTGCAATAAACAAGAGTGCCATATTCATAGCTGTTTCTAAACCAAAAGTAGCATAAAAATGAGGAATCATTACAACAACGATAGAAATAACAGCTGCAACATACTTATTGTATGACAAAAAAAACTTATAAATAAAAACAGCTAAAACAAAAAACCAAATATAAAAATTGACATAAGCTATAATTTCAAGATTTGCAACACCTAAAAATAATCCCTGTATAACATATATCAAAACCTGTAATACAGAAGTACATGAATTATAATATTCTCCCTTATTAAAAACCCATCCATTACCATTTAAAATATTTTTAGCATAATTTAGCATAATAAAACCATCATCCATAAAATACCCCCAAGTTCGAAAAAATTGAAAAATTAAAACAATTAAAAGAATTGAATAAAACAGAACCGATAAGTTTTTGTCCACGAACGCAAATAGTCTTTTAATTAAAGCTTTTATTGCCATTGGTAAATTTTATTAGATTTTACTTTAAAATAACATACGTATCGTCAAATGTATATTAAACACTCTACAATTCCTGGAACAATTCTTCATATTTTTTTTGCATATTAGTCATCTGAAATTTTTTCTTTGCCTTAGAAAAAGCTCCAGCCGCCAATTTTTTCCTTAAACTGACATCTCTAATTAGCTTTATTAATCCGTCTTTCAGTTCAGTAAACATCCCCGGAGTAAACAATAATCCATCTTTCCCCCCTTCAACCTGTTCCTTTATCCCATAAGCATCTGCAGAAAGTATTGGTTTTCCAAAAGCCATAGCCTCCAGTATAACCAATGGAAAAGACTCAATATACGAAGTGCAAACAAAAATATCAGCCAAAGAATAGTAATCAAAAATTTCATTAGTCTCTTCCATTAACCTAATATTTTCTCCACAATTAAAATTCGCAATCAATTCTTTTAACTGCTTACCATAGGCATATATTTCATTATAGCCAACAATATAAAAAAATGTGTGCACTTTATCAACCAAATTAGACCTTAGTAAATACAAGGCAGCCTTAACTAACTCATATTGACCTTTTCTATCACAAACAGTACCAACACTAACAATTATAATATCATTTTTTGCGTGTCCATGTTTTTCTTTCAGCAAAAGGTGAGAATATTTTTGTTTAAATGCTTGAATCGCCTGCCAATCAATACCATTCGGAATAATTTCCACATGATCATCACCGTCCAAATAGTTTAAATACAATTTTTTAGTTTCCTCGGCGGCAAAAACAATTTTATTACACCTAGAAAAACTTTCCTTTTTAAAGTCCAATATCTCCTCGTAATGATCTACTTCGCTTTCATGTATAGCCCAAACAAAAGGCACTTTCAATTTTTTTAAATCAAGAATTAAGCTATGCATCAAAATCGTATTAAAAAAAATCAAATCGATATGACTTGCATCACAATACAAAATAATATCCTTAACATTAGACTTCTTATTGAAATTCACAATATTAACCTTTACGCCAATTTTCTCAAATTTCTCTCTCAATGGACCATCTTGTGGGGACATTAAATGAACTTCAAAATTTTTCAACAAAAAACCCTTAGCCAAATTAAATAAAAAAAATGGAGCCCCCCCTAAATCCAAGTTATGACTGAGTAGGAGTAAATTTTTCTTCTTCATCATATTCTTTTATTAAAAAGGAATTAGACCGCCTAGTGAGATTAATATTGTAATAAGGATCTATGTCTATCAACTTACCCCACTTTTTGCGCAAATAATCTGTCTCACCAGGATATTCTCCAAGAGTTCTGGTACTCATTTCGTAATGATAAAGAACCACGCTAGGATTATAGACAATACGATAGCCATTTTTACACAATTTTAAGCACAAATCTACATCGTTATAAGCCAAAGCCAATTGTTCATCAAAGCCTCCAACTTCATCAAAACAGCTTCTTTTGACCATTAAACACGCCGCTGTGCATGCAGAATAATTTCTAATCACATTCGGGAAAAACATATAACCAAAATTGCCTGATCCCTCAATTAAATATCTATAAGCATGATCCGCTGTTCCATATAATCCAAGGATAACACCAGCATGCTGTATAGTATTGTTTCCGTATAATAACTTTGCGCCTACTCCCCCTATATTCAAACTAAGATCAAAAGTCCCCCTCATCTGAACCAACCAATCTGAAGAAAACACTTTGGTATCATTATTCAAAAAAACCACATATTCTCCTGTTGATTCCTTAACAGCCTGATTATTAACATGCGCAAAACTAAATTTCTCCTCTACAATTTCTAACAATTTAATTTTAGAACCCAGTTTTTTATAATAATCCAAAACTTGACCATCAGTAGACCCTGTATCAACAACAATTATCTCATAATTAGGATAATCTGTATTTTCCAAAATAGAATCAATACATGGAACAATTAAATCATAACGATTCTTCGTTGGAATAATAATCGAAATTTTATGATTTTTAGGAGAGAATTTAAGATTATACAAACTCAACTTATGTTCCTTGGCAAAATCTGGAATTTGGACTTTTGCACAAATCTTTAATCGTTTAAAATAATCTTCCAAAGCGCATTTACTACTGTTTTGTTGAATCAAATTTTCTCTATCTCCCAGAAATGGAGCCCAAGAATCTATTCGTTGATGATATAAAACAGTAGGGATATGCCTAATCTTTGACGTAGTCTCTTTGATACGAAGCAATAAATCATAATCATGAGAATCTTTATATTTTTTTCTAAATAATCCAATTTTGTTCAACAAATTCTTGCTAAAAACTCTAAAATAACCAATATAGTCATATGATGTTATTAATTCAGGACTCCAGTCAGGTTTAAATTGAGGCCGTGAACATTTCACGCCCGTGTCCATTTTATCGTGATCGCTATAAATAAAATCCACATTAGGATCTTCTTGAATCAATTCTGCATTACGCCATAGGGCATCCCTAGTCAATTCATCGTCATGGTTTAATAAGGCAATAAAACTACCAGTTGACATTAAAAAAGCCTCGTTTGAAGCATCAACAACACCTTTATTTTTCTCTCCTCTTTTTATCTTAATTCTTTTATCTTTTTTAGCATATTCGTCCACAAGAACCCTAATTATCTTATGAAATGACCCATCATCATATATACACAACTCCCAGTAAGGATAGATTTGCTCCAATACAGAATTAATGGCTTTTCTCAAATATATTTCAGGAGTATTAAAAACCGGCATTAAAATAGAAAATTTTGGTTTAATCTTCCATTTCTTCATTGATTTTTTCATAAACTCTTCCTTTTCATAATCTATAAAATTTTTTACACACCAATTTTCATATCTAAACTGTCTTAATTCATTTTCTCCCATTGCCTTAGGAATAACTCTTACCTCTTCCGTCAAAGACACCGGCACTTCACATAATTCTGCTCGACCATACTTCCATTTTTTGTAAGATTTATAGGTAGAGACCAATCCATGTTTAAAAATAGATTTAATCCCAATAGAAAAAAGAAAAACATATTCACTCATAAGCCTCTCAAACTTCAAAAAAGGGAAAAAAATCTTCCATATAAAAGAACTTTTCATAACCACTAACCGTTTTTCTAAAATAAAAACTTTATTTTCCACATCAGCAATAAAAGAATCATTTTCCTTAAGGGTTTTTTCAAAATTTCTAAAAATATTATTTTCATCCATTAGATAAAGTTTTTATTTGATTCCACATTATTTTAACGCCTTCTTCAAGACTTAAAAGCCGCTTTTCACCTATCTCTTTAAATAAACGGGAATTATCTAAAACAACCCTTTTTACGTCACAACTCCGAGAAGGATTATGTTTAATTAAAAACTTATCTCCAGTTACATTTTCAACGACACGAATAAGATCATTAATCGAAATACCATTTCCACTTCCAACGTTATATAAACAATGATTTAATTTATCCTTAGAAAGAATTTTGATACTCATATCAATACAATCATCAACGTATATATAGTCACGCACGTTTTCACCATCACCAAAAATTATCACCTGCTCATAGTTTTTCATTTTATTCAAAAAAATAGGGATAACCCCCTGAGAACCAACAAAGTTTTGTCGAGGCCCATAGGGATTTGAATAACGAAAAATTAAATAATCCAATCCGGAATTAATTTTAAAATACTCTAAATATCTTTCTATAGTTAACTTTGAAATTCCATAAGGAGAATTAGGCTTAGTAACATCATCCTCAGAAAATTTTTCCCTAAAATAATCTCCGTAAATAGTCCCACCAGAGGATGGAAATATAAATCGACTAACTCCATTACGAACACACACTTCCAATAATCTGACAGTCCCTCTGATATTAGTATCAATATCGATAAAAGGATCTTTGATCGAAGATGCAGGAGTAGTCAAGGAAATACAATGAAAAACGACATCAACTCCCTTAGTAGCCTTATCAATATCGTCTTGATTCAAAAAATCACCAGCCAAAAACTCTATCTTTCCACGTAAATGTTCCAAATTTTTACTTTTTCCATTCAAAAACCGATCAAAAGCCACAACTTCATTACTTGAATCAATCAAAAGTTTATCAACAAAACAAGACCCTAGAAACCCGTCAGCACCTAAAACTAAATATTTCATTGTTTAAATTTATTAATATTTTAATTTGCAAAACTACGTTTTTATTTTTCCTTTCTGAAAATCATGATAAGCCATAAATTGAGCTAAGCCAGTCAAAATATTAAAGAAAAATAAAAAGTAAAAATAATATAGTTTACTCCACAAAGAAATCCTACAAGTACAAATAAATTTTACATCACTTTTGACAGAAGAAAATACCAATCTAAACAATTCCCTTATTCCGCGTACATTAGCCAAATCATAAAATTCAAGCAATACCAAAAAAGATACATAAAACCGCTTATACGCATCAGAAAAACTATAATCATGTGAATGAACTACGGCAGTTTCAGCGTTATAAAATATTCTTTCCCCTGATAAAACAACATCAATTCCAAACCTCAAATCTTCGGCAAAATTGGTCTTTTTATATGGATTTTTCTCCCAAAAACTACGACGGAAACTAGAACAAACATCATCAAAATTAGTCAATTTATATTTTTCAAAAGGAGAAAGAGAATCATACGTTTCAAAATCACAAACATCAGTAAGATAACTTTTTTTCAATCCAGTAAAACCTGTGTCAACTCTTCTCCCAATAATAAGATTACAATTATCACGGGGGATCTGTCGAACATAAAGAGCAACAACGCTCTCATTTTTATAACTATTCACTATGTTAGCCAACCAATTCTTATCTACTGGCACTGCATCTTGGGTCAAAAGAACAACTATTTCACCGCATGACTTAGAGACACCAAAATTCCTCGTTAATCCATGATTAAAAGTTCCCTTTTTAATAGTATAGAATGAACAATTAGGGACTTCTGCATGCTTAATTATTTCAATAGTTCTATCAGTAGACCCCGAATCAACAACAATTAATTCAAACGAAAAATCTGTTTTTTGATTCTTAATAATTTCTAAAACATTTTCCAAAAACTCCTCTCCGTTATAAGTCGGCATCACAATCGAAACCTTATATTTTTTCAATTCAGAACAAATTGGAGCCTCGGAAAATCCATCTGCCTGTCGAGAATATTCATTATAAAATTTTTCCAGCATTTCAGCGTATTTCTCAACAGAAGTTGTAGTGTTTTTATAAAGAATTGAGTCCGGGACATCAAGTTTTTTATATTTTTCATATAAATGTGAATGCTCAACAATAATCTTTGTAAATAATTTAAAATAAGTAATATTTTCATCTAGATTCTCAACTTTTTGTTCCAAACAAATATCTTTCCAACCAACATTACAATAACAACATTCAGAGATGGCTTTTGTTTCAAAAACCAAGGCCTCTTTTCGATCTTCATCAATTATTACTTCAAATTGCATATCAGCTTTAAGATTTTTTGTGTCAATTTTCTTACAAAAAATTACTTTCTCTCCTGAAAAAATTCTAAACTGAACAATTCCATTCACCTTTTCTATGACATCTGGACTAACAGATAAAACAAATTTAATTTTATCCCCAATTTTCAATGACATTTTCCTAAAAGTAATTTTCGAATTCGGATGCATAATCAAACAATGATTACTATCACTTCCAGACATGTAAATATGATTAGGGAGAGCCTCTTTTTTTGCATTCAAAAAATTCGAAAAAGAAAACCAATCTTTCGTTACATAAGAACTGCTCCCTTCATAAATCGATAAAAACACAGGTATATTTCTTTTTTTACACTCATTAACCATCCCCAAGGAAAACGATTCAAAAGAATGAAAATGAACAACATCAGGAGCAATTCTATCTAAAAAAGATCCAAATCGGTCATCTGTATAATCATTACGTAAACACTTTTCAACCCCTCTAAATATTTGAAACTTTTCATAAAATCCACCATGAAGAGACAATTTTTTTTCCGAGACGCCTAGTTCCCTAGAAAAAAAAACCACGTCATTCCCATTATGTTGAAGAACTTTCAGGGTATCATAAAACCCATTCTTAATAATCACATGATCTGGTGAAAAACCATACACTACCTGCAAAATTGTTGATTTACTTTTAGCCATGGATTTAAAATCAATAAAGTTTAATCAACTTCACCTTCTTCAAAAACCTTACAATCTTCAAATTATTAACACTATCCAACTTTTTACTAATGACACAAACCCTGTCTTGCAATCCCTGTAATTTCTGACTTTGCTCTTTAAAATTATCATTTAACAACTTTTCAAGTTTTTCTATATGATTCTTGTAATTTTCTATCTCAATTTCTAAATCCTTGGCACATTTATCCTTATCTTCTATTAATTTTTCAAGAACCTTAGAGTGCTTATCTTTATCAACTATTACTGCCTCCAGGTTCTTTGCATGCTTATCTTTATCAACTATTACTGCCTCCAGGTTCTTTGCATGCTTATCTTTATCAACTATTACTGCTTCCAAGTTCTTTGCATGCTTATCTTTATCAACTATTACTGCCTCCAGGTTCTTTGCATGCTTATCTTTATCAACTATTACTGCCTCCAGGTTCTTTGCATGCTTATCAAGTCCACTAATTAATTCATCTTTCCCTCTCAGAATAGTTCCAGATAAATCCGTTAAAATAGAAGATTCGCCACCAACCTCATTCTCTGAACAAACTGCAACCAAATACAAAAAGTCTTTTTCTCCATCGGCCGGAGCAAATTTTCCATTACCATATTCTAATCCAAATTCTCTAAACTTTAGATTCTTAATACCCTTTTCCCAAATATACGAAGCAGTCCATATTTTCTGACCAAAAACGTCAACGTTTTTAAAATATCCTTTCAGAAAATCCTCATACTCCTCTTTATAGAACTCCTTCACATGAAATTCATTTTTATATTCAGACAAATCGCTATAAGCTTTTTTATCTGGCGTAGAGCAAATAAAAACTCCATTCGGCTTCAATAATCTCTTTACCTCTTTCATAAACTTTTTCTGATCCTCTTCACAAACATGTTCAATTGTCTCAAACGAAACTATTAGGTCAAAAATTCCTTTTCCGTCAATCGGCACATCGGCAACAGACCCAATCAAAAATTCCAAATTGTCTTTTTTATAAGTTTTTTTCGCATGAGAAATAGTCTCCTCAGAAATATCGACTCCAGTAACTTTTTTCGCATTCTTAGCTAATAAATCACTCCCATAACCTTCTCCACAAGCAATATCCAAAACAACCTTTCCTTCTGCAAATTGCGTAGCATACAAATATCTATGCCAATGTTCATAGCTTATTTCGGGAGAGTCTAAATTTGGAACATATCTTTCACCGGTAAAATCCATAAAAAATAACTTAAAATTAAAAAACAATGATATAGTACAAACGCCAAAGCGCAACATAACACCCACAACAAATTATACACACACACGCAGACAAAACAACAAAAATAGATTTTCTGGAGGGACTTAGAGGCATCGCAGCAATAATAGTAATTCTAAGCCATTTTGTAGTTGGGTTTTATCCAGCACTATACAACGGGCACTCGTCAGAAACTCATACAAACGTGCAAATCGAAACATTTGTTTATGATACTCCTCTAAACCTCCCATATGCAGGGAATTTTGCCGTATGTGTATTTTTTATAATCAGCGGATTCGTCCTAAGTAACAAATTTTTCAAATCTAAAAATCGTCAAACAGTAATAGAAATGGCTATTCAACGATACTTCAGGCTACTACCATTAATCCTATTTTCAATCCTGACAGCATTTATTTTATTAAATTTGGGGCTTTTCTTCTGCCAAGAAACAGGCAACGTAACAAAATCAACCTGGTGGCTTTCTCAACATTACAATTTTATTCCAAATTTCATAGAAATGCTAAAACAAGCATTTTATGGAGTATTTTTCCAACATCAAAGTTCATACAACGATCCATTGTGGACAATGACATACGAAATATACGGATCTTTTCTAATTTTCGGATTTTTGTATATTTTGGGGAAAACAAAGATAAGATATATAGCTTATATAATACTTATCGCATTATTTATAGACAATTATTATGGAGCATTTGTATATGGCCTATTAATAAGTGACATCTACAATAATCACCATGAAATCACCAATCGCATAAAAATAAATCAGTATATCCCAATCTTAATTTTAATAATTGGCATAATAATAGGAGCATATCCACCTGTAAACCCATCCATCAACTCGATTTATCAATATATTGAATTAAAAAATTTTAATTCAATGATTTTGTATCACAACTTAGGAGCAATGTTAGTAACAATAAGCATATTTACATCACAAAAATTAAAAACTTTTTTTTCGAAGAAAATTCTCTTATATGCGGGCAAAATTTCATTTGCAACATACGTTATCCACGTCATCATAATTACCTCTCTATCAAGTTACCTGTTTTTAAAATTCAACAAATTCCTTCCATACCACCTAAATTTCGCATTAACATTTGGCATTTCAATAACAATGATAATGATATTTGCTCATTTTATTCAGAAATACATAGACCAACCTAGCGTAAAAACATTAAAACTAGCCTATTATAAAATAGACCAATTATTTAAACCCCACTCTAAGAACTAAACTCTACTCCACTATCGAAATATTTGAATCGTCTACCACAAAATACCATCCCATATGTGCAGATTTTTCACCATTCACCACTTGCACCACGTATCCATCATGCACCCAGCAATGCTGAATATGATTTTCTTGCGTCCCCTCAGCAATTGCAGGTGAAAACAAATAATTTCCATTCTTCAACATTGGAAATTCAAATCTAAAATCAGCTGTCAAAATTTCACCATTTTTAAATTTTTTCAATTTCATGCGAGCAAGATAGCTATTCATGCCTAAAATAGAATTTCCCTTCTCGTCTTTCACAATAAACCCAACTATAGGATTTTCAATATCTTGTAAAACCTCTATTTCCACATAAAAATTCACCTTCTCCCCACCCTTAAACACTTTTATCTTTTCGCCATTTTCAGCAGAATAAAGACCTACCCGAAGGATCTTTGCCCCACCTTCTCCAAAAGAAGAACAGCCTTCAACAGATTCCAAATCCAAATTTTTCAAAACCCCGTCATTCCCGGTCTTCACAACTTTAGTTTCATTCTTTTTTTCACTATCACTTTCCAACCCATAATACATATACGAAACATATTTTTTAGTAACCTCCTCCGGCTTCCCAACTTTATGCACCTGTCCATCCAAAAGCCAAATACACCTATCACAATAATTAATCACAGCACCCACGTCATGCGTTACGAAAACAATCGTCTTCCCTGCCTCCTGAAATTCTCTGAATTTTCTATAACACTTCTGCTGAAATCGAATATCTCCAACCGCCAGAGCCTCATCCACAATCAAAATATCCGGATCAACACTTATAGCCACAGCAAAAGCCAATCTCACCTGCATTCCAGAAGAATAAGTTTTCACTAGCTGCCCGATAAACTCTCCAATATCGGCAAATTCCAAAATTGCCCCAAGTTTTTGATCAATTTCCTCACGCGTAAATCCCAATACCGCTCCATTAAAATACACATTCTCCAAACCAGTTAATTCAGGATTAAACCCAACTCCAAGCTCAAGCAGTGAAGAAATTTTCCCATGTACGTGCACATTCCCGCTCGAAGAAGAAAGAACTCCAGTCAAAATTTTCAACAGAGTCGATTTTCCAGATCCATTCTTACCAATAATCCCAATCGTCTCCCCTTTTTTAACTTCAAACGAAACATCTTTAAGCGCATAAAAATCCCTATGATATTTCTTGCCAAATGGATTAATGGCCTCTTTAAGCCTGTCAGAAGGCTTGTCATAAAGCTTATAAACCTTTGAAAGAGAATCTACTTTTATAGCGACATCACTCATAAATATTTTTATAAAACATCTGCAAAATGCGAACGTAATTTTCTAAA
>Ga0172371_10004304_pt1 | contig 21627 bp, 8 predicted proteins | sample Lak12m_FD_114543 | JGI IMG/M metagenome (GOLD analysis project Ga0172371, IMG submission 114543) | Freshwater microbial communities from Kabuno Bay, South-Kivu, Congo - kab_022012_12m | ecosystem: Environmental > Aquatic > Freshwater > Lake | place: Democratic Republic of the Congo: South-Kivu...
AGAGCATTGGCCGGTACCGCGCCCTGCGACCGCGCAGTCCCCGGTCATCCGGCTGGAGCGCCCACGGCCTCGTGGGCATGGCCGCGGGGGCGTTCGCCCCTGTGGCCGCGGCCGGTCCAGCAAGGCTCTACGGCTGACGTCCAAGTGGTATCAGGTCTCCTCGCCGTCGATGGTACCCACCTTGATGTCGAGCTGGTCGCGGGACTGGATGCGGGACACCTTGCCATCGGTCACCCAGACCACGCGGTCGCTGACGTCGAGCATCTTCATGTCATGGGTAGCGGTGATGATGGTGACGCCGCGCTCGGACTTGAGCTGGAGGAGGAGCCCGATGATTTCGCGGCCGGTTCGCAGGTCCAGGTTGCCGGTGGGCTCGTCGGCGAGGATGATGGCCGGGTCGTTCGCCAGGGCCCGCGCGATCGCCACGCGTTGCTGCTGGCCGCCGGACATCTGGGGCGGCCGGTGGCTCAAACGCTCGCCCAGGCCGACCTTTGCCAGCAGCTCGGCGCCCTTGTCGCGGGCCTCGTCGGCGTCCAGCCCGGCGAAGACCATGGGCAGCGTGACGTTCTCCAGGGCCGTCATCACCGGGATCAGGTTGAAGGTCTGGAAGATGTAGCCGATCTTGCGGCAGCGCAGCCACGCCAGTTCGTGGGTCTCGAGCTGGGCGATGTCGACCTCGTCGATGTAGACCTCGCCGGAGGTCGGCTTGTCGAGGCCGCCGACCATGTTGAAGAGGGTGCTCTTGCCGGAGCCGGAAGGCCCCATAATGCTGATATACTCCCCGGCGTCGATGGTCAGCGACACGCCGCCCAGCGCGTGGACCTTTTCGCTGCCCATGATGTAGGTCTTGCGGACGTCCTGCGTCCGCACGATCTCGCGCTTTTCGCTCATCGTCAGACCTCGACTCGCATCGCCTCGACCGGCTTCATCTTGGCGGCAACATAGGTGGGATAGACCGCCGCCACGGTGGTCAGGAGGGTCCCCAGCGCAACCGCCAGCAGCAGCCCGAGCCCCGCGGCCCGGGTGCACCCGGCAACCGTCAGGATCGAGAACTCCAGGACCGCCCCTGTCTGCAGGACCCCCAGGCAGCACCCGATGCCCGCCCCCAGCAGGCTGCCGAGAACACCGACAAAGATGGCCTCGACCAGGAACAGGCGCACCACGAAACTGTCGAGGGCCCCCAGGCACTTCAGGGTGCCGATCTCCCGGTAGCGCTCGGTGACGCTCATCAGGATGGTGTTGGTGATACCCACCAGGCAGAGGAAGGCGGACAGCGACAGGAGCCAGAGGCGCTGGTGCAGCTCGCGCTGTTGCGAGTCCTCGTCGTGGGTGAACACGCCGGCCCGTTCGAGCACGGCCTGGGTATGCACATCGGCTGAACGGATCAACTGGCCCTGGAGGATCTGCACCGTCAGCGACGAGGCGAAGAACGCCACCACTACGGCGATGCAGACGAAGGTCAGCACGCAGCGGCCCATGCGGTGATGGATGTTCGACCAGCAGACCTCCATCGTGCGCTTCCAGGGCAGCACAACGCCCTGGTAGGCGCCGCGCCGACGCTCGTCGAAGATGCGGCCGTGCAGGGCGGATGGCTTGGTGTCTGGCATGGGGGGCAGTTCAGCGTTTCGTGTTCGGAGTTCCGGGTTCCGAGTTCAGGGCTCAAGGTTCGGCTTCAGTCCTCAGTCCATAGTCCATGGTCCATGGTCCTCAGAACGGCAAGTCCTTCGCACACTGCATGATGAGGGACAGAGACACGGCCAGCATGCCGGCTAGACCAGCGCCGCAGGCGAAGCCGGCGGCGACCACGGGGACATACCGTGTCCAGCGTTCCTCGCCGATGCGCCGGCGGAAGTAGCACCGGCCGACCACGGCACCGACCATCAGCGACAGGCCGCCATGCAGCGGCGCGCCGACACCGCCGATGAGCCCGTAGAAGAACACCGCCGGCACCCCCATCCGCCCCAGGGCGTTGTACAGCACCAGCCCCACCAGGCCCGCACCAATGATCGTCTTCGGGTTCAGCGCCTGCAGCAGCAGTGGCGACTCGCTGCTGTTGGCGGTGAAGATCAGATAAGCCTGGCGGGCGGCCACAGGCCACTGCCGGGCGGCGAAGGGGAAGGTCCCGGACGGCAGTTGGTTCATGTGCCAGAAGAAGCCCCAGAAGATGAAGCTGCAGGCGAAGATGATGGGGAACATGAGCAGCTCGGCCTTGATCAGCGAGGTGAAGCGCGTGCGAGTCAACTCCAGTTCGCGGAAGCGCGCGGCGGCACCGCCCTGGTCCATCAACGGGATGGGTGCAAACCAGATATCGACGCCCTTGTAACCGCTGAGGATGAAGACGGTCTCCTTGAGGTAGGGCGTCGACAGCCCGCCACCCGTGACCCCGATGAGCCGGGCCGAGATGTAGCTGTGCAGCGGCGACCAGATGAAGCCGAAGACCAGGACGATCCAGAGATGGAAGTCAGGGACGAGGGTCTTGCACAGGGCCGAGAAGCCAGCGACCGAGGCGATGAACAGCACCACGGCGACCCAGAGCGGGATGTCGCCGCGCTCCTTGCAGGCCGTGCGGTAGGGCGGTTCCCCGGGGGCGAGCGGGGCAGTCATCGTCGGAGCCCCGGCAGAGGCCATGCCTTTCCTGCGGGCGTACCCGACAAAGGCCTTGCCCATGGTCCACAGGCCGATGCCGGCCACGGTCGCGGCCAGGCCCACCCCAACGCTCATGTAGAAGTCGAAGCTGAGGACCATCTGATTGACGAGCAGACCGTTGCCCGGCGTCCAGTGGGGGAAGGCGCCCAGGCGCAGGAGCAGCGGCCCGGCCAGAACGCCGGTCAGGACCGTGGACGTGAAAGTCCCTGTCACGAGGCGGAAGGGCAGCACCATGCCGGCGAGGAAGAGCCCGGCGTCGAAGCTGAGAGAGACCAGGCTGGCGGGGAGGAAGCGCTCGACGTTGGCCGTGAAATCGACAAAGGGAATGGGGAACAGCATGATGGGCTTGCTGAGGAAGAGACCGCTGGCCACCGGCAGGAGCACGTACAGACAGGCGAACACGATCCCGAAGCAGGCACCGATGCTGAACACGTTCCAGCGCCACGAGCGCCGGCGGCGGCCGCCGCCATCGGTATCGCGCTCGGTGGACTCGGCGAGGGCCGTGGCACCTTCAGCGGCAATGGGGGCCAGTGGGAAGGGCAGTCGCTCGACGTCCGAGGTCAGGCGGAAGACGATATAGCCCAGGCCGAAGAAGGCCATACGGCCCAGCACCCAGCCGATGGCGATCAGGGTGGCGGGGGCCAGGAAGCCGCGTGAGGCGCTCCACCACCAGTCTGCGTGCAGCAGGTTGCGGCCCTGGATCGCGGCGGAGGTGACCGGGGGCACGACCCAGTCCGGGATCCGGTCGGCCAGGGTACTGGTTTCGGGGGCCTGGAGCAGGTACTGGTTCCAGATGGCCGAGAAGAAGGGGCCGCCCGAAGCGGCCGCGATGCCGGAAGCGACGTAGAAGAGGACGAAGACCTCCTGGCGCTTGAGGTTGGCGAAGCTGCGCCGGGCCATCTCGGCGAAGAGGATGATGGTGACCCATTCTGCGGCGGCACCCAGGGACTGGCCGGCGACCAGGCTCATGTAGATCGAGCCTGGCATCATGACCAGCGCTACGAACAGGGCCCCGACCACGGTGCGGGAGGAGAACCCGTCCTGGTACGGCCCGCGGTCCAGCAGGTCGTCCTGGCTGGGGACAGCGGGCGGTGGCGTGCCGGGGCTTGGCGTCTCGGTGCTCACAACCTGCCCTCCGATGGCGCGGTGGCGGGACCGGCAGCGGGCGGGAAGAGGACACGGCCGCGCTCTCGGTACCTCTCGATCTCCTTCTCGCTGAGCACGCGCCACATCAGCAACTGCCGGCGCAGGGCGAAGACGAACCGGGGCATGAGCCGGCGCCAGTTCTGGTGGTCGCCGCTGTAACGCCGGGCCCGGAGATGGTACTGACAGATGCCACGGTCCTCGCGGAAGACGACGCGCAGCTCGACGTCGTGGCTGATACCCAGATCAAAGGGTGCCAGCCAGGCGCGGAAGGCCAGCGTCGGGGTCGGGTAACAGCCTTCCTCGTCCATACGGCAGCGCAACTGGTCCACGGCAAGCTGGCCCACGGTGACCCCCTCGATGGAGGCGAGGAACTCGGCCATGTAGGCCTGCATGGCCGCCGCGGTGGCCGGGACGGTCACAAAGGGCAGGTACAGCGAGATGGAGTCCACTTCGCCACTGGTGTCGTCCACATCGGCGCCCTCCTTCTCGACATCGGGGGTGGCGGCGTGGAAGGCCTGGCGGGCGGGGTACACGGTCGAGAGGAGCACGATGAGCATGGTCAGCGCCGTGACCAGGACCGTGGTGCCGGCCGTGTAGTTGAGCGTCAGCCCGCCCAGGATACCCGTGATCTGGAACAGGCGCGACACGGCCTGGCCAAGCAGGTAGCCCAAGCCGGCCCCCACCACGGCGTAGACGGTCGACTCGGCCAGGAACAGGGCCGAGACGCTGCCGGGCGACAGCCCCACCGAGTTGTAGACGAAGATCTCACGCCGGCGTTCGTAGACGGAGCCCATCATGGTGCCCAACACCATCACGAAGCCCAGGAACAGCGGCACCACGATCTGCCAGGCGGCGCTGAGCTGGCTGGTGTCCATGGCGGCGAAGAGTGTGACCGCGTTGCCATCGCAGGCCAGGATGGTCAGGTTGGAGCGCTTGGTGTAGCCCTCGGCCTCCTTGATCAGGTCCGTATCGGCGCTGGCCCGGACGGCCACCGACCGGACCGTCGCGCCGATGCGCATGGCGAACTCGAAGGGCACGATGGCCACCTGGTCCGAGGCGTAGTGGATGTACTGCTCGAGCGTATCGGGCTTCTCGGTTTCGGAAGTGGCCTTGGCCTTGATCTCCTGCTGCAGCACGAAGTTGACCGGGGTCAGGGGCTCGCCGTCGATATCGCGCAGCTCGTCGAAGCGCTTGGAGTCGTAGATGCCGAGGATGGGGACCTCCTGGCCAAAGAGGCGGACGCGACGGCCCAGGGCCTGCTCGCCGTTGCCGAAACCCAACTGCTCGGCAATGTGCTGGGGCAGGATGATGCCGGGCTCATCGGGGCCATCGAACCAGCGTCCGGCCACCAGTGTCGTGGCCACGTCGGTGACGCGCGTTTCCTGGGGGTCCATGCCGACCAGAGCCACGGCCGTGAACGTCGCGCCGTCCTCGGCGGGGGCTTCCTGCCCATCCCGCGAGGTCGCCGGGACCGGGTCGAGGTCCACCTGCGAGAGCTGGCCGCTGCGGTCGGAGAAGTACCAGGCACGGGCCGCCACCACTGCACCCGGCGCCTTGGCACCCGGTGCGAACGTGCGGTCAACCGAGGTATGCAGCGGCAGGGGCAGCGGCCACCAACCCCGGTCCCGCACCAGCAGGCCGCGGTACGAGGTGACGCCCTCGGGGTGCCGGAGCCGGGAGATGCTGACGACGGGCGTGAGGGAGGTGAACGAGAGCAGGATGAAGGTCACCATGACCACGGTCAGGCCGGTGAGGAACCCCCGCTGCGGCCGGCGCCGGATGTTGGAGATCCCCAGGTCGATGGCCCGGATGGCGATGCCGCCGATGTTCAGTTGCTCGTCGTGCCGGCCCACCAGTGCCCGCTTGCGCTCCTGCAGCACGGCGTCCATGCGCGCCACGATCAGGACGCTCACGGTGGCCACCAGCGCCACGATGATGAACGCCAGCAACACCAGGAACGGCGTCAGGGTGAAACGGAAGGCAGGATGGACCAGCGCCAGCGTCAGGAAACAGGCGGAGAAGATCCCGGCAATGCCGAAGATCCGGCGTTTGATGGTCCCCGCGGCAATGAGCAGGCGCTCCAGGCAGTAGGAGAACGGCAGCAGCAACGCCAGGTAGAAGAGGACGCCCCGCACCATGTTGTTGATGACGGTGAGGACCTCGGTGTAGGCCTTGCCCTCGAGGGCCCAGCCCTTCTCGCTGGCCAGGCGGTAGGCCCGCCAGTTGCTGGCATCCATGGCCTCCTGGGCAGCGTCCAGATGCCGCCGGGCCTCATCGTGGAACTGGCGCAGGCGCGGGTTGCGGACCCCATTGCGCTCCAGCTTGCGGATGCGCGACTCGTCCAGTCGCCACATATCCCCGGCGCCCTGCAGGACCATGGAGGGAATGGTCTGCAGGTCCTCGAGCACGAAGCCCTTGCCCTCGGGGTCCTTCTCGTCATTGTTGATCAGGATCAGCCGTTTGCCCTGGAACCCCAGCCCCAGCGTCAGCATGATGCGCAGCGTCGGGTCGCCCCAGAGCGTCACCAGGGCCTCGGCATCATCCCCCCACAGCGCGTCGGGACTGCTCCGGCCGAACTGAAAGGGCGACGACAACGTGGCGGCCTCGAGGATAGCGGCGTCCTTGAGGGGAATGTATCCACGCGGGTCGGTCAGTCCGGTGAGGGTCACGGCGCTGCAGGGGAAGCACACCAGGTTGAGGTGCTGCTCGACGGTCTTCATCTCGACGGTCCAGGGGTAGTCGTGCTCGCGGGCCATGTCGATGGCGTAGATGATGGAGCCATCCTGGGGCACTACCTCCGGCTTGCCCGCCCGGCGCAGGATCTTGCGGTACTGGGCCAGCGCGGGTCCGTTGGCCTCGAGGAAGCCGGGGGTCGCGGTGGCGTAGGCCTCAATCAGGCAGTTGCGGAACTGCCAGTTGTCGGTGACCTGCAGCAACCCCGGGAACGAGAAACGGCCACGCTCGTTGGTGAAGGCCGCCGGAATGCCGCGGGTGCCCATGAGGTGCTTGTCGCCGCGCTGAGTCTTGAGGAAGACGAGGGCCTTGGAGAGGGGCTCGCTCGGCGTGTAGTCCCGTTCCTGGTCCAGCCAGACCACACGGCCATCCAGGTCCGCCCAGACATCCAGGAGCTCGGAACTCACAAAGGGTCCCGACCATTCGGCGATGGCCCGGGCCACCAGCGCCAGGCCGGGACGCTCGCCAGCCTTGGCCGTGACCTGGCGCTCCAGCACATCCAGACGCAAGCGCTCGAACCGGTCCCCGGGGGTATCCATGTACCGGCGGTCATCGTTGACCGTGGACAGCGTGATGGCCGGGAAACCCGCGGTCACCGGGACCTCGCTCTCGAACGGCGCCTGGTAGGGGAAGTACGTCCACCAACCACGGCCGCGCGTCAGGTTGATGCAGTCCACCACGTACGGCGTGGCGGTGGCGGCGGCCTGCTTGCTGCTGGCGTCGGTGGCGGTCACGGCCGACTGGGCATACTTGTCCAGGGCTTCGCCCAGCACGCTGAACTTGGGGCGGAGGATGTGTTCGTACTGGCCGCGGAAGCGGCCCACGGCGAAGATGCCACAGCGGTCCGAGCGCGAGGAGAGGTCCAGACCGACCAGCAACCCCGGTTTGCCCATGCGGGCCAGCAACGAGCGCTCCTGGTCAGCGGGCCAGCCCTGGCGGGTGCCCTGACGCAGGCGCCGGGTGATGTCGATGATCCCTGCCAGCGCCTGGCCGTGGGCACTGGTGAACAGCGCATACACCGGCCGCCGCGTCGGGGTCGCCGCAAAGTAGCGCGCCAACTCCAGCAACACCGCCGCGCCGCAGGCTTGCTCGGCACCCGGCGCCAGGTCCGGCACGATGCTGATACTATCGTAGTAAGCATGGAACACCACCGGGGGGGCGTCGGGGCTGTCCGCAGGGACGGTGCCGGCGCTGAGCCGGGCCAGGATGCTGATGGCGCGTGCCGGTTGCCATTCGGCGCGGCACCGGACAACCGCCGACGACGGCGCCGCCGCCAGTATCCGGTCCAGGACCGGAAAATCCTCCGCGGCAACATAGTAACGGGGGACATCGGCCGGCACGGAGAGGAACTTGTTGCGGGCCGTGTAACAGGTGGCCTCATCGTTGGCCCGGAAGATGACGGCCCTGCCGCCGAACTCGGGCACGCTCAGCCACTCCAGGTTGCAGGCCCAGTCCATGACCACCAACGCCCCGCGCAGAGGCTTGCCACTGATCTCGGCCTCGCCGCCGTTGCCGATGTCGACCAGGGGCCCGGAGAGGCCCTCGGGCGGCGTGCAGCCGGTGCGCGCCAGGTTGGGCCAGAGCGGGTACAACGGCACGCGCAGGTCGCCCTGGGCCGTGGAGGCGCGCAGTTCGGCCTCATCCGTGCGGGGCACGGGCACCTCGGTCTCGCAGGTCTCGACCTCGGCGCCGAGGCCGCGGAGCACCTCCTGGATATACTCGGCGGCCGCTTGGGCGCCAGGGGAGCCCGTGATGCGGGATGGGGTCTGGGTCAGGCGCCGGAGGTCCTCGCGGATCCGGGCCATGCTCAGGTCGGCCGCCTCGGAGCCCTCACCGACCTTGGCCGCGGTCGCCAGCGTCACCGGTCGCGGCCGGCCCAGCCAGACGGCGGTGCCCACCGACAGCCCAATGATCGCCAAGGCAATGAGGACCCAGCGCACGGAACGTCACCCCCAGAAGTGATAGACGGGCGTACTGGTGGCGGCACCCCAGATGCCCCAGATGCTGCCCACCACGAACTCGCCGAGAACCAGGCCGACAAACAGCGGCATGGCCTGCCGGTAGGTCGTCGCCCCGCCATAGCGCGTGATGACCGCCTTGGCCAGCCAGCCCAGGAAGATGCAGGCCCAGAGCTTCCCCATGGACCAGGAGGTCGCCGTGGCATAGCCCACGGGGTGCCAGACCCACCAGGTGAAACTGGTCCGCATCCAGCCCAGAAAGAGGGTGAAGATCGCCCCCGCGGCCGTGGCCACGGTCGCGGCGACACGGGCCTTCTGCGGGAAGGAGAGCCAGCCCTCGAGGCGATGCCAGCCCTGGCTGGCGAAGGCCTGGCCGGCCGGCCGGCCGCTGTAGCCGTGCCCATAGAGCGCGTGCAGCAGGGCCCAGTACGAGGATGCCAGACCGACCGCCAGGGCCAGCGCCGTGGCCCACATCATGGCCCGGGCGGAGGCCTTCCGCAGTTGGGCGATCTTGAGGCCTTCCATGCTGTGGGCCGAGAAATGGGCCCGATAGGCCCGGTTGAACCAGAAGAAGAAGGAGAAGGTCGCCAGGTTCCCCTCACTCACGTGCCGCGTGCCCACGGCATTGTTGATCAGCGTCTCCGGACCAATCAGGTGCAGGTCGTGCGCCGGTGGCCCCAGCTCGGCCCGCATCCGCGCGATGGCGATGGAATACAGGTAGAAGAGGATGAAGAACAGGATCATCATCCCCCAAGTCCCCCCCAGGGCCACGCCGCTGCCGACCAGGATGGCCGTACTGACCAGCAGCCCGATCATGGCGGTGCGGTACCCCAGGGGTTCGGCGGAATCGTCTGCGCCACCCCGCAGCCCGAGCGCCGTGCGACCTGCTGCCAGGAGGTGCCGCCGGGCCAGCCAGAGGGCCAGCAAGCCCAGCGCCAGGTAGCCACCCGCCGCCTGCTCGTCGGGGAACGGAAACCCGGGCAACTCGCGGACCCCCACCGCCGAGGTCAGCACCTGCTGCGCCTTGAACATGAGGAAGAAGAACCAGCAACTGAACGCCAGGTCCGTGGGCAGGAAGTAGACCAGCCCGATGACAAAGGGATAGAGGTTGACCTCGGTGTAGGCAATGGCATTCCAAGGCCGTTCGACAAAGTACTCGCGGAACTCGAAGGCCTTGACAATGGGGATCTTCGGAATGGTGGGATAGAGCGTGTTGAAGCCATTGAGCACATCAATGGCCGCCGTGATTCCGAAGCCGACCCAGAACAGGCGGCTGCGCAGCAGTTCCCCCAGACTCGTGGCGATCAGCAACGGGATCTGGATGATCGGGAAGCTCAGGCGCTCTTTTTCGGTCCAGGGTTGCCGGAAGAAGACGTTGATGCAGAACAGGGCCGCCATCAGAGCCAGCAGGAACACGCTCCAGAACGCCAGCGGCCTGGCCCAGGCCGCCAGGATCTTGGCGCTGTATAGCCAGGCGTTCCCCACCGCCAGGCCACTGATGGCGTCCTTGTCCGAGACCATCGCCCAGGGCTTCAGGAACGGCAGCAACAACGTGTCCCAACGGTTCTGCGGGTTGGCGTTGTAGGCGGGGTAGGTCAGCATCGGGATCAGGATCTGCAGCAGGTCGTGGCTGCACAGGGTCCCGGCCACGGACAGCATCACGTAGATGGTCAGCAGCTCCCCGGGCTCCAGCGCCGCTCTCGGCCAGCGGCGGGCGACGGCCAGATTCGCCAACGCCAGGAGGAAGAGCACGAACGTGACGTGAAAGAAGAGGGAGATGGCGGTGGAGTGGCCGGTGTACCAGATCAGCTCCGCCTGAACGACCCACATGGCCAGGGCAGGCATCAGGGCACAGGCAATGGCCATGGCCCGTAGAGTGACCACCCGCGGCAGCCCGGACTCGGCTCCCCCCCTCCCCTCGGGCCGGGACTCGCCTGCCTGCGGCGTTCCAGCATGCTCCACCATCACGTCCCCTTCGCGAAACACGTGGCTCCGACGGCCTCTCCACGCGGCCCGGCACGCCACCGCCAAGGAGCGTGCCGGCCAGGACCGGCACAATCTACGTAGCCGGGAGACCTTTGCAAGCGCAGACCGACACGACGGGGAGCGGTTTCGTGGGGCACTGTGGGGCAGGCTCCTGGCCACGCCGGGATTGCCTGGCGGGCAGCTTCTCCGCAAGACGGTACAGCCACCGTTCGGCATGGGCCAGCCCCCGGGCGGCCAGCGGGAGGCGGCTCGCCATCGGGAGGCGACCGGAGAGCACCGCTGCCATGTACCTGCCCAGCAGCGGTGTGCAGAGGCCCACAAGGCCGAGGAGAAGCGCCGTCTCGAGGATGGATCTCGGGTCCATGGCGCTACTATCGCGCCCGGCGTGAGGCGAAGGCCAACGCCCAGGCGTCAATAGCAGTGCCCGGGACATCAACGGCGCGTCAATTCCGGGCCGCGATGCGAACCGCGCCGGTGCCCTTGGGTACGGCGACCACGAGGCGGCCGCTGGCGTCCGTGGTCTGCGTGCTCGCACGCGCGTCCAGGGTCACTTCACAGGCTGTCCTGGGCGGCAGGCGGCCGAAGGTCAGGCGCATGGGCGTGCCGCCGGTCCGGACGTGGGCCTCGGCGGGGGACCAGGAGACGATCTCCACCGTGCCTTGGCCGTCGGGCAGCTCGGCGACCGACACGGGCACCGCCCGCACCCGCCGCCCCCGGCCGGAGAACTCCACCAGGCCCGAGGCCAGACCGATCCGGTTCGCCCCCGGCCCGAAAAGCACCGGTGCCTTCAAGCGGAAGTCGCCCTCGGCCGGGCTCTCCAGGACGATGTCGCCGTTGGCATCGGCCAGGCGGGAGATGCCGGCGCTGCACTGCGCCCGGGTGACCAGGAAGGGTAGCGTCTGGCCCGTCCGGATCGGGTAGACGAACACGAAGCGGTAGCCGCCGTTGCCATCCGGTTCCACCTGGTAGCCGTCGCCGCCATGCTGCTGCTGGTCCTGCCAGAGGTCGCCGAGCCAGAGCAACGGCACGCCCCAGTCCCGGAAGCCCTCGACCACGATGGGCATCCTGTCGAAACCGCCCTCCAGGCTGAAGCGGGCCACCTCGTCCGCCGCGGCCACCCGCACCGGGAAGTCGGCGAGCTTGGTGCCGGTCGTGACCTCGACCTTCACCCGCCCGGCGCCGAAGCGCTCGCGCTCCCGCACCGGCTTGAGCTCGGGCAGCGTCGGCTCGCCGTGCGGCATCAGCATCACCTCCGCCTCGATGAAGTCGCCCGCCTGCAGCGTGAGCCTCTCCTCGGGAACCGTCAGCCAGAACCCTCGCGGCCCGGAAAAGTCCGCGGACAGGGCGGTCTGCGTGCGGTCACGCCCCCCGAGCCGAGCCCGGAAGCTCCGCACCAGCGTGAGGCAGTTGTACTGCTCCCCCTTGCAGTCGGCGTCCGTCGCCACAAAGGGCGAGTCTGCTGCCAGTTCCTCGCCCGCCAGGGTCGTCTGCCGGCCCTCCCCCCGCAGCGGGCGCTGGCGGACCGTCCCATCGGGACCCAGCCAGAGCAGCCGGTCCGAGCGGAAGCGGTCGTGCAGGTTCAGCCAGCGGAAGGTCGCCCGGGCGTCGCCCTCGACCGCCACCGGCTTCTGCCAGTCGTAGCGCAGCCGGAGGAAGGTGCGCATCTCGTCCCGGTGCGGCGCCTCCATGACGGCGACCGTCGCGGTAGCCGCGTCGTCCGAGGTGTGGTAGACCATGGTGAAGCGGGCCAGGCAGGGGCTGATGGACTCGAAGGCGGTCCGCTCGTAGATCAGCCGCGTGCGGTTCCCCGGCTGGTACTGGAGGAACCCGGGGAACTGCCCCACGCCATGCTGCGGCTGCCCCGGCCAGAACTCCCCGCTCAGGGGACGGAAGTCGGGGATGCGGTAGCTGAAGTCGCCCCCCAGCGAGTCCATGGAGAAGCAGGTGCTCTCGGAAAGGCCCACGGACAGATGCCAGTAGATCATGAAAAAGCGGATCGACGAGACCTGTTTGAGCAGGTGGTCACCCCAGGTCTGCAGCAGGGGTACTACCTGAATGTCACGCTGCTCGCCCGGCTCCAGAAAGAGCGGGAAGTAGGCATCGCCATAGCCCGTGTCGTCGGGCTCCTCGTTCTCGCCGCCGAAGTTCTTGGCGACCATCACGGGCACCGGCAGCGGAAAACCGGCCGCATCGGTCAGCACAGCCCCGGGCAGATTGCCGACGCCGGTGGCGCACTGGACCACTACCTGCCGTTGCCGGGCGTCATTGGTGACGGCCAGGCCGGACACCATCCGGCGCGAGGGCACCCGGTAGGCGGCCTCGAACGAGAAGGCCGGGGTGTTGGTGGCGGCCTGCATCCGGTACAGGCCCGACACGGGGTCATATCCAAGCCACCAGCCATCGCGCACTGCAAACGCCGTCGGCGGCAACGGCCCGAGCTCCTGGCGGAAGACCTCCCCAGGCGTGGCCTTGGGCGCCACCGGCCGCAGCACCCAGTATGTGCTGGCCGGAGTCCCGGTCAGCGGCGCGCGCCACAGGCGACCCCCTTCGGCGAACTCGCCGCCCGGCGGGGCGAGCAGAGCAGCGGCGCCGGAGCCCTCGCCGCGCAGGGCGAGCCCATGGCGGCCGGCCTCTGGGTCGAACCCCTCCGCCCGGGGCATGTCGGCGGCCCACGCTGCGGTCACGGCGGTCGGCTGGCCGGCTGGCGATGCGACCCGGAACTCGATGTGGAGCTGGTCCTGGAAAGTATGGAAGACGATCTCGCCGCGGGCCGGCACGCGGGCGGGGTCGGGCGGGGTATCCTGGAGGATGCCCACCCGGGCGACCTCGATGGTCCCCGACTCGCCGGGTGGGTCGAACCGCAGTGCCTTCAGGCGCCCTTTCACCGGCAACCTGACCCGCGTCTCACGCCACTCGCTGCCCCCCGGCAGCGTGAAAGCCTGGACCTTGTCCCCGGCGTAGCCTGCCTCGCCTTCCTCATACCAGTAGAAGGCGGCTCCACCCCCCTGGGCGCGGGTCCGGAGCACGGCCAGCACCGGGCCCGGCGGCAGCCCGATGATCTCCGGCGAACCGACGAACGGGTCATCGCCGGCCACAGCCACGCGCAGGCAGCCGTCTGCCGCCGCCAGGGCGCAGTGGTGCAGCCCCTGCCAGCCCTGGGCATCCTTGGCAAAGTCCCAGGCGACAAGCTCTGGCCCCTGCCCCTGCCCACGCAGCGCCGCGACCGTCGCGTCCGTGACCAGGGGGATGTCGAGCAGATGGCAGTCCCAGTAGTACGGCGTCGCACTCCAGACATTCATCCGGGCGCGGGAGCTGGGCGCCGGCTTGTAGCCCTGGCCGATCCACACCTCCCAGTCCGGCGTCACCTCCCGCGGCGCAGGGCGATAGAGGCGGCCCTGGGCATCCACGAAGGCGGGCGTCACCCCCTCCGGGCCCGCCAGGTCAAGCCCGCCAACCCGCAGAGACAGGATGCGAGCCGGATGCGTCGCCACGCGGACCTGGTACTGGCCGCCCTCGACGACGAAGACCTCTCTCTGCCCGGGATCCTCCCAGCGCACGGTCAGCCCCGGCATCTGCTCGGGCGCCGTCGGCAGCCAAGGCCGGCGGCCAGGCTCCCCGGCAACAGCACCCACAACGGCAACCAGCACACCGGCAGGCCACAGGTCGCGAAGCATACCAAGCCCTTCCCGTTCCAGGATCCCGGCCTACTCACGAGCGCCTGGCCTCGATGGGGCTTGTCCCCGTCGGGCGGAGATTGGGTAAGGGCGGGGGGGCCGTCCCTCCACCCCATCTTCGCCCGACCGCCACAAGGGCGGTCACGGCGGGAGATGAGCCTGTCGTGGATAGCCCAGGCCACCCGGCTAACCCTATACCGAGTGCCCTCTTACGCAAGCGCATGATGTCTGGCGTTGCCGTTCCCTGCAGCCCTCGCGACGCCACCGCGAACTACGGCACCAGCCGCGGTTCGCCCCAACGCGCCCAGTCGCTGCCAAAGGGACCCTCCGAGTCGGTGACCAGGGAGAGCACGACGGTCTTGCCAGACCACGGCGACAGGTCGGCCGTGACCTCGCGCCAGGGGTCGCCTGGGCGCACCGACTGGCGCGCCAACTCGGTCCCGTTGGCCTGCACGATGAAGGCCACGCCGGTGGACGTCGAGCCGTCCTGCAAACCGACGAAACCGCGGAACCGAGCCGCCGCGGCAGGGAGGGTGAGAGCGTAGGCCACCGTGGTCTGTCCCTGGTCGGGCGGCTGCACCCGCAGCCCCTGGCGCTCGACCCCGCCCACCACGCCGGGCCCGGTCGCCGCGGCGGCCCAGGCCGGCGCCGTAAGCACCTGGCCGTAGGCATCCGTGAAGGCGGTCAGGAAGGGCGTCGCCAGTAGCTCCGTCGGCAAGGAGACGGCAACGGGCGGATCGCGCAGCAGCAGGACGGTGCCAGGAAACGTCACCTCCGCCACGCCCCGGGCCCCAACGTAGGCCGGCACGGACACGGTCGTCCCCGACAGCACCACGGCGCGCCGGGCCAGATCGACCAGCACCAGCGGCCCCGTGGTCACGGTCTCATCCACCACCCGAGGCCCGTACCAGCGCGCCCAGTCGGCCGTCACGTTCCGGCGCGGCCCGGGGTCTACGCCGAGCTCCAGCGTGATCTCCTCGCCAGAGAAGGGCGTCAGGTCCAGGACCAGCGGCTGCCCTTCGGCCGTGGCACTGAAGACCTCACGGCGCAAGGACTGGTCCCCCCGGCGCGCGGCCACCCAGAACAGCACCCCATCGGAGACGCCGACGCCCGTGTTCCCCAGAGCATCGGCCTTGCCGACCGCCCCGGAGTCCAGGGCGACCTTGGCGGTGAAGCGCAGGGCGCTCCGGGCCGGCAGTCTGAGCGTCCAACGGGCGTAGGCGGTCCCGGTGCCCGTCTTCCACGGGGGGTGGGCGTGGACCTGGTCCCCGGCACCCGCGAACTGTGAACCGTCCTCGCCATTGAGAGGGCCGTGGACCTCCGTCGTGGTGCCGTCGAAGCGCACCGCTCCGGTGGTGGCCTGAGCCATCAGCGCGGGCAGGTCGGCGACCACGGGCTCCCTCGCCGTCAGGACGGCCAGACCCGGGAACAGAGCCGCCGAGTCGAGGATGACCCCCGCGGGCAGCGCCTCCACGTGGAAGGCCGTCAGGTCCCTGGCGTCCGCGAAACACGGGTACCACAGGCCCGGGTTCAGGCCGAAGATGCGCTCGCGGTCGTAGCAGAGCGCCCCCTCGATCAGCCCCGCCTGCCGCACTTCGGCGACATCCGTCAAGGTCTGGCTGACCTGCCGGTCGCCGCAGCGCAGCGACCCATCCGCCAGCCGTGCAGCCCGCAGGCCCTGGGCCGTCCGGTAAGGGAAGAGCACCTCCGCCGGCCAGGCGCCGTCCAGGTCGGCGTCGACCCGTTCCGTCTGCCAGAACCTGACCTCGTCCAGGATCTGCCGCAGGAACCCGGTCAGGGGCTTGGCCTCGCTGTCGTACAGCATCAGCGTCGGGAGAGCCCCCCAGCGCATCAGGTTCTCCCGCCAGGCGGCGAAGTACTGGGCCCGGTCGGGCGACGGGACACCGAGATAGTTGAAGGTCTGCGTGGGCTGGAAGAGATAGGTGCTGATGGGGTGGGCCAGCTTGAGTTGGGGCTTGTTCCAGGAGCTCCGGGCGAAGTCGATCCCCCAGGCATGCCGCTGGCAGAACGCCTGGTAGCGCGCCGTCACCTCGTTGAGCCCTTCGCCGCCGATGGCCAGCTCCGGCACGGCCGCGCGGATCTCCCGCCCCAGGGCCAGGTTGCCCTCGATCATCGTGGCGCCGTCGCAGAGCCCATTGCCGTCGTTGTACAGGTTCAGGGTCTGGTCCAGGTACACGGCATCCACACCATAGGCCTGGCGTAGCGTGCGGATGCGCGCCAGGAGGAGGTCGCGCCAGGCCTTGTGGGCCGGGTTGATGTACGCCAGGCGCCGGTTGTTGGCTGGGTTGCTGGGGTCGTCCCAGACAAACCACTGCAGCTCGTGCGACCCCCAGGGACTGCGAACATGGTGATCCTTAAAGGTCTGGTAGAGTGGGTGTTCCGGGTCACACCCGAAGTAATTCAGGTGCGGCATGACCCGGAAGCCCAGCGCATGGGCCCGTTCAACGAAGGGCGCAAAAGCCGGCACGGGGTCATAGGTCGGGTAGAGGCGGTCGTACCCCTCGGGCCGCCAGTCCGGGACATAGACCAGGGTCTGGCTGGGGTCGACACGGCCGGCGAGCATCTCCAGGGTCTTGCGGTCGGGGCCATCGAAGAAGATGGCGACGCAACGAGTGTCCTGCACCCAGGACGGCTGGGCTGCGGCGACCGGGGGCAGATGCCGGGCGGCCCATTCGCGGTAGCGCCGCGCCGGCACACGCCAGTCCCCCGCGTAGGCATTCAGCCTCCAGGTCACCGAGAGGCAGGTGTCGAGGTCGGCGAACGGGGCACGGTTCCAGGTGGTCAGACCGAGCCACCAACCCGACGGCATCAGCGTGACGGTCAGGCGTTTATACCGGCCCGTGGCGTCGTCAGCCCAGACGTAGAAGCCGCCGCCAGGACCCTCCACGATGAGGAGCTGGGCCTCCCAGAACATCGGATACTCCAGCGCCACCCGCGTGGTCGAGGAGGCAGCCGTCATCTTCATACCGCCATAGCCCGGTACGATCAGGTTCAGCTCAGCCGGAATGGGCCCGATCCGCCACTCGACGCCCGCGACCCCCTTCTGCGGGGCCTGGCACGCCAGGGTCACCCCGACGTCACCGGTCTCCGTGTCTCGGGTGATACCGGCCTGCGCCGAGGCACCGGGGAGGTCGGCGTAGACCGAGTAGCGGCAGGTAGCCCCACCGGCGGCGTCCAGCGCGTCTGGCTGGCTGGAGACCTGGGGCAGGCTCTCCTGGCCGTCGCGCTGGATGACGACGCTCGGCGATGGCGCCAGGCTATCGCCGCGCAGCCATGTCTGGCCAGCCCTATCCGTGAGGCCAACAAGGGTCCCGTTGGCGAAGCTCGCCTGCAGGCTCCGCGTCTGCACCGCTAGGGGCGCCGCGGCGGCCGCCGCAGCCAACGCCAGCAGCAACCGGACGGCTGCGCGGGACGACCTTCTCATGCCCTCTCCGTGCCGGTGTCTTCTGGGGGGACATCCAGTGCCACAGAGAACATGCCACCGGCAAGCGCCAGCGCAACCGCAGGCGGCCGCGCCGACGCGCGGGGCGACGGCTATGGTACAACCACCGGCCGCGACCGCACCCCCGCCCATCGAGAGGCCACGGCCATGATGGTGGGCGAATGGGCCGGGAGGGCGAACCGCTCGCCTCGGCAGACTGAGGCCGGGAACGTTGCCCCTGGAGTTGGACGGATGCCCAAGCATGACCAAGCCGGTGCCCGGACGCGGGGTCCCATGCCCGATGCTGCCGAGTTCCGCCCCCCCCGCTCCCAGCGCGCCGCAGCGGCCGACTGGCGGCGAGGCCAGACTGCCCTGGTCCTGGCGCTGGCGTGGTCCATCGGCCTCGCAGCCTTGGATGCCCCACGCCTGCTGCCGGCGGGCGGCGACCATGCCAAGTCCGATCTCACTGGGCTGCGGCTGGGCGCTGAGGTCCCGCGCCTGCTGCTGGCCCGCGGCGAGGACGGCAAGGTGACGCTTCGCTTCACCCCGAACCTCCTGGCCGAGTCCTACGAACTCCGCTGCAGCAGCCGCGAGGGAACCGTCCTCCAGCCGATCCGCGTCACCGACTATACGGTCCACGGCCTGCGCAACGGCACTCATTACCGCTTCGCGGTCCGGGCGGTGCGAGAGGGCCGCCGCGGCCCTGAGTCCAACGAGCTCAGCGCGGTGCCGGTCGCGGACCCGGAGTGGCCGGCGCTGCGGGAGGCCTTCAGTAGCCCGAACCCGACGCGCAACTCGAACCCGTTCACCATGGTCCACGGCAACGAGACCGAGGAACCGTTGCGCCAGATCCTGCGCGTGGCCTACGACGCCGGCTTCGAGGGGGTCACGCTGCATCCCTATAACTACACAGACTACCTCGGCCCGGGCCAGTGGGACCGCTGGCGCATCCTCCTGGACGAAGCCCGGCGCCTGGGGCTCTGCATCTGGCAGCAGGACGACCGCAACTACCCCTCGGGGTTCGCCGCAGGCACGGTCGTTGCCGCCCACCCGGAGTTCGCCCGTAGCGCCATCGCCGAGGCCCTCCGCCAGGACCTGACGGGGCCGCAAGCAGGCTTCCGCCTCGACCTCAAGGCGCTGCTGAAGCCCGCCGAGACCCTGGTGGCCGTGTGCGCCTACCCGGCCGACGGCGACCCGCTGGACCTGACCGACCGGGTGGTGGGGGGTGAACTGGCCTGGGACGTCCCGGCGGGCCCCTGGCGGCTGTTCGCGGTGAAGGCGGTCCGCGATTCGGGGCCGTATATCGACTTCCTCAGCCCAACGGCCACGGATGCCTACATCACCGCCATCTATGAGGCGACCGGGGCCCAGATCGGGGCCCACTTCGGGGGTACCTTCAAGGGCTTCTTCACCGACGAGGCGCCCGTCGACTTCCGCCAGTTCACGGCCGATCTCCCGGCCCGGTTCGAAGCGGCCAAGGGCTATTCGGTCCGTCCGTGGCTCCCGTCGCTCTGGGCCGATCTCACCCCGCGGGACCGACGCGTCCGCCATGACTGGCGCGACGTCCTGCGTGAGCAGCTCGCCAGCGTCTTCTTCGGCCGCAGCCGGGACTGGTGTCGGGCCCATGGCCTCACCTTCATCGGCCACGTCATCGAGGACCACCAGATGGACATGCGCCGGCTGGAGTTCCTCGACATCCCCGGGTTCGATCACATCTTCACCCAGTGGTATGACCCGGAACCGGATGTCTACTGGCGCCAGGCGAAGATGGCCAGCTCCGTGGCCCACTACACCGGCAGCCGCCTCGACCTCGCCCTTGTCGAGCACTTCGCCGCGACCGGCTGGCGGACGGGCCTCTCGGAGATGAAGCGGATGATGGACTGGTCCACCGCCATGGGCTACAACCAGGTCGTGCCGTGTGGCTTGGACACGCAGGATCCGCCCGTCTGGGAGGTGACGCCCGACTTCTGGCTGCATGGCCGTAACCCGCAATGGCCGCACTTCGCCGAGTACCAGCGCGCCGCCAACCGCATGACCCTCCTCATGCGCGGCGGCCGGCACGTCGCGCCGGTGCTGGTCCTCGACACCACCGAGAGCCGCTGGCCGGAACGCGGCACCAGCCTGGACACGCCGCACAGTGCCCCCGATGACCTCTGGCGGACGCTCGCGGCGCTGGGCCAGGCTCACCTTGACCATGACCTGGTGCCCTTCGCGGTCTTCGCGGATGCGTCCCGCACCCGTTTCGAGTCAGGCGCCGTCCACCTGGCGCAGGAGTGCTATCGTGCCGTCGTCCTGCCGCCGGTCCCGGTCGTGCCGGCGGCCGTGGCCGAGCGTCTGGTGGAGTTCGCCCGGGCCGGCGGCGTGGTGGTCGTGGTCGACCGCTGGCCAGGCGCTTCCTGCACCGGCACCGAGGACGAACGCGTGGCCACGGCCGTTGCGGACCTGGCCCCTCTCTCTGCGAATGCCAGTTACGAGGGCCTCGGCCCACACCTGGCCAAACTCGGGATCGAGGACGTGATCGTGCCGCCGGCATGGACGGCCCTGCTCTACTGCCGCCGCCAGCGCCACGGCGCGGACCTGGTCTTCCTCGCCAACACGGGGTCTGCCCCCCTGGCCGGCCCGGTGTGCGTCCGCCGGGCCCGGGGCTCACCCGAGTTCTGGGACCCGGTGACCGGCAGCATCCGCCCGGCCCCGCGCTGGACCGACAGCGCAGAGGGGGTGGACGTCTGGGTCGACCTGGCAGGCGGCCAGTCCGTCTTCCTCGTGCTCGATCCCGCCACCCAGCCGGCGCGGCATGCCGAGGTCGGCACGCAGCCCGATCCGCCCCCGGCCGTCATGGCCACGCTCGGTCCCTGGACGCGCGGTGAGGCGGAAGGCACGTTTCGCACGGAGTTCCCGCTCCCTGCCGACGGGGGGGGATGGCAGACACAGGTGCAGTTCGAGGGGGCGGACCAGGTGCTGGAGGTGGCGCTCAACGGACAGTCGCTCGGGGCCTGCTTCACGGCTCCCTACACCTTCGCCGTGGTCCCGCACCTCCAGCCCGGTACCAACCGGCTCGAGGTCCGCCAGGTCGAGCGCTTTGGCCATGCCGTCGGCGCCCCGACCCCGAACCTCGACGACAACGCCCTGGCCTACAGTGGCGAGTGGACTGCCGACGCCTACCCCCCGGCGTGGCGCCAGTCCCGACACTACACCCGACAGCCCGGCGCCGCAGCCACGGCCACCTTCAGCGGCACCGGCATCGCCTGGATCGGCGAACGGGATTCGAACCGCGGCGTGGCCGAAGTCTTCCTCGACGACGCCCCGGCCGTCGCCGTCGACACCTACAACGGCGGCGGCCCAGAGGTGCAGCAGGCCGTGCTCTGGCGCCGGGATGGCCTGGCCCCCGGGGAGCACCGCCTGCGCATCGTCTGCAGCGCCCGCAAAGACCCGCGCTCACGCGATTGCTTCATCAGCGTCGACGCCCTGGCCGTCTGCCAGGCCGACGCCGGGACGGTACCCGTGCCCTGGTCACGGGCGCTACTGGTGCGCTGAGAGCCAGAACGCCCACCGGCTGCCGAGCAGCAAGCATCCGTTCCGCCACGGGCGGACCGTCATTCCGAAGCCGCCCCGAAGGCGAACCGGCGGGGCGCGCGTCGACGACCCGACTTCCCGTCTCTGAGCGTGGCCCCCCGACAACCTGAATGCCCGGCCCTGGACCCCACGCCATGAGGACGGGTCGCCACTCGGCGGTGCCAGCCGGCCTCGGGCAGAACCCGCGACTGACAGCCGGTCGCCCGGGGTGGTGGCGGAACACGCCGTCCATGGTGTCCGCAGCCATGACTCCCGGTTTTCGCGACGCGGGCAAGCCCCCATGGCGGCGCTCCGCGCGTCGCCAAGACGAACTGCAGGGGCCACCCTCCGGGAGTGCGCCGGGGCTCCGGTTCCATCCCGTTTTCGCGGCGTTCCGGCGTGGGCCGCACTCCTGGGCGCGGCGCGAAAACGCGGCCGAGGCAGGCGTGCGAGCAGGCCGGCGCACGGTGCCGCAGAACGGGACATCGGG
>Ga0172371_10004309_pt1 | contig 21601 bp, 19 predicted proteins | sample Lak12m_FD_114543 | JGI IMG/M metagenome (GOLD analysis project Ga0172371, IMG submission 114543) | Freshwater microbial communities from Kabuno Bay, South-Kivu, Congo - kab_022012_12m | ecosystem: Environmental > Aquatic > Freshwater > Lake | place: Democratic Republic of the Congo: South-Kivu...
ATGGAAGGGAAATCGAAGAAGTTGGCGAAGTGGATTCCAAAAACTACAACGACAAGGAGTTCAAGGGCCCGAAAAAAAAGAGCTTCGGACAAGCGACGAACCTAGAGCCGGCTGTCAAATATTTTGAGAAAAAATATCGCCATGCGAAACGCGGTTTATTTATTTTTATTACGGATGGTGAAATCGATGACTTGGAAAATGTAAAGAATTTCACAATTGCGCTGGCAAAAGAAATACAAGCTGGAAAGCGGAACTTGTTTAAGGCAATATTAATAGGAATCGGCGATAAGATTAATGAACAGCAAATGAGCGAACTTGACGATTTGGACACGGGAACTGATGTTGACATATGGGATCATAAGATAGTTGCACAAATGAAAGATATTATTGAAATTTTTGCAGAGCTTGTGGATGAAAATACAATTGTTGCGGATTTTGGAAGAGTTAAAGATAGTAATGATAATGTTGTCATGCAGTTTAACGATGGGGTGCCAGCTAAAGGTTATTTTACTTTACCGCTAAATAGTGACTACTTTGTTTTTGAGGTAGGAAATCAGATCATTAAGCAATCCATAAAGGAGTAGGTAAAATGAAAAGCGAAAGAATAGTCATGGGAGAGGCTCCAGATAAGGAACCGAAATTAAAAATCAAATTATGGATTCCTAGCGTCTTGATAGTACTTCTTTTTGTTATCGTTGCGGTGATATTAGTCAACCCGTTCAGGCAAAAAGAAACCAAGGCCCCAGAGTTAACAATTACCGAAACCGAAAAGAAAGGTGAAACCGGAATCGCAGTCGAAGAAGTCTCGAAAAAAACTGAAGTAGTCGTGCCTATACCACTTAAACCTGAGTCTACCACGAAAGCGGAAAGTCCTAAAGTTGCATCTGTTACGCCAAAGTCGGTGAACTCCCATAAAGTTGTCGAAGGTGAATGTTTGTGGATAATCGCTGGCTATCCTGAAATTTATAAGGACCCGTATCGGTGGACGGAGATCTTCAACGCAAACAAAGACAGAATTGATAATCCGGACTTGATTTACCCTGGGCAGGATTTAAAAGTACCCAGATAACAAAAATAAGGAGACTTAACATGCCCAGACGATTACCCGTGTATTTGCTTTTAGATGTGTCAGGATCTATGACAGGTGAACCTATTGAGGCTGTCCGTAATGGCGTTCAAATGCTTATTTCTGCGCTGAGGGGGGAACCTCAGGCACTAGAAACGGCATTTCTGAGTGTGATAACATTTGAAAGCATAGCCAAACAGGTCGTCCCATTAACCGACCTGATTTCTTTCCAAGAACCGCAATTACAAGCGGGCGGAGCAACAGCATTGGGTGAAGCATTGGAGCTTTTGGCAGACAAACTGGATGCAGAGGTGTTGAGAGGCACGGCAGAACAGAAGGGCGACTGGAAACCCTTGGTCTTCATCATGACAGACGGACAGCCTACAGATGACTGGAACACGGGCGCACAAAAACTAAAGAAGAAAAAAGCTACAGTCGTTGCGTGCGCTGCTGGATTCGACGCGGATACGAGTACCCTTAAACAAATCACAGAAATTGTTGTTGAATTGAAATCCGCTTCCTCAAACGACATCGCCGCATTCTTCAAGTGGGTGACTCAGTCAGTATCGCAAGGAAGCCAAAAAGTGCAATCCGGTGGTGATGTAGACGCTACTGGTTTGGATGCGTTACCGCCTCCGCCTCCTGAAATTAATGTCGTCCCTTAGAACTTGTAGAATTTACATCGTTTGAAAATTCTAGAGTGGCGCGAAATCATAGCAGATATAATGCACCTGAATTTCATGTTACAGTGAAACGGGGGGATTCAAACTTTTCTCAAAAAAGCATGTCGGAAAGAGAAAGATGCGGCGATTACCTGTGTTTTTCCTAATTGACGTTTCGGAGTCAATGGTTGGAGAGCCTATACTGAATGTGAACAAGGGAATTCGGATGGTCATAAGCACTTTGCGAAGCAATCCGATGGCCTTGGAAACCGCGTATGTTTCCTTAATCATCTTTGCAGGCAGGGCTAGGACACTTGTTCCATTGACAGAACTACTAAAATTTGACGTACCGGAAATGCCAATTGGCGGAGGAACAGGCCTTGGTGGTGCTCTGGATCTTCTCATGAATGAAATCGAGCAAGGTGTTCAAAAAACAACTTACGAAACCAAAGGGGATTGGAAACCAGTTATTTTTCTTCTTACAGATGGCGCTTCTACGGACAACCCCACTGTGCCGATCAACAAATGGAATGGACAATTTAGAAAAAGGGCTAATTTGATAGCGGTGTCAATTGGAAATCAAGCGGATACGAGTTTGTTGAGTAAACTAACCGAGTATGTTTTGGTTCTCAGTGACACTGAGCCGAAGGCTTTTGAAAAATTCTTTCAGTGGATATCGACTTCAATCGAAACAAAAAGTATGAACATTGCAATGGGCAAAGGAGAGGACTTTCAGCTAACTGAGATCGATGAACGAATTTTGCGTCAGGAAAACGAAAGCACAATGGCTAAGCATGACGAAAGATTTGCTATTCTGTTAGCGCGCTGTCGCAAGACTAAAAAACTTTACTTAATGAAATATCTAAAACAATCTTTCAACGATTACGCTGCCGAGGGCGCATTTACAATATCTGAAGAGTATTTTGATTTAACACCTAATGGGCATCAGCTCACTGTTAATACCGAATCTTTAGACAGCGTAATTCCATGTCCGGAATGCAATAGTGTAGGATTTGCACAGTGTGTTTGTGGCAACCTTTTTTGCCTAGACAGGCCCGGGGAGCATTTTTGCCCCTGGTGTAACCAAAAGGACATTTATTCTATTGCCAATTTTGATGTTACTAGAACGCAGGGATAATTCACATGGACAAATTGCTCGCTTTCTTGTGTGACCTGCTTATTTTGGGTCTTTTCATTCATTGGATCTTTGGATTCATAAAATCACCTCTTTATCCTAATCTTGAAAATATTCGGAAGTTTCTAAACAGTATTTATGGTCCGGTCTTAGATTTGATAAAGAACAAGCTGAAACCAATAATTAAGGTTGGCGACAGAAATTATCTCGATCTGTCTCCTCTTATCTTAATAATAATTATTGGAATTACGCGACGGGCGCTTGCCTTCATACTGTAGGAGATTCAATGGTACTAAAGACAGCCCACTTGCCAATATTAAAGAGAATCTTGGAAGAATACTTAGAGAGGAAAAACATAACCATTGATGATTTTTGCGATAATTTAATTAACGAGGTCTGGGAGCAAGCTTCAAATTGCGGCGTTAAGATTGGCGGAAAGGCAATTTCACTAATTACCGCATTAGATGAGTATTCCCATCTTAAGGCAAAAGATGATGTTATATCTTTGGAAGACACTGTGGGCCGGACATGGTATTCCGCATACGAACAATTGAAAAGAAATAGAAGCAATGAACAGGAAGTGAGGCTACAAGAAATTACTAAAGTTAAGAGCTTGAAAGAGGGTACCAATGCAAATGCCGAGGCGCTCAATGCAGAGCAATCAGTGTGCAGTGGTCCAATTGCCTCGACTAATGTAGGAAACAAAGTAGAAAAGGAAGTTGATACTGAGAAATCGGGAAGAAACGCATTAATGCACCGAGATCAATCTCTTAATGAGAAGAAAGAAACAAAGCCTGTAAGAAGCGAAATTTCCCAAGGCGGCCGTCCGGCTCAAAAATATTCGCAACGTTGGATACTAAAGAATGCACAAGTGGGACAAGAGTATTCTGATGAGTTGGACTTTAATTATCTTGGGACAAAAGGAAAGGTCACTGGGTGCCACATCAATTTCCGAGATCCCGATAGTAACAACACGTTAAGAGAATTGGAGGAAATTGGTCTCCAATTTATACATGACAAGCGCATGATTAGAGGAGTGCCTAGAAAGCATGGGAAACCTGAAGAAAACTACGATATTCATCTCGAAATTAACTACAAGACAGATATAGAAGAAGAGGCAAGCAGAAGGGAAGTTTTTTTAAAAATCCTTCCAGATCCGAGGTCGCTTTGGAAAAACATAGCTCCTGACAAGAAATTGGGAGATTGGAAAGACGACAGTTATAATAAAATCATCAGGATTGAGAAAAAGGGATTCTCTACGACCAATAGAAAGGCCAGATGTCTAATAACTGCAAGCAAAAGAGGACGGTCACATGCGCATAAGGGTCTCTTTCGTGACGATCATGTCCGAATAACATTTCTACCTGATTCAGGATGGTCGATTATAGCCGTTGCTGATGGAGCGGGTTCTGCTCAATTATCGAGGGTCGGTTCAAAAATAGCCTGCGAAATTTCCTCCAAGTCTATTGAAGAATCACTAAAGGAGAAAGACTCCGAATTGTCCCATCAGATACACAACTGGAAGAAACTAAGGGGAATGGATAGTAGTGACTCGCCCATCAAAAAAGTACTGTATGGAATACTACCAATGAGCGCTTTTAAGGCAGCTAAAGCCATTGAGGACGAGGCTAAAGATCGGTCCAGAAAAAGCAGTGATTTTCATACTACATTGCTGTTGGCTATACACAAAGAAATTGAGCAACTGAATTTTATTGCTGGATTTTGGATCGGAGATGGTGCTTTAGCCGTGTATGATGAGAAAGACGAAGAAATTAAGTTACTAGGCCAACCCGACGGTGGTGCTATGAGCGGTGAGACAAAATTCTTGACTATGAAAGAGATCATGACGAATAATGAGGAATTAATGAATCGCACAAACTATAGCATTAGGAATGATTTTACAGCATTATTAGCAATGACTGATGGTGTGTCGGATCCCAAATTTGGGCCGGAAAAGAATTTAAGAGATAAATCATTCTGGGATAAGTTGTGGCAAGAGTTAAGAAACGAATTATTTGATCCACAAAATTCTGAAAACAAGGGGAAGGAGCTTTCTGACTGGTTAGATTTTTGGTCAGAAGGTGAACATGATGACCGGTCTATTGCAATCTTATACTAAGTTGGGTTAAGATCAATATGGCAGCAACTGTAAAGGTGAAGGCTACCGATGGAAGTGTAGTCGAGTATGCCGACAATGTTATTGGAGAGGGGGGAATGAAGACCGCGCACTTCTCCCCGGACAAATCATACGTGGTTCTTTTCTATAAAGAGAAACAAGATTACACGGCTAAAGAAAGGCTAGAGAATATCATTGAGAAATATAATCCAACCTTGGATGCAGGATATGGAGATTACTGGAAAAATCTGTATTGCTGGCCCACCAAGATCATTGCACAAAACCGCTTAGGAATCGTAGTTCCAACCTATCCAAAGCATTTCTTCTTTGAGGCAGGTTTTCAGAAAGGAAAAGAGAAAGAAGGAAAATGGTTTGCATCGCCAAAGTTGCGTAAGTTGTTAGATCCTTCTGAAAAGGGATCTTGGCTTAGTTATTTTCAAATTTCTATTCTCATTAGCCGGGCTGTTCGGCGTATGCATACAAGCGGTTTAGCTCACTCCGATTTATCTTACAAAAATGTTCTAATAGATCCAAAGGGAGGACACGCAGCTATAATTGATATTGACGGTCTGGTTGTTCCAAACAAATATCCACCTGATGTCTTAGGCACACCTGATTTTATTGCCCCCGAAGTTTACAAAACTATAGATTTGGATTTTAAGGACCCGAATCGCAAGCTTCCTTGTAGGTACACCGATCTACACGCATTAGGGGTCTTGATTTACATGTATCTCTTATATCGACACCCGTTAAGGGGAGGAAAAGTTCATGATTTGGATCCGCAAATAGACGAACAACTCTCCATGGGAGAAAAGGCATTGTTCATAGAGCATCCTCATGACAAATGCAACAGGCCAAGAGAAAAGCATCCATCTTATATGCCGTGGGCAGACATTGACCTCATCCCCGCTTCGATTGTTGGGCCTTATATAAAAAGACTGTTTGAAAAGGTATTCATTGATGGGCTTCATAATCCGAGCCAGAGACCGACCGCTGATCAATGGGAAACTGAATTGATAAGAACTGTTGATTTGATGCAACCTTGTGGAAACCCCAAGTGTGAGCAAAAGTGGTTTGTATTTGATAATACAGTAAAACCCCAATGTCCCTTTTGTGGATGGCAATTTAAAGGATTATTGCCAGTGCTAAATTTTTACTCCGCAAGGAAATTAGGGCAATTTAGCCCTGACAATCATAAGTTAATGGTTTATCACAATCAGTTTCTTTACCCATGGCATGCAAACAAAAGAGTATTTCCTGATGAAAAATTGTTAGACGCTGCTAAAAGGCCGGTTGGATATTTCTCATTTCATCAGGGGAAATGGGTGCTAGTAAACCAAAAACTACCTCAGATGAGGGATGAAACAAATAATAAGGAAATAGCCATTGGGTCTATGGTTGAACTAAGAAATGGTGCTCAAATTAAGTTGTCTCCCGAGGAAGGCGGGCGATTGATTTACGTGCAGCTGGTAAGCGCTTAGGCTTCTTGATAGGAGATGACCTGCAAGAGTCAGAAATTTTGATTGTGAATTATAGCAAACGTGTTAAATAAGGTGACATGCTGTTTTGATTTTGCCCTATTCACTCGATTGAAGGTTCAATCTTGAACTCACTTTATTAAATGCGCTTAATATAACTACTTCAAAATATTTTAGCATCTGGGGCAAGTACCATCATTATTATGTTTGAGAGATTTAATAGGTTTGGAATAGATGAAGCGAAAATATTATTCGAGGCAAATCAATCGCTGATATATGACGCTTTTATTTGTTACAACAGCATTGATCAGAATGAGGTAGTAAGCTTTGCCAGCAGGTTTCGGAAAAAATATTTTCTTAACATTTGGCTCGACAAATGGAATATTCTTACAGGCCGTATATGGATTGACGAAATTGACAGAGCGCTTCAAAAATCCAAAGCAGTGATTGCTGTCATAGGGAGATCGAGTATCGGCCCATGGCAAGACAGAGAAATAAAGCTAGTGCTCCATCGTTTTATTCGCACCGGACCTGAGCGGCCTGTTATTCCGGTATTGCTAACAGCTGGCCAAAATCGACCTGAATTGCCAGCGCTTTTGGAGGATTTTCAATGGATAAATTATGGGGAGTACTCAAGAAAAATTGCAGATGAACTAATAGTTCGGGGAATCAGAGAAGTTCCAAATGGTTCCCCGAAAAATGGAGGGAAAATTCCAAGTAACAAGCAGAATTATGCTCACAATTTAATTAAGAATAAAGGTTTTGCGGTAATGAAAAGCTTGCAGGAGCAAATAAGGAACACTAGCAAAGGGGGTATTTTAGAACTCCGGTTTGGAGAATTTTATGAAGAAGTGGAGATTAAAAAGGCAATTACAATACGGTCAAGCTCTTCATCCATAACGATCGTTGGCCAATCACCCACGGTAAAAATAGAGAGTCGAGATGTTGTTCTAGAAAATCTTAATATAGAAAGCAACGAAAAAGATGGCGTTTGCATGTCCATTGGTAGAGATTGCAATCCTAAGTTCAAGAATGTATTTGTGCGGGGAAAAGTGGAGGGATTAGAAGAGGAGGATGGCAACTGGGAAATACCCGATGTTTTAACTCTATCAATAATAGCAAACGAAGTCACTAAGAATAGATTCTCAGTTCTTTGTCCTATTTTTGCGAAAATACATCCTGTTGGTATATCAGTAATTACATGTCAACCTGCCGACTTGAAACAAGGAGTGAATGACCTCGAAATTACTATAAATGAAATACCAAATGGCAACGTCATATCCGGAGATTTGATTATTGAAAGCAAAAAATCCGGCCTAAGGAGAAGAATATTCGTCCATGGTAATACTCTCGTTTCTGATACTGATGAGTCGTCCCACGGAAAGGTGATTTGGGAATGCAATGCAGCGAAATTCCAAATCAATGGAGATTTGTTAAGGGCTTTACCGGATGCCACGCAAGGCGAAACGTACGAATATGTGATAGATGAAGAAGTGCTAAGATGCCAGAATTGTGAGATTACTGTCGAAGGCCTTCCGGAGGGCCTTAGTTTTGAAGCTGACGTACATCCTGCGAGAATATTTGGTATTCCTAGACTCTTGGGAGAATGCTGTCTAGACTTCCGCTTTCAAAAAGATGAGAAACTGTACAAATTTGAATCAAAAATAAATGTGCATGAGAAACCTATAACGCCTCTAATCATTAAGGCACTGCCAGATCTGATGGAGTTGGTAGAAGATCAATTGGTTAACGAAAAGATCGAAATAGAAAGCAGCAATTCTCTTGACATCCACTTTGAGGAACTTCAGCAATTTCCTGAAGGACTGTACCTAAACGATAAAGGCGAGATATATGGCAAACTAGACAAATACGGAAAGTACAAGGCAGTTGTAAAGATTACTGACGGTACAAGCGAAGTATTAAGAGAATTAAATATATCAGTAAAGCCCAAAGATAGGCTCAAAGTAAGTTTCGACGGATATAACGAAGTATATAAAGACGAAGCTGTCAGAATCCCCGTAGTTGTCCCGGATGCGGCCAGTATAACTCCGAAAATGAAAGCCATTTCAAAGCTGCCTGATCAGATTAGCCTTAAATGTACAAATGAAGGGTTTGAGTTTTTTGGTAAGTGCATCGAGACAAATAGATATCAAATAGAATTTGAGATCGAGGACTTATACGCAAGAAATGTAACAGAATCCATAATTGTCAATTGCATCGAAAAGCCAAAATATACAATAGAATGGGTATCGTCGCCTCCTCTAATGTTTTCAGGTAAGAAAGGCGAATCAAAGGAAACTAATATCAAGGCAAATGTCCGAGAGGATAACAAAATAGAGTTAACATATCATGCCATTGGAAATTTGCCGGATAGTATGACTATTACTAAAGACGGAAAATTTTCTATAAGAATACTGGGCAACCAAACATTTGACATAAGGATTGTAGCTAAACACAACGAACTGGAGTCAGAGAAGCAATTCAAAATCATAACAAATATTTCGAGTTCGCAACCTATACAGCAAGAACCGATTAAAATATTGGGAATGAAAACATGGACGTCATCTGAACCCAAAGAAACAAGTGATTCGGCTTTTTTTAAACATTTTCTGAAAAATGCTAGGGTAGGTGAAAAGTATGCGGACTCTGTCCTCGTGGATCCAAAACAGGTGCCCAACGAAAAACTTTTAAAGGTAGTAGAATTGCCAGTAGGGTTAGAGTATAATTCAAGTAGTCACTCGGTGGAAGGTATTCCTGAAAATAATGGGTATTTTAAATTACATGTACTTGATCGCTTTGACAAAGAGCTAGCGATGATTAGTTTACATATTGATAAGGCTTTGTTCGTGACGAAACCTGATTCAAGCGTGATTCATCAAAGTAAAATATCCAATAGTGGGCCCAAAAGAGGACTTGGTAGAGCTTTCGAAAGTTAGCTAACTAATTGATAATAGATTGAAAGGATACGAAATTAATGCCCCCTTTTCAGCACTAGATTTCCGTGAAGCCTGTTGGTCTTTTCAAGGGCGGCATTGTTACCATGCTATCTAATCAACCATATTTCAGAATAACCATAAAGGAGAAACCATGGGTATACTGGACAAGTTAGCGGGAAAAAGAGGCTTACAAGAAGAGTCTGAAACCAGAGCCTATATAGAGGCGATGATTATGATGATTGCTGCTGATGGTGTTATTGAGGAGGATGAAGTGCAAGATTTTATGAAGTTCATTTATAGTAAACAGCAATTTAGAAGTCACTCTTCACAAGAAATAATAAGTATAATCAAGAGAAGTTTTGTCGCTTTAGAAAAGGAAGGGATAGATAGTAGAATTCGGGCTATTTCAGCGATGCTAAACTCCATTGACAAAAGAATAGATGCCTTTAGAATGTGCTTATCAATTTGCGCGTCAGACGGCGATGTCGCACCCGAAGAGCTAGAGATTCTGAAAAAAATGCAAAAGGAATTTGATTTGTCAGAGGCGCAAGTAGACAAAATAATGAATGAGGATAATGACTAATTGCGCTACTTTTGGTATCCAAACTGAAAGTTTAACCCTCTAGGAGGAACCATGCGAACCGATTATATGACAATACCCCTTGACGAATTAGCTAAAGATATAACATCAGATGGCTTGATTGATGCTGATGAATTAGCGAAAATTCGTGAACGCATTTATGCCGACGGAATAGTTGACAGAGAAGAAGCGGACATTCTCTTTAGCATCAATGATGCGGTAAGCGGGAACGAAAATGATCCCGGTTGGAAGGAATTCTTTGTTGAAGCGATAACAAAACATGTACTTGGTGATGAACGCTCGCCCAACGCTGTTGATGCAGATGAATCGAAGTGGTTAATTAACAAAATATCTGCCGACAACAGGATTGATGAGGTAGAATTAGCTTTACTAGTAAATATTATGACCAAGGCTAAGAGAACTACCGAGGAACTACAACAGTTTGTGCTAGCAAGTCTGAAGGCAAGTATCTTAGCAGATGGCATTATAGATGCAGGTGAAGTGGAAATTATCAAAAAAGTTATTTATGGAGTTGGTAGTGGTTCTGGGGAGAAAATAGATCGAGCAGAAGCAGACTTTTTGTTCGAGTTAAATGACGCAGTGAGCGGCAAAAATAATGATCCCGGTTGGGAGGCTCTTTTCGTAGAAGCCATTTCCAAACATCTTTTGGATGATGAAACGTCACCAAATATCATTGATGAAGATGAAGCAAGTTGGCTCATTCAAAAAGTCCAAGCGGACGGTAATATTGATCCATGTGAAAAGGCGCTCTTAACTAATCTAAAAAAGAGGGCAATATCTTTTCATGACAGTCTAACACCCTTTTTTAAACAAATTTGAAAACTTTCAGTAGTAGTGTCTGTTCATTTTGTAAATATGCTGATTTGCTCAATAAAATTGTCCAAAGTTTGACCGGTTCCACTTCAGTTAGTTTTCTGACAAGCCGTAAATTTGAAAATCTAAATGAAAAGTCACCACAAACTATAAGAAAAACAGACACTACTTAATATCCTTCCTGTACAGCACATTCCGATTACTTTTGATTAATTGGGTGCATGACATGGCTGAGTTTTCAAGGCGTCTTCCTATTTATCTTCTTATTGATTGTTCTGAATCAATGGCAGGGCCTGCAATTGATTCAGTTACTCAAGGTGTTAATTCTCTTGTTACGGAGTTGAGGAATAATCCACTAGCTTTGGAGTCCGCTGTTCTAAGCGTAATTACATTTTCTAAGGTAGCAAAGCAAGTAGTGCCCTTGAGTGATCCCACCGATTTTATGTTGCCGCGACTGGTCATCAGGCCAGGAACCGCTTTAGGTTCTGCTATTGAGGTCTTAATTAATTGTCTAGACCATGAGATAGTGACAACAACCGAATCAAAAAAGGGTGATTACCGACCTCTCGTATTCTTGCTTACTGATGGTCAGCCGACGGATCAATGGACACAAGCGGCAGATAAACTTAAGGCCCTGAAAACGCCAAAGATTGCCAATATCTATGCGATTGGTTTCGGTCCTGATGTCGATTTTGGAGTACTGAATAGAATTTCAGATATAGTATTATCGATGCCAGAAGTATCGCCAGAAACGTTCCGAAAATTTTTCGTGTGGTTATCTGCATCAATACAAAAAGCAAGTGAGAGTATAAGCGGCAAAGATGACGGTAACTTAATTGACTTGACTGAATTGCCGGTAGGAGTATTAGAGGTGGCGCGGCAATTAAGCTTGCAACAATCCAGTCTGCCACGCCAGGTATTCTTACACGCAAGATGCAGTCGAACAAAGAAACCATATTTAATGCGATTTGGTTTGAGTTCTCAAGCAGGCTATTATAATCCGATAGCCGCCCATCGTTTAGAAGCGATTGAGCCAGGGGATGCCGATCTATTGCCCCCAATCAGTTCCACACTTTTAAATGGATGCCCAGCATGTCCGCATTGTGGCAATCCTGGCGCAGCAATGTGCATTTGCGGTGCGATTTTATGTTTTCCGGCCAATGAGACTACTGAACTATTTTGTCCAGGATGCAATGGTCGGCTACTTGGTACTAAAAAAGGTCGTTTTAATATTAATCAATCACCCGGTTAGACACATGGTTTTCATCGGTTATCAGTTTGCTATTCATTGGCATGACAAACGTGAAGTAAACATTTATACTGCAGTTATTGATAAGTAATAAATGAGCAGATAGTTGCACAAGGCAGTTTCTGAACATTCTGGCATTTTTCGAAGCCAAATACAAGTCCTTGAAAAAAAACCTTAGGGTACGAAGTGCTTTTGAAAGAAAAACAAAGGCGTCACCTCCGCAATGATTGCTAATAAATATTCGTTACAATATTGAGGCGTTCGTCAATGGCGAATAATAAGAGAGGCGATTGGAAATGGATCAGACTTGCGTGCAGCAACAGTCATTTACAAAACTATTTCGAAGCTTCTGTTCGCGATGTCGAAAAAACGAGTCCTAAGAATATTGCGTTTCATTGTTTCTGTTTCGCTTTTCTGTACTATCCATCGATTTGCTAACTAAGGCTTATATGCTGAATGAATATTTATTGCCTGTTCTGGTAAAACTGCGTTCATCTCAATCGCAGACGATTGTTTGTGACTGCTGAATGGATATCTGAGATAGAATGTGCACATAGTGGCAAAAGAATATTAATTCGTCCACGTTTGTGAAACGGGAATGCATAGTATTGTAATACCAGGGTCTTCCATCTCATTCATAAAAAGCATAGAGGGCAAAATAAAATAAAAGAACGCTATTTGGAATCTCGTGCATAGTGGCAACCTGCTACGCCCAATAACATAATTGGCTTTGAACGTTTCTACGAACAAGCTGAAGATTAAGTAGTCTCGAAAGCTTTCGAATAAGATATTTCAGGATATATTGAATTTCCTATTTAGTTATTCTCGTCGAGCTTCCATCTAATCTAAGCGGCTAGTCATTGATTGGGGCGCAGCATTATAGTAGATAAAATTGGCGGACTTAGGCATGTATTATATTTACTACAACAGTAAGGAATATGGTCCTTATACTGAAGACCAAATTAGGGCAATGATTGCCTGCGGGAAAATATCTCCTACTGTTTTAGTCTTTCAGCAGGGTGGAGATCAGAAATGGCAACCGGCTCGTAACATTCCAACCCTAATGCGGCCCCCTGCTAAACAAGGAATGAAATGGGTGATTTATCCTTCTGATTCAATAGCAATAAGTAGCGGCAAAGAGCTAGAAAAAACGGTTTGGGAGGGTCGTCCATCACATCTTATGGCAATTGAAAAATATTTAAAGTACTTGTTGATAGTCATGTGTACTATCGCACTATATCTTTTAAGCTTAGCCTATAGCTCTAACTCCGTGCATAACTATATTAGATATTTGCTATCCTGTATCTTGATGAGCATTTTACTCCGGAGTTGCTGGGTGTGGCTAGTGCTAAAGAGTACGAAGTGGTGTCTTACCAGTGAACGATTCATATACAACATAGGTGTCTTTTCAAAAACTACGGAGAATATGGAATTATACAGAGTAAAAGACATAAGAGTTCGGAAGCCTCTTTTTTATAGGATATTTGGATACGGGTTTATCGACTTAGTCACTTCTGATAAGTCAGATCCTATTCTTCCTAATATAGGTGCCGTTAAAAACCCCGAAGACCTTTTTGAACTATTGAGGAAATATATAGAACGGCAAAAAAAGAAGGGCCCAGTGAAAGGCTTCGAGATTATATGAAAGAAATGGATTAATCCTCTAATAAAATGATTTGACAAGGTTCAAAGTGAACTTAACTAACCGCTGCAAATATTGTATTTCTCTTAAAAACCGTGATTCGTTAAGACTGCTATTGAGTTCCGCATTGGGTCTAGGGTTATCGCCGTTTGCTCCTGGTACATGCGGAGCGTTAATGGGTGTCATAATACATGTCATTATTGTTATTATTTGCCCCCCTGGCCTTCGTATTTTAAGTTTAGTAATCGCATTAGTTTTAATAATTATCATCTGTTATCTTTTGACCCCTTGGGCGGTTGAGTATTGGAAAGAAAGCGATCCACCTCATTTTGTTTTGGACGAAGTAGCTGGATATTTATTGGTTCCTATACTATTTTGGAAGGGAAGTTTGTGGCAAGCTGCAATTACTGGTTTTTGTTTTTTTAGATTATTTGATGTCATAAAAATCCCCCCAGCTAGTCAGATCGATAAAAAAATGAATAATGCTTGGGGAATAATCTTAGATGATTTGGTCAGCGGAGCATATGCCGCGATAATTCTACATTTGCTTTTTTGGATAGGCACCAGGGAGTCACTTTAAATTCAAAAGGAGTATGAAAATGCCAGAAGAACATAAAAATGTAGAAGTCGAGACGTTACGACGAGGTCTATCGAGTTCCGCAGTTATAGAGAATCGTAAAAAGTATGGAGCGAATATTATTACTCCACCGCAGAAAATTCCCGAATGGAAAAAGTTTTTAACAAAATTCGATGACCAGACGATTAAAATTCTTCTGTTTGCGGCTTTAATTTCAATGATTATGGCCTTTGTGAGCATATTTATTCTACACGGCGAAGGGAGTTTAATAGATAGTCTAGGTATTTTAATCGCTGTTACATTGGCGACCACGGTCGCCTATTTAAACGAACGTAAAAGCAACCGGGAATTTGAATTATTAAATAAACAAAAAGAAGAAATCAAGGTTACGGTATTAAGGGACGGAAACTTTCACCAAATTACTATCAGTGATGTGGTGGTTGAAGATATTATACAGATTGGTATGGGCGACAAAATTCCAAGCGATGGAAGGATCATTGAGGCACTTAACTTACAAGTCGATCAATCCCTGCTTACTGGGGAATCCAAAAGTGTAACGAAGCAATCGGAAGCTGAAAGCGATACGTCAGCTAAATACCCACGAAACCAAGTTTATCGCGGCACAATGGTTGTTGAGGGGCACGGAACTTATGTCACAACTTTCGTAGGCGATAATACCGAGCTAGGCAAAATCGCGGGTGAGTTAGGAAATAAAGATGAAGAAACACCCCTCACACAAAAACTTAATGTCCTTGCAGATCAAATTGGCGTAACGGGGACTGTTGTTGCTGCTGCGATATTAAGTGTAATGGCAACAGGAGCATTGCTTCACTCCCGGGTTTTAGATGTGTTACTTAATAGTCTTTATTTGCTTTTTGGCTTCCTCATAGTCTCTTTAGTCATCTCAATACCTTTCAATAAATATATTTTCCCCAAAGTATTTAATTCGATTTACGAAAGCTATCATGGTAAGAAACTTTACATCTTAATTTTGACTTTATCAGGCATCCCAATTTATATTGGAACTTTTATTATGTTGGTTAGCATCTGGGGATTCCTTAAGTACCCAACACTTTCTTATACGCTTTTGAATTCATTGCTTCTCTCCTTTGTTATTGCCGTAACGATTGTAGTCGTTGCTGTTCCCGAAGGATTACCGATGATGGTCAATGTTAGTCTGGCTCTAAACATGCGCAAGATGGCGAAAGAAAATTGTCTTGTGCGAAAATTAGTTGCATCGGAGACCATCGGTTCTGCAACAGTCATCTGTTCAGATAAAACCGGGACGTTAACCCAAAACCGAATGGAGACCGTTTGGCTTTATCTTGGTCTTCGCGCTTATAGCTCAGATGAAATCGGCAAGGCTACTGAAAACTTTGCATGGGATCATTTAACCCGAAATATTGCAATTAACTCCATAGCAAATTTGGAATACAAAATAGATAGGGTTTATCACTTGGGTAATTCGACAGAAGGTGCACTTTTAAAATTACTGCACGAAAATGGGATAAATTATCAATACCTCCGTGGATCTGATCCTATAATTTGGCAAATAGATTTTACTTCTGAACGAAAAATGTCACTAGCGATGATTAATAAAAATGGCACACATATTTGTTTTGCCAAAGGGGCTCCTGAAGGCATCTTAAATAATTGCGCTTACATTCTAATAGATAATCAGGTTGTTCCCTTAAACAACAACTATCTTGATAAAATTAAAAAAGAGCTACAGAAGGCTAGCGATGCGGCCTTACGCGTAATAGCATTTAGTGAGCTCCTAAGTAATCATGAAAAGTGTTCAAAGCAAGATGTGGTATCCTGTATTAATTGTAAAGAAAGAGTATTCGTAGGCATGGTTGGAATTGCGGATCCTTTGCGGCCGGAAGCCAATGATTCGGTAAGAGTTTGCCATGAAGCAGGAGTCGAGGTTAAGATGTTTACGGGTGATGACTTACGAACTGCTATGTCTATTGCTAAACAATGTGGCATTTTGAAGAGTCCAGACGATATTATTTTAACTCACAGGGAAATCGAAAATTTAAATGAAGAAGAACTAAAAGCAAAGTTACCCAATATGCGTGTGTTGGCCCGCTCAAGTCCAGATGATAAGGCGCGTCTAGTCAGGGCACTTCGTTCCGATCAAAGTGTTATTGCTGTGACGGGGGATGGGTTTAACGATACGCCCGCATTAAAGGCGGCGGATGTAGGGTTATCCATGGGTTCGGGCCACGAGATTGCAAAAGAAGCTAGTGACATGGTTTTACTGGATGATAACTTATCGACCATTGTCACTGCGATTCGGTGGGGCCGCACGCTTTACGAAAATATTCAACGCTTTCTACAGTTTCAATTATCTGTTAATGTAGTAGCACTCTTATGTGCTTTTCTTGGTCCACTAGTAGGTATCCCGCTTCCGCTAACGGTTCCCCAATTATTATGGATTAATATTATTATGGATACTTTTGCTGCGTTAGCGCTATCGACCGACCCGCCAAGGGTACGGTATATGTATCAACCTCCTATTAGAAGACAAGCTCACATAATAACAAAGAGCATGGCAATTACTATCCTAATTAACAGTCTATACCAAGTAGGAGTATTAATATTTGTTTTGCTAACAAATATATTTGGTGGGACGAGTGAACTCGAAGAGCTCACTATTTTTTTCACAGTTTTTGTAATGTTTCAATTTTGGCATAAATTTAATTGTCGTTCTTTAAGGCATGATGAATCGCCGTTTGAAAAACTATACAAAAATAAGAATTTCATCTTCATTGTCACTGTTATCACCGCTGTTCAAATCGTTATAGTTCAAATTGGTGGTGCTATCGGAGAAATTTTCCGGACAACACCTTTAAACTTGACCACATGGCTATGGGTTTTGTTGTTAACATTTACAATTATTCCGATTGCATGGTTAGCTCGATGGGTAGCTTATGTTGCAAAAGCGGAACCTGCTGTGGTCTAGCAGTTGGCAACACGAATTCCATGAATGTAACTAGAGCGAAGTTCCAATAGACTTGATATTCCGCCTTTCATGTGGTGGAATGTGCCAACGATGACTTATTCATATTGGATACACGCTGCTAACAACTAAAGCGAGTGAGTAATTATCTACACGAAGTTCAGCGCATGAATTGGGCCATAGTCTCTGAATAAACTAGAAGTTTTAGATGATTCGACAGGAAAGGTAGCTTGAAAAAGAAAAGTTTAAGTTACTCGCCTAAGATGTTAGTAAATTGGTGGGAATCGACTTCATGTAGAGCACTAACTGCAGGGGAACATATCATTTACTATGCATCGTCACCCCAAATCGAGGTCAGAGCACTTAGAGGATTTGGTAGTTTGTCGATTTTCTGAAACATTTGAAGTAACCAGATAAAGGAGTCGAAATAGTATGGCAAAATGCAAAACATGCAATGGATCTGGAAAGGTAGAATGTGTGCAGTGTTATGGCACGGGGAAACATGGAGCTAATCCTCAAAAGCCGTGTGCTTATTGTAACGGCACAGGAAAACAAAGGTGTTATGATTGTGGTGGCTCAGGTAATAAATAAGCCCAAACCAACAAAACTACCTTGAGGTCCTTGGGGAGCAGAAACGGCTTGGTCAAAACGCTCTGATGCTCTCCATTTAGCATAAATCAAATAAATCCGGTTTCGGCAGTCGCGAGGGGGTGGCCAATTGGGTGAGATATCTAGGCCTTATTGAGTCGCACCATGATTCTTCCACCCCTCCAACTTGCCCAAATCCACCTTGCCCAAGGCTTCCTTGATGGCACTCATCTTGACGTTGTAGCCGTTGGCCTCAATGATGAACCGTTCGGCCACCAGTACCTGCAGCTTGCCGCTTTGATCGCTGTTGTCGTACTCTTCAAAGGCTTTGTGGCCGGAGAATTGGGTGGTCTTTTCGTAGCCGTTGTCGGTCTCGCGATCGAAATCGGCCATAGCCCAGCCAAAGGCTGCCATGGCGGTTAAGCCGCTGATGCTGCCCAGGTCGGTGATCTTGATACGCAATATCAACGCTGTTTGCCGCAGAGCAAATGTATTAAAGTATTGTCTATTTGAGTTCAGTTGAAATCCCACATCATATCCAATTATGCGCGAAGGTCCATTCAACTTGCGAATAGCGCAATTACGATGACGAGAGGCATATTGACGGCAGCGCAATCATAATGAGGATTCGCGATGAACACGGTGTTCTGGTAAAATTCAGTTCTTTCTATTACATATCTCATATTCAGTGCAAATGTCTTAAAACACACGTATTCTGCTTGAGCGAATCGCCGCAGCACCTTGAAGTATTTTGTGTGATTTCCTAAAAAGTGCTTGACAATTAAGATAAAATTACTTACCATTCAATGGAAATGTTTTGAGTGGGAGGAGGGGAAGATTTCGAACCATTTCTACTCCCCCCATTAATTTTTACCCAAATTTGCAGACTTGCTTTTCTTTTTTTGCCAGTTATCTCTTCACTGATATGGGTAATATCTGATGTGAGATTAAATTGTTAAAATGAGAAGTCAGTATTGCAGAACGAGTAACGGGATTTTGCCGATCTCCCTCTTCTGTTCCCGGTTTTACCTGATCTGGGGACAAAGTCCCAATTTCTTCCCTTATATTTTTCAACTAGTTTCAAGAATCGGGGTTAATCTTGGCACCGCTTCTATAGGTATCATAATTTTCGTATCGTAAGCGCCTCGGTGGTGCAGTGGGTGGCTTTGCTTGCATATTTGAGTGCTTGAACGATGTGAAAAGCTCATTGTTATTCGTAAAATGTAGATAGCCATTGTCAAATTTGTCATTGCCGGCGCGAACTGGCTTGCGCAACGTAAAGTTGTGGAGCGTATTTCAAGAAATGGCGTTTTTGCTTTGGGTAATGGGAAAAAGCCAGAAGCAAAAGCGACGCAATTCGATCATAAAAAGTGTAGCGGCAAGAAAATGTAGGCAGTCTTCTTGAACGAGCTTAAATAATGCCGGCAAACGCGATGAAATTTGCAGAAAAAGCGGAAGGGTTGGGAATCAAAGCGTTTCGCTGCCGCAAAATTGCATTTGCCGTCTTTGTGTAAGGCCGAACTTGCTACTATGATCTATATTTTTGAATTTTGCAGGATTCAGACTACCCAGCAATAAACAGGCTTTTGACTTTGCAGGAGGAAGTATGACGAAAAAACAAGAGAACAAACGAAGCATGTACGGTGCGGTGATGGCAACGTTGGATGCCAACAATTCTATCATCGCGGGAGTGCCGGCGCTTGCTAATGCTAAAGCTGATTTTGACAGATTGGTTAAGCAAATCGATGAAAGGAGTATTCAGAAACGGGAAGCGCTGGCCGGTAAGAAAGTGATAAAAGACAAAGCAGAAGAGGAACTCATTGCTGCAACTATAAAGGTTTCGGCTGCTGCTGTTGCTTTTGCTAGTAGGAATCGAAAGATAGATCTGAAGGCGAAGGCCGATGTAACGCCAAGCCGACTGAGACAGATGCGGGACACTGAACTTGTAAATAAGGCTATCGCGATACACGATGCAGCAGGTGAAGTAATCACTGAACTGACTGATTATGGTATTAACGAGCAATCCCTGGTTGATCTAAATCGGATGATAACAGTATTCGATGGTGCAATAAAGAGCAGGGAAGTTAGCCTTGCTGATCGCAGTTCCGCAGGAATTGATTTGGCAAAGCTATTCGAGGACGTTGATTTGCTGCTAAAGGAGCAGATAGACAAGCTCATCGAACTGGTGAAACCAGATAACAAGCAGTTTTATGACGCTTTTCAGGCTGCAAGAGTCATAAAAGACTTGGGCATCAGAAGAAAGGAAAAACCATCGCCATTGAGTGCCGATGATGCATAGCAAAGGCCGACAATTTGTCATAGTCAGCCTTCTGATTAAATTAGAGTACAAAAAAGCGGGTGATCTAAGTAGAATCAATTTGTTAATTGCCTGAATACAAGGCTCAAACAGTTAACTCACGACATGAAAATATATAGATTGGCTCTAAGAATAAGAGAAAGGATAGGAAAATGAAAGTAAAATACCCGACAACAGGAGGCCTCCCCGCCCCTGTTAAGCCCTTCGGATCGATTAACGTAATCAAAGATGACAAGACTAGGGAGATCACGGTTGTTGCGCAAGTTTTGTTGGACCGGCTTGTAGACGGCGAGGGAAATGAGATTGAAGGCGCAGCCTTTGGGCTTGCTTTGGATGGTTCGGCCTCGATGAAAAACTTGTATGGCTCAGAAATGGCTGTTTTTGGTACGGCGTCTCCCAACTTAGTAGAACCAGTTGCGAAATCCATGCTGAGATTTTTATCAGGATATTCTGGGGATGGAAGCGTTGAGTTCGCCTATTGGGCAGTTGGGCCGGGCGGAAAGGAGGTCGAAGAAATCGGAAAGGTTAAAGAAACCCAGATTGATTCCCTGAAGATAAAACCGCAAAAGAAGTTTGGCGGAGGGACTCATTTGATACCTATAATTAAACATTTTACAGAGGATAAGTTGAAAGATGCGCCATGGGGAATGGCCGTGATAGTAACTGACGGTCTAATAGACGACATGGAAGAGGTGGAAAAATTTACAGAACAAATGGCAGTTGAGGTGGCTGCAGGCAAGCGAAAATTAGTAAAGTTAGTTTTAATCGGATTAGGAGAAAACGTAGATGCTGAGCAATTGGGTAGATTGGATGATTTTGAAGCATCTGTAGATGTTGACATATGGTCAGCAAAGCTGGCGTCAGAAATGGAGGCGTTGTATGAGGTTTTCGACGAGGTAATGTCAGAAAATTTCATCGTTGCTCCCTCTGGAAGAATACAAGATAATAGCGGCCAAACTTTAATACTTTATAATGACGGGGTCCCTGCGAAAATGGAGTTTAAGCTTGCTTCAAATTCCACAGGGTTTAAGGTAATAATTCCTGGCCAGCCTGATGTTGACCAAGATTTAACGAGTGCACTTAATTTGCTGAAATAATTTATAGGAGTGCCAGGCCATGCAGTTAAGAAGCGATAAACTGGACAAAGCATTTAGCGAGATTGATGTAACCGAGAAGGGTGGTAAACTTGAGATCTTTTACAGCACTATGGTTGGCCTTTCGGGAACAATGGCAGAAGGTTGGGAGACTGGAATAGCAATAGATGCTAGTGTCTCTATGATGGATGCCTTTGGAAGAGGATTAAAAGGTACAGTGCCGGAGAACGTACAGCAAACGTACAGGAAAAAGAATTGGATACAAACACGGGAGCACGATGGAAAGACTGTGCACTATTGGAATGAAAACGCCTACAAGGATGCGTTGAAGCTGGGCTATTTTAGTCAGACATGCAATATAG